>MDTB01053812.1_pt1 | contig 10278 bp, 3 predicted proteins | sample 811161 | NCBI WGS metagenome assembly MDTB01 (sample SAMN05326650, study PRJNA326480) | marine metagenome | isolation source: seawater | place: Mediterranean Sea | collected 2009
GAGATGTTTAATTGTTGCGCCAGGTTCTTTAACAGAGCAATGGCAGGACGAATTAAAAGAAAAATTTGATCTTCAATTTGATCTACTTACAAGAGACTTGATTAATTCAACTGGATTAGGAAATCCTTTTGATGAAAAATCTTTGCTTATTGCAAGGATGGACATGTTATCGAGGAACGAAGAACTTCAGGAAAGAATTCTTAAATCTCAGGAATACGATCTTGTAGTTATTGATGAATCCCACAGAATGAGTGCTAAATTTTTTAGTGGAGAAATAAGAACTACAAGAAGATATGACCTTGGTAAAAGAATTGGTAACCATACAAGAAATCTTTTACTTATGACCGCTACACCTCATAACGGGATTGAAGATGATTTTCAATTATTTATGTCTTTACTTGATGAAGACAGATTTGCTGGTATGCAAAGAGATGCAATTCATAGAAGTGATCCTACCGATCTAATGCGAAGACTAGTCAAAGAAGATCTCTATACTTTTGAAGGGAAGAAGCTCTTTCCTGAGAGAAAAAGTTACACAGCTGAATATGAATTAACTACAAACGAAAAGATACTTTATGAGCGAGTGACTGAATATGTAAGAGAAGAAATGAATAGAGCCGAAAGAAATGTTGAGCAGGAGGGAGGTGGCAGAAGAAGAGTAAATGTTGGTTTTGCTTTAATGACCTTGCAACGAAGATTAGCAAGTTCTCCTTTCGCAATATTTAAATCAATAGAAAGGAGACGAGATAAATTAACTTCCAGACTCAAAGAGGAAAAACTTCTTTTAGAAGGTAGAAGTGCAAATCAAGAATTATTAATTAAACCAAATATAAGAAATATAAGTGATTTAGAAATTGAGGATATTTATGAAGACGGTGACGCAAATGAAATTGAAGAACAAGAAAATGAATTTTTGGATAATGCCACTACAGCTCAAACCCTTGCTGAATTAGAAATGGAAATTGAGACATTAAATCAGCTTACTATTTTATCAAAGAAAGTTGTTTATGCAGATAATGATGCGAAATGGAATGAACTTGATAGGATACTGAACGATCCATTAATGATTGACTCAAATAATTACCAAAGAAAACTCGTCATTTTTACAGAATTTAAAGATACACTTTATGACTTATCCAAAAAAATTAAAAACAGACTAGGTCGAGATGAAGCAGTAGTTGAGATCCATGGTTCAGTTCCAAGAGATAAAAGGAGAGAGGTTGTTAATGCTTTTATGAACAATCCGGATGTCGTAGTTCTTCTTGCTAATGATGCGGCAGGAGAAGGTGTCAATCTACAAAGAGCGCATTTGATGGTCAATTATGACTTACCCTGGAATCCCAACAGATTAGAACAGAGATTTGGAAGGATACATAGGATTGGTCAAAAGGAAGTTTGCCATCTTTGGAATTTATTAGCCAAAGATACAAGAGAGGGTGACGTTTACATTCAGCTTTTGCAGAAACTTGAGATTGCCAGAGAAGCTCTTGGTGATAGAGTTTTTGATGTTCTTGGTAAATTATTTAGTGGAAAAACTTTGAAAGAATTTTTAGTTGACGCAATTAGATATAACGATAATCCAAAGGTTAAAGAAAGACTTGAAAAGATTGATGAAACGATTTCCTCTGATCACTTAAAAGAACTATTAGAAGAAAGAGCCTTAGTAAAACAAGATATTGATACAACAAAGGTTTTAAGTTTAAAACAAGATATCGATAGAGCAATGGCAAGAAGGATTCAACCATTCTTTGTAAAAAATTTCTTTCTTAGTGCAATTAATGAAATTGGAGGAAGAATATCTCCTAGAGAAGATGAAAGATTTGAAATTAAATATCTACCTCCAGCTTTTATTAATAAAGATAATCAAATAGGAATAGGTATTCCAATTCAAGCCAAATATGAGAGGATTTGCTTTGAAAAAGATAAAATTGGGCTTAGTCCAAGAGGTGAGCTTATTACTCCAGGACATCCTCTTCTAGAAGCCACAATTTCTTTAACAAAAGAGAGAGATGGTTATGTATTAAATCAAGGAACAGTTTTAGTTGATCCTCAAGATTTCGATACAGAACCAAGACTTTTATTTTTTCTAGAACATGGCATTAAAGATGGGAGGAAAAATCGACATGGTCAAGAACAATTAATTTCTAATAGACTTCAGTTTATTGAAATAGATAAATTTAAAAAAGTTTCTGTTGGTGGTTCAGCTCCTTATCTTGATTACAGGCCATCGGAATCAGAAGAACTTTCATTTATTGAACCAATTTTCAAAGAAGAGTGGATAGCAGAGGATTGGGAACAATTTGTTACTAATCAGGCATTGCAAAGCTTAGTTCCTGAACATCTTAAGGAAATTAAAAATGAAAGATTACTAAAAGTCGAGAAGGCTAGAAACGAAATTAAAGCAAGATTACAATTTGAGATTAACTTTTGGTCCATGCGATATGAAGAATTAAAAATGCAAGAATCAGCTAATAAAAGAGGCCGAATCCCATCAAAACTTGCCAAGGAAAGAGCTGAGTTAGCCGTAAATAGACTTGGCAAAAGAATGGCTGAACTTGATGCTGAAATGGATATTAAAGCTAAATTACCCATAATTAAAGGGGGAGCACTGATCATTCCGATAGGATATTTAAATCAGGCAAAAGGAAAAATTATAAATGCCTCTGCTGATGCAGAAGAAAGGAAAAAAGTTGAATTATTGGCTATGCAATCAGTAATGAATTCTGAGAGAGAACTGGGAAGGATACCAAAAGATGTAAGCGCCACAAAAGGTAGTGGTTACGATATTGAATCAACTGATATTAATGGTAATTTATTTTTTATTGAGGTCAAAGGACGTATAGATGGGGCTTCTAGTATTACACTCACTTATAACGAACGCCAATGCGCTAAAAATTGCCCAGATCAATTTAGATTAGCAATTTCAATAATTAAAAACGGAGTAGCTTCAAAGCCAAAATATATAAGTAACGTTAATTGGGGAACTCCAGGATTTGCATCAGAGTCCGAAAATTATAATTTATCCAAAATCTTAGTTGAAGGTAGGAGTCCACACTAAATTATGAATAATACAGATTTAGTAGTTAGGAGAAAAAAATTAATTGAGGTATCTATACCTTTAGATGTTATAAATGCCTCTAGTGCTCTTGAAAAACAACCTGGGATTGGCACTCACCCTAGAAGTCTTCATTTATGGTGGGCAAGGAGGCCTTTGTCAGCAGCTAGAGCAGTAATTTTTTGTCAATCTGTGGATGATCCATCCTCAATTCCAGAGAAATTTCCCACTAAGGAAGAACAAGAAAAAGAGCGCTTAAGATTATTTTTAATACTTCGAAATCTTCTTGATTGGAAAAATTTTAATAAATTTGAAATATTAGAACAAGGTAGAAAAGAGATTCTTAAAAGCTGGCAAAGATGTTGTGAGGATAATAAAAATCATCCAGATTCAGCTGAAATATTCAATCCCAGTAAAATACCAGACTTTCATGATCCCTTCGCTGGTGGAGGCGCATTACCTCTAGAAGCACAAAGATTAGGATTTAAATCCTATGCCAGTGATCTTAATCCTATAGCAGTTTTAATAAACAAAACAATGATTGAGATCCCACCTCAATTTAATAATGTTCCTTCTTTATGCTCTAGCCTTAATTTTAAAAATAATCTTTTAGAAAAAAATTTTACTGGTGCAAAAGGTTTAGCTGATGACATTCGATTCTATGGAGAATGGATGCAAAATGAAGCACAAAAATTAATTGGAGATTTCTTCCCCTCAATAAAAATAAATGATGAAATTATTGAACATTGCAAAGAACTCAAAAACTATAGAAATAAGAAACTAGAAATTTTGACTTGGATTTGGGTGCGAACAGTAAATAGTCCAAACCCTGCTTTTAGAAATGTAAAAGTCCCCTTGGCAAGCACTTTTCTTTTATGTTCGAAAAAAGGAAAGCAATTTTATGTAGAGACTACAATCATAGAAAACTCAATAAAGTTTGTTGTTAAAAGTGGTCAACCAAAAAATTTTAAAGAGATTAAAAATGGGACAAAATTATCTAGGAGTACTTTTAGATGTTTAATCTCAGGAGATTTAATTAATAGTGATTATATAAAAGCAGAAAGTTTGGAAGGAAGATTAGAAAATAAATTAATGGCGATAGTTTGTAGAGGTCCACGAGGTCGTATATATCTATCCCCATCAAGTTCTCAAGAAATAATTGCAGAAAATGCTTTAGTGAAATGGGATCCAGAACAAACGATGAATAGACAAACTACTGATTTAGTAAGTGGCCGGGGATATGGATTTTTTAAGTGGAGTGAATTATTTACAAAAAGGCAGCTTTTAGCTTTATGTACTTTCTCAGATTTATTAGCAAAGGTTAAGAAAAGAATAGAAATAGATTTAAATAAATTATCGAATAAAGAAAAATATAAAATTTTAAAAAATTCTAAAACTTCTTCATCAATCTCTTATCAAGATGCGGTAGTAACTTACTTATCTTTTGCAATTAGTAGGCTAGCAGACTACAACAGCTCAATAACCACATGGAGTCCTTCAGGAGAACAAGTTAAGCAAACTTTTAAACGTCAAGCAATTCCGATGACTTGGGATTTCCCTGAATCAAATATTCTTGGAAACAAATCAATATGTTGGAAAAACTGCATTAAATATATTGCAGATAATATAGATAGTATTTCGTCCAATAAATGTTTCCCTGGTTCAGCAACGCAAGCTGATGCACAAACTCAAAATATTTCTCGCAATAAAATTGTTAGTACTGATCCACCTTATTTTGATAATATAATTTACTCTGATATATCTGATTTTTTTTATGTTTGGTTAAGAAATAATCTCAAAGAAATATACCCAGGTTTATTTGGAACGATGTACGTTCCCAAAGTTGATGAACTAGTAGCTGCAAAATATAGACATGAATCAATAGAAGGAGCCGAGAAATTTTTTTTAAATGGTATGAAAAAAGCATTAATGCAACTTACAAATAATGCGCATCCTGCTTTCCCAATAACTATTTATTATGCATTTAAACAAACTGAGTCCAAATCATCCACAGGAAATTCAAGAACAGGATGGGAAACTTTCTTGTCCGCATTATTAGAGGCGGGGCTCTCAATTAGCGGCGCCTGGCCTATGAGAACTGAACAATCAAGTAGAATTATTAGTTCTGGTACAAATGCACTTTCATCGAGTATCGTGCTTGTATGTTCCAAGAAAAAACCAACTAATAAAATAATATCTAGAAAAGAATTTCGTAGGCTATTAAGAAATTCATTACCAGCAGAATTATATGAACTGGTAAGATCTAATATTGCACCTGTGGATATTGCACAGGCTGCATTAGGACCAGGTATGGCAATTTTCAGTCAACTTAAAGCGGTTGTAAAAAATGATGATACCAAAATGGAAGTAAAGGAAATATTAGAGGAAATAAATTTAGCTCGTGATGAATATTTATCAAAAGATGAAAATGAATATGACGTTTATACACTTTTTGCATTAACTTTTTTCGAAAGTTTTCACTTTTTGGAAAAAGACTTTGGGGAGGCAGAAGGACTTGCAAAAGCGAGAAACATTCCTGTTGAAGAGGTTGCCAAAGCTGGAATTATTACTGCTACAGGAGGCAAAGTTAAGCTAATTCAAAGAGATGATTATGAAGATGATTGGGATCCACTTAAGGATAATATTTTATGTATTTGGGAGGCAACTCAACATCTTATTAAAAGATTAGAACAAAAAGGTGAAGGGGATGCTGCAAAATTACTACATACTTTAAATAATATTCCTAACCATCAAAACCTATCTAGTAATTGTAGATCACTTGCATATAGACTATTTAATTATTGCGAAAAGAATAATCTATCTGAAGAGGCAAGATCATATAATGGTTTAATTATCGCTTGGCCTGACTTAGAGAGGTCTGCTGCAGAAGAAAAAATTCAACCTACAATACAAACTAAGCTTCTTTAATTCTGATGGGACTTTCTAATAGAGATCGAATAGGGAAAGCCTTAGATGAACTTTGTGTTGCCTTAAATCCATATATCTTAAATCAACTTAATAAGAATCTTGCTTTTAATTGGGAAAGTGAATTACCTCCCCACTCTAATAATCTCCAAGATATTTATGTTCTTCTTGGGTTGTTTATGAGTCATTGGAAAAATATTTTCAAAAAACTTTTAAGTGATTCTGATCGAGCTTATATTAGTGAATTGTTAGAGGCCAGAAATAAATGGGCACATGCAGAGCCTATGTCTTCTGATGATGTTGATAGATACTTAGATACTGCTATAAGACTTTGCAAAAATATAAATGCTGTTGATGAATCAGAATCAATCAGAAGAATAAGAGAAGAACTAAGACAACAAGTATTTTCTGAACGTGCAAGACATCGTACAAAATATCAACCTTCGATAGAAAATAAATATCAAGCAGGTTTAAAACCATGGAGGGAGGTTATCGTTCCACATCATGATGTTGTAAATGGAACATACCAACAAGCACAATTTGCTGCAAACTTAGATGATGTTCAAAGAGGAGTCTCCTCTCCAGAATACGGTGATCCTATTGAATTTTACAAACGTACATTCATAACAGATGGACTTAAAGATTTACTATCTATTGCTCTTAAGCGTTTTAACAATAAAGGTGGCGATCCAGTTATTGAATTACAAACTAATTTTGGTGGAGGCAAAACCCACTCAATGCTTGCCTTATATCATCTCTGTTCAGGAATATCTCTAGATAAACTTCCAGGGATAGATGAACTTTGCAGCATCGTTGGGATTGGCAGTTTTCCCTCAGCATCAAGAGCTGTTTTAGTAGGCACTGCTTTCAATCCAACCAAAGTAGATAGAAAAGCAGATGGTACTGAAGTACATACATTATGGGGCGAATTAGCCTACCAAATTGGAGGTAAGGAGGCCTATGATCAAATTTCTGATAGTGACAGGCAAAAGGTTGCACCTGGCACAAGAGAGTTGACAACACTTTTTAAAAAACATGGCCCCTGTCTTATTCTTATTGATGAGTGGGTTGCTTATGCAAGAAACCTGGTAAGCAATCCAAATTTGCCAGCAGGAACATATGATGCACAACTTACTTTCGCTCAAGAATTAACAGAATCTGTAAAGCAAGTATCCAATGTACTCCTACTAATTTCTGTTCCTCAAAGTAGGAATGAGATAGGAGGGAGTGATGGTGAAATTGCATGTGATGGCTTAAAAAATGTAGTTACTCGAATAGCTAAACAATGGCGTCCGGCCTCTGGTCCAGAAAGTTATGAAATAGTTAGAAGACGTTTATTTGAACCCATCCAAAGTAAAGAAGATGGTACTTCTCGAGATGCAGTAATCAGAGCTTACTGTGATATGTACAACTTGGAAAAAGCCGATTTCCCAGAAGAGGTTAGAGGGTCAAGATATAAAGATTTAATGATATCTGCTTATCCTATTCATCCTGATTTATTTAACAAACTTTACGAAGAATGGAGTACCCTTGATCGATTTCAGAGAACAAGAGGTGTGTTGAGATTATTAGCATTAACGATTGAAAGCCTTTGGAGTGGGAACAGCAAAGATCTATTAATTATGCCAAGTTCAATACCCTTGGATAATGATGATGTTAAAAATGAATTAGTACGTTTTTTAGACAATCAATGGGAACCTATTATTTCTCAAGATGTTGATGGATCAGAATCTATACCTACAAGTATTGACAGGGAAAATCCAAATCTTGGTAGAGTAAGTGCGTGTAAAAGAGTAGCGAGAACCTTATATATAGGAACAGCACCTGGATCCGAGAGACAGCAAAAGGGAGTAAATGATCAAATAGTAAAACTTGGCTGCGTTATGCCTGGTGAACCTATTCCAGTATTTGGAGATGCTTTAAGAAAACTTAGTGATAGTGGAAGGTATATTCAACAAGATGGAGACAGATACTGGATTGATACGAGTCCTAATTTGAATAGAACAGCTGAAGATTATAAATTAAGTTATCTACGAGATAAAAATGATCTTATATTTGAATTAAATTTTCTAATACAAAAAGAAGGAAAAAAAAGGTCAGGTTTTTCTGGCATTCATTCAGCACAATTAAATAATAATGATATTCCAGATACTACAAATACAAGATTAGTTTTATTAGCAAGTCAATTTCATCATCGTAAAGGCGAATCAGCTAGTAAAGCTATTGAATGGATCAAGGAATGTCTACAAAACAAAGGCAACACTCCAAGACAATATTTAAATACACTCTTATTCCTAGCGCCAGACGAAAAAAATCTAACTAATCTATTAGTTGCTCTCGCAGAAAAGAAAGCTTGGCAAAAAATAAAAGAAGAAAAAATTAATCTTAATTTAACCGCTAGTCAAGAAATTCAAACCGATCAAAAAATTTCACTAGCAACTAATACAGTAAATATTCGGCTTCCCGAAACTTGGCTACATTTATTAGTCCCTTTTCAAGAAAAGCCTGGCTTTAATGAATTTATTATTGAAGAAAAACAACTTAATAGTGGAATTGGTTCATTATCAGAGAGAGCTTTTCAAAAATGTCTTCAAGAGGAATTTATTTATCAAGAACTTGGTGCAAGAATTTTAAGAGACAAACTAAATGATTTTCTTTGGGGAGATAAGAATCATATTTTTGTAAGTGAGCTTATTGATTGGTGTCAAAAATATTTATATTTGCCCAGGTTAAGTTCATGTGAGGTAATTATAAATGCTCTTCAAAATGCCAGGGCAGCATTAAGCGGTGAGAGTACTTTTTATTTGGCTGATACTTACGATAAAATTTCAAATCGATACGATGGTCTAAGACCTCAATTTAAAAGTGTCTACCCTCCAACTTTAAGCAGTTTGGTTGTGAAAGCTGAAATAGCTGAAGCTCAAAGAGAAGAAGTAGTTGATCCTAAAAAACCTCCAGAAAATGATGAGACACCTGATAAGCAACCAATTACTACAAACAACAATGATAACAACGAAAATATTTCTTCTATTAAACCAAAATTAAAACCTAAAAACTTTAAAGGTTCTCTTAAATTAGACCCGACTGATGCCAGCTTGAAAACAAGCAAATTCATGAGTGAAGTAATGAGTCATTTACAAGCTTTGCCTAATTCCGAAATAGAGATAACTTTGGATATTCATGTAAAAAATGAAAACGGAATTGATAAGCAAACAGCAAGAATAATTCTTGAAAATTCCATAACCCTTGAAGTAGATAATCCTGAGATTTTTTAACTTAATATTAAATAAATATATGTAATGAAAAAACTCACTTGAGATAAGGAGCAAAAATTTAATAAACTAGACATCTGGAAAAACACTACATATAGTGATAAATAAAATAATAAAAACGCTAATTATGGTACTTGAATTAAAAGAAATTATCTGTCATGATATAAATCCCCATCACTCAGGCTCTTCGTTAATCTAAGAGTCTTTTTTTTTGTTTAATTTTTAAATTATTTGTGCGATAAAAATAGCTGCTTTAAGCTCTACCATCAAGACTTTTAAACTAAATTATTTATATTATATATTTTATATATTCAAAAAAGGTAAGTTTCATTATAAATATCTTGAAGATTTTTGCCATTAAAATACCAAGATCCATATCCATCCATTGGACTTGTAGTGTCTAATAATTTTTTTGTCAGGTTAGATAAAAACCAAATTTCATTTTTATAAGAAACTTGTCTTGCATTTAAAATTGTACAGAATTCATCATTTCTTCCAAATTTCAAGATATCTCCTATCTTTAAACCCATCTCAAAAAAGTTTTGATTAGGCCTTCTTAATTTTTTAAATTTTTCAACTGATGGAAGAGCTTCTAAATCAATTTTATTTGCTTTTTCTTGAACCAAAGGAGTTACATCTTCAATGGCCATCTGCTTTAAAAGTATAATCGCTTGTTCAGATTTAATATTAAAAAATTCTCTTCGAGGATTTACTCTGTTGGGCTGAAAAGCGATATGGAATGCTTTTTCTGTCTCATCTACATCTTTTACTAAAGCTGCATAAACACATTCAAAAGGTAAGGGGACGCCTGTTGAATACAAATCTGCCAACCTTAGAGATACATCTCTAGTAGTCTTACCAATCTTTACCATTCCAGGCATAGCTGGATTAGTTAAGACGTAGACAGTACCTTCTGACATCTATTTAACCTTTTTAAATAAAATAGCAAAAAAATTTTAATTAGAAATTATTTAATTCAAAATTTAAGAGCTATAAATTAAATATCTTTTCTTGATAATACAAATA
>MDTB01177920.1_pt1 | contig 10278 bp, 6 predicted proteins | sample 811161 | NCBI WGS metagenome assembly MDTB01 (sample SAMN05326650, study PRJNA326480) | marine metagenome | isolation source: seawater | place: Mediterranean Sea | collected 2009
CTATTGCTATTGCTATTGCTATTGCTATTGCTATTGCTATTGCTATTGCTATTATTACTACCGCGAGCACGCCCTGAACTACGGCCAGTGAAAGTGGCCCCACTGGTGACTTTCGTCGTCTCTTTTCCTAACAATCGAGCGAGGAAAGATTCTTCTAACAATCTAAGCTCTTCTTCACACTTGACTATCTCGCTATTATTAAAATTATCGCATGGCTGAAACACCTGTTTCCCGATGCAGCTGGCACCAGCAAACTTCTTCGTAATACGCATAGGGTCACTGCAGTGAGGGGGAAAATAGCCGAAATAGAAGAACAAGGGAAGAGAAAAAAGATGTATTAGTCAGTATAATGTACCATAAACAACCCCATATGAGGTACACATATACGCAAGAAAGTGGTTCAACTCTGCGAGTGCTCCAATAAGGTTCTTCATGAGGTATAAAGGAAATTTTGGAGAAAATGAGGACATTTCAAGACACATACCAGTTCAATTTTTCACTCAGATAGCTTCTCAGCGTAGTCCCGCTCGATATATTCAACATACCGCGATTGAAGAGCTGGATGATCTTGCTTGCATATGTCTCCTCCTCTGTCGTCCATTTCCCTTTTCGCAGTGTGCAACTTTGTGGAATCTGCTCGAAATGCATGCTAGTAATGGTCCGACTGGTCGATGAATTACCTTCTATTTCTCCAAGAGAGAACCAGGTCCTGACATTGCCGTGTCACCTCAAAATTCACTCTCACTCTGGGGAATTTAAATGGAATTCACTGCTGCTGGGGAAGCCATTGACAACCTAAGGGAATTCATAGGCTTCAAAGTTGTTATAAGACAGACACCGTCGGAGAGTGCAGGGTATATATACTGGTTTCGACGTAGGTTTGAAGGTTTAACTTACTTCAAGCCGAGTCAAAGCCTCTCTACAGTCTCCTCGTGGGGGATGGAATTCGCCTCAGCAGCTGATGAACAAGCAGGCAAGGGAAATGGAGGGAATGAAAGCTCTGATAGGCAGACCTCCAGTGTCATAGCGGGGCAGAGCTGGACGCGTCAGCTCGGAAAGTGCGAGGATCCTAACTGCGTTCAGGTTCATGTTGATGGCTCACATGCTTGGTTGACAGAGAAAAGTGACGGCCAAGATACAGAAAAATATGTGAGCCCTGCAGAGCGGATCGTGAATCCCTTGGATGTTTTGGATGTAAAACCCGACGCTTCTCAAGAGTTTATATACATCGTTGGTACGAGAGGCCAGAAGGTGACAGTGATTGGGGACTCTCTTGCATACATGAAAGACAGCTTACAGGATTTGACCTTGCGCTCCAATCTGGTGAGCAATATGAACGGTGTTGAAAAGCTGCCCAATTTGACGCGCCTAGAGCTTTACGACAATGTGATTGAAAGCATCTCTCACATCGACGGCTTGCCAGGCCTGCGTATCCTCGACCTCTCTTTCAACGCCATCAGGGACATGGGAGCAGTGGCAGCGTGTCCCCTACTGGAGGAACTATACATTGCACAAAACAAACTTCGAAAGATTGAAGGTGTTAACGGCATGGTACACCTCAAAATACTCGACCTCGGCGCAAACCGAATTCGCTCTATGGCCGGGGCTGGTCTATTCACCTTGGTCAGTCTGGAGAGCCTGTGGCTTGGCAAGAATAAGATTGAGTGCATCCAGGGGATTAATGCATTGACGAAGCTTCGCAAGCTCGACGTGCAGAACAATCGCTTGCAAAGTCTCGAAGGGGAGGGGGCTGGTGATGAGGATGACGAGAGGGACAGCAATGGTATCAGTGGGCTCACTTCCCTCGAAGAATTGTATCTAGCTTTCAACCATATCCCATGTGTTGAAGGCCTTCCGCTTGGATCTCCACTGAGCACAATTGACTTCTCTAACAACCCCGTAGACGACCTGACTGGGCTCGAGGAGCATAAGGGCCTCTCTGAAGTGTGGATGAACGCCTCGAACTTAGCCACATTAGACCAGCTGAAGCCTTTACAGCAGCTGCCTGGGTTAAATTGCCTATATTTGGAGCACAGTCCAGTAGCTCGCGACTTCGAATACCGTAAAGCAGTGACGGCTATGCTGCCGCCACTAGAGCAGCTTGACGCAACTGTCGTCAACAAAAATAGGAGCGCCTGATCTCTACTTTTATACATACCAATACATCTATCACATTATCTTGTCAATGTGTACACCGTGGCCTATTGTTGTACAACGACTGAATTTGAAATTGTAAAGCTCTTGCCAGGAAATTAGCGAGTCTTTCTCTCACTCTTTGAGAACCTTTTCCGTAAAGTTAGGTTCCCTTGCATCGAGAATAACACTCTTAAAGGAGGGGAAGTCCTTGAGAATAACGGTTTGCTTGTTCAATTTTCTCTTTTTCGTGCCACTGCAACTACTAAGGCTTGAGGGCTGGCGTTCCTCGTCTCCGCCCTCTTCGATCTCTACATCCTTTTCATTCCAGCATTGAAATGACCCATCGGTGCGTCGGAACCCACTCTTTCCGTGGGAGTACTTGACAGTGCCCTTAACGATTTCGAAGGCATTGGTGAGAAAAAAGCTTGCTTTACTTAGCCGCGACTTGACCAGAGCTAGGAATTCGGGCGACTGAAATATAATACCATCAGCAATGTAAAAGATGTCGACAAGGTCTGTAGCCATGGGCCCCCTCCTATACTGCTTCCTGATCACGTAAATGTTCGGCTCGCAGGTTAAGGCTTCGTCAAGCATGAATTCTAGGCCCGTCATGCTCTTCAAGATCTCGTCACGCCTGTCTGCTTCAACCCCCTGCACACGAATGCGCTGGTTATTCGATGCCTGATCGAAAAACGGAGATGTGTAGAAGTAATCTAGCGCAGACAGCAAATTCACTCCAAAAGTTGAGAGCCACTGGATGTCCATGTAGGACTGGGTCTGCATGTCTGAACGTGCCATGACGATCAATGTGAACTAACAAGTTTCTGAATGCTTTTAGGATGAGCGGCAAATATTCCTCTCAAGAGCGGATGCCCTATATGACAGGGGATCTCTCTGCTGATTAAATGAAGGTCATTTTTCTAACTAAGTAATGAATATAGGGTGATTTTCTAACCTTCCATGCGTACACATTCTTCGGAATTGATTGGTGATGCACAAGTTCATCCAAAAAATTAAAGAATAATCAGAAATGTCAACTACAACCCAAAGCCGCGCTCGATGGAGTTTACAGTGGTGGGTGCAGAGAGCTACGGCATATTCGCGCCAATCACGTATGACCATTCTACGATGGCTCTTTGTTATTCTCTGTGGACCGTCGTTCATCGCCATATTTTTTTCAATTATGCGCGAGACTACGCTGCTTGACATCTTGGGTTTTGACCAGGTCGGCACTATTGTAGCTCTCCACAAGGGTGACACGCCCACACCTCACTTTGCATTGCCTCGTGGTGTAAGTAACTCTCCACTTTGCCAACACTGGTGTGAACAGGGGCACACCTACACATCGCATGACAACGAGAAGCACTTGTGGGCATGGCTGCGACCGCATTGCAGTTGTGCTGGGGGAGAAAGTGGACACACGTACGATTTGGATACAATGACGTTTGTTCTTGTTGGTGGCGGGTCTCTAATAGAAGCATGGGAAGGAGCTCTGAAGGAAGCAGGCGCAAAGAAGATTTCGCTTTTGTCCTGCACCGACTTGGCCTCATCGGAGAAAAAAGCCTCAACGACTAGAAACACTGTGTATTTGTTCGAAACATGCCTACCTGAGAACCATGAACTCCTAGACCTAAAACCTCAGGTGCAGCGCTTCGCAGCGAGCGTCCACGCTGTATTTTCACTCACCGATCATGTTGTTGAGGTCGGCAAGAAGGTGCGGGCCGTGGATGACAAGGCGAAGCTACTGTGGCTTGTGCCTAAGCACTTCAAGAGCTGCGTGTATACAGAAGAGGAGTCAAAGAACATTGTCACGCGAAGTCGAGGGTACGAACTGGCAATGCTACGACAGTACCTCATGCAGCGGCATGTGTTGCTAATTCACAATATCTACAGTGTCGACACACAGAGGCTCCTCTTTGATAAGCGAGAGCAGGGGCTGAGGAGTCATTTGGGAACAACCAGCGGCCATCTTGTTGCATATCTCCACAGACTTTTCTCGGGGAATTTTCTACGCGACTTTGCTACTCTTTCTGAGACAGGAAGTGCGGAGGAAAAAGATAGTATCCGCCTCGCGGAAAAATGTACGACAATCATGCACTCTCGTGCATATGATGACTTGTGTATGCCGCGCCCGCACCAACTGCTGCCCGTATTAGTGACTGGGCTAGGGGGGAGTGCAACACACTCGATATCTGATGCTCTTGTTGCTTCCGGCGCAGACATGCCACACGAATCCATAGGGTCGCAAGGAAGTGTCTGCTGGATGTATGCGGTGAACGACGTTCTAGCTGGCACGCAGTATCCCCATCACGCCCGACTATCGCCTAATAAAAGACACCTGCTCTCACCCCGTTTTCAACATACCGTGCACGTCATAAGACCTACAATGGACCACATATCCACCTTTACGGTACACCACAAAGAGACCTACGCTTTCGTTTACCACGCCGTAATGGTGCTATTGGGGACGGGACTCCATCATGACGAGCAAGGTAGTACAGCAAGAGGTACTAACAAAAGGGATACTGCGATAAAGGTGATGAATGCATATGGAAGCGACGCATCGCCAGCGATCATCAAGACGAAGGAGCAAGGACAACTGAGGCTACGCACAGCATACCGCAGAACCTCCCTGGGGGGGGGCTGCGAGCGAGGTTATATATGCAACCTTTATTTCGCAGCGACAACCTGGCTTTATTGGAACAGGCATGTGTCAAACGTATTGAGGTACACTCGCAGCACCAACACAAATAACGGCCTTGAGGGAGAAACACGTCGATTCGTCATCGGGGGCTCGGAGGAGAAGGGGGGGATCCAGGGGGTAGTTAAGTATGTATGCTCGCTATTGCGCAAAAACGATGAAAGCGCTTGCAGTGAGTTAGACTCTGCGCCAAGTGTAGCGGAGACATTTCACAGGACCCACGGAAAATTCGCTCTGCAGGACGTGGAGGGAGAGGAAGGCGCTCTCGCCAAGGAGTTGGCCCTCATGGAAAGACTCTACGATTTGTAAATGAATTGTGTAGTTCTAATTCTATGTACATAATTTGTACACTTTTCTCCATTCTTTCACTCACTATGACAATGCCTGTGCTTTCTTATCGACGATTAGTTTGACATCTTCTCCTTGCGCGCTTCGGCTCGAGCATTGCGCTCTTTGACATTCTTTGTCGCATTTGCCAAAGCCTTCTCGCGATCCGCAGCAGCGGGCACAAGTGTTTCAATGCCTTTCTTGATAGTGTTACGGATTTGCTCACGTTGCTCGCCCTTGTGAGACCGCATGCGCATCCTGAAAAACATGTCATCCCTCTTGGCTTTGACCTCACTAACTCTCTTCATTGCCTGTAAAGTCTTAGTCATTGTCTCACGATTGTAGCGTGTTGGTCTATTACGTCTCTTTTCGAACTCAAACGTCGAGTCCACGGTCATCTCTTTGCCACTCACCTTGCGACTTGCTTTTGTCCACTTCGTCTTCCTCGGGTTTCGTTTCTTGTTGAAATTGCGGTGGCACTTTGATCTGCAGAACTCAAACTTCTTGCAATCATTGCGAACAAAAGTTATACCATGCCCAGGATACACAGGCGAGCTGCAGAAATAACATACACCGATCTTCATAGCGAAGATTTACACACAGCGAAGTAGGTCACTTTACGGCCTTTCTGGAGGACGCAGAATTCAATTGATATATCAAAGATAAAAAAAATGGTCGTAACTAGATCACGAAGTGTACGTGAGTTCCTGTAGTACTACCTTAAGTGTAAACTGAACTCAAGTTGATTGGCGAGAGTCTCCCGGAAGTCTGAGGGAGAAATGTTGCCCCGCTTCGGCGTGAGGTGACATCATTAGCATTGATTGTGAGGTATTAGGCATATAAATACGATCAACCTCACATATCTGTGTACAAATAAGCGCGGTTACGAAAAAGTTGCATTAATCTGAGCTGTTGAAGGTCAGGTACGCAAGGCGATGTTTGCTCTCGCCCTCGTCTCATGTTTGTTGACTTTCGGGATTAGCTTTTGCCTCAAATGCAATACTGTGACCTTAAAGACACGGAAAGCACAGTTATTCTCTACAAGGTTGCCAGATATGGCATCACCAAAGACCCTTGGCGGCAAGACGTCGAAATATGATATTGCCAAAAATATAGAAAGTGAGAGAGGGCATGCCTTCGATATTGATAGCTTTGGCTTAAGCGAGCTACTTAATGTAAATAGGCATTCATATGCTGGCGACGTAGACAAATATGACGAGACCGAGGCAATTGGAAATGAGCTGGATAAAGCAGTGGTCGATGAAAGGGAACAATTGTTATGGAAGCTTGTGGTGGGAGGCATCTGCTTCTTGTGGGGCACTAATTTTGCCACAATCCGACAAATATTTAACGAAGTGCCAGACCTTGATCCCGCGGTGTATGCTGCTTTACGGTTTGGTATTGCCGCGGTTGTGTTTGCTCCATCCTATGTAGGCCGCCTAGGCGACTTCAAGCTCGTACGGAATTCATTTCTTTGTGGCCTCTTTGTCTTTACTGGCTATATCGGACAAGCTATTGGACTCGCTAATGGGAGCACTCCAGAAAAGAGCGCCTTTATCGCATCATTGTGCGTTGTGTGGGTGCCAATCTTGCAGTGTATGCTCAGCAAGGACTGGACGAAGCAGAAGTGGGGGAGCACATTCCTTGCGATTACAGGAATCGCATTCTTGGAATTAGAAGGCACTTCACCGCCAAACGTTGGCGATCTTTGGAGCTTACTCCAACCTCTCGGCTTCGGAACTTCGTACATTCTTATTGAGAACGCCGGCAAGATCTTAGAGCGAGACCGCAAGAAGAGACTTGAGCTGATTGAGGAGAGGGAGCAGCAGCAGCTACGCGAGATGATCTCTGCTATTCCTGATGGAAGAGGAAATGCAAAAAAAAAGACTGTTGCAAGGAAGGTGCGGAGTATGGAGAGCAGGGCAGGATTTGAGAAGGCATCGAAGAAAGCTGCAGGCGAAGATGCTGCTGCCTCAACGGGCTTGCAAATATTCTCCATCGCGTTACTTAGCACTTGCTATGCACTTGTCGAAGGCAAAGGCATTGATGACCTTGTTGCACCCTTCCAGCAGTCAAACGTTGCCTCTATAGACCTCTTGTACACCGGACTAATAACCACCGCGCTAGCCATCTACGCGCAAACCATTGTCAGCACAAAAGTGAAGTCCACTGACATAGCCATCATCCTTGCTGGAGAACCTATCTTCGCAACAGCTTACGCCGCTTTAATTCTTGGAGAGCATGTTAGCGCACAGGACATGTTGGGAGGCCTTCTTGTTATAGTTTCCTGTCTCGGAGCAGAAGTAGACCTCTCCCTGATTTCAAAAGCGCAGAGACAGCGAGCACGGGAAGAGAGAACAAAGGGTCAATGATACCATGTCTATCATTAGCAGCAAATTTGCACACGGTGCGGTCCAGCCCAAACCTTTTCTATATCAAAGGTATGGCTCTAACAGCTAGTGATTCCCACATTCTGAAGCTGGCGACGACCCAGCAGGCTCAAGACAGCGAAGCTGGCCTACCCTCTTGAATGCTTTCCGCCGACACGGGCCCTCTTCTTCACGAAGTGTATGCGATTGATGCCTGTGCGAGTAACGTGATGAGTAATATGATGCAAGGTATGTGACATAGCTGAGTATACAATTTTGTGTCCAATTGTCACTAATCTGAAGATTGTGTTTCTTTGATCTCGAAGCCTTACACATTAAGGAATACGTCTACCCATGAGTTGGTAAGCATCCTAGAAAATCCTGTAGTAGACCATGCACTTCATGGGTTTTGTAGGCGCAATAATATGGGTTCTATGCGTGCTGAAGGACGATCTAATCGTGGAAAGTCTCGAAAGCGACTTCGTGAAGGTGAAGTTCGGGCAGGCCCTCGAAGCTCACGAGGCAAAATCTTTACAAATTGCGCGAAAATTATACAATGAAGTAATATTAGCCGATGACACTCACGCAGAGGCCCACAATAATCTTGCAACGCTACTCCAAGATGAGGGCTTACTTGAGGAGGCTGAGAAGCATTATCGTGCGGCTCTGGAACATAACAAAAACTTTCACGACGCAGCCTTTAATCTAGGCATGTTTTATCAAGACAATGGCATGCTCAACGAGGCAGTCGGTCTGTACAAGCACTGCCTCAGGATCTCTCCGGATCGTCTCGACGCGTGGATCAATCTTGGGACGTCTTTCCACGCGCTAGGTGACATAGACAGGAGTATCTTCGCCTACCAAAAAACTCTCGAGAAAGCTAAAAAATTAGAAGATGGAGAGGGGAAAGGGACATGGCTAGATGACAAAGTACTCAGCAGTGTGAATGAGCATCTTGGGCGGGCACTGCTACGCAAACGAGACCAGCTTCTTGCTTCAACGGACAGCGTTGATATCGATAGTGAGAAGCTAACTTCCGAGGCTGTCGAATATCTTTCTGCAGCATTAAAGCTTGACGCAACGAATGAGATAGCGCGACACATGATGATGGCAAATTTAAATTCTCTGGCGAGAGAAGAGCAGGGCGAGCGCGCCGTCGACCTGGAGGGTACGGCTTCTTCAGCTCCAGAGGAGTATGTTCGAAAGCTTTTTGACGACTACAGCGAAAGCTTTGAGGCTTCTTTGAATAATCTGGACTATCGCGCGCCTCAGCTCATAGTGGAGTCGCTTTCATCATCGCTCAGAGACAGCCCTGCGGTAGTCGTGGACCTTGGCTGTGGCACTGGTTTGCTCGGCCCCCTCTTCACACAGGATGCAACACTCATAGGCGTGGATCTATCATCAAAGATGCTATATGAGGCGGAGAAAAAAGCCAAGTATGACTACCTCGTCGATGGCGACATCGTGAAGTTTCTCTGGCTCATGAAGGATCTCATGATCGATCGGCAATTTGCACCATTGAAAGCCGTTCCGAGACGTAAGTTTTCTGGAAGTAGCATAAAGTCTCTGGAGGTCCTGGAGCAGCAAGGAGGTCTCGATGATACCTTCCCTCTCACGAGAGAGTCCTCCAGAGGAACGGTACTGTATGCAGCCGCAGATGTCCTTGTGTATATCGGCGATTTGAAACCTCTCTTCGATGCCCTTGCAGCCGTTGTAAGGAAGGGGGACTCCGTCGTTTTCACCATTGAGAATGCTGATGCTATAAGGGGGCTTAAAAATAAAGGAGCTGGGTGGGTGTTGCAATCAACCGGGCGGTATGCACACCATTTGGCCTACATCGAGGCCGTCCTTGCGCAAGATCCATGCAAGGATAGGCTCAACTTGGTCAGCGTAGTGCCCGTGGTGCCGCGTAGAGAGCTAGATCGCGATATTCAGGGCTATCTAATCATCCTAGATGGCGTAAAATGATTGGAATTGAATGATCTATGAGTCTAGTTGTGTAGCTGTTTGCAGAGTAATGTTGTACATGTACATGTATTCCGATACGCCACTCTCTTCAAAACGAGCCCTCGCTCGAGTAGGGCCTCATTATTCCTTCCCCTTCATCGCTCATGTCATACCAACTATCAGGACCCTGGGCAGCGACTACACGGAGGTAGTTGCACACACCAACTGTCCCGAAAGGCAGACCAGCTATGACAGTCAGCAAATCGGAGTCGGCATCAGCGTATCCTTTTTCGCACGATAAGTCACAAAGCTTCTGTACTTCCGAGGAAAGGTCGAACTTGCCGTCAACGGGCGTTGGTACGACGATAGGGTACACCCCCCACACCATGGCTAATTGCCGAGCGATTTCTTTGTTGTAGCACGCCGCGATAATGGGCACACTAGGGCGGAAGCGCGCTGCACGCATCACGGTACCGCCACTTGAGGTAAAGCATAACAGCGCTTTCGAAGCTGAAATATCAGCGACTGTCCGTGCAGCCATGGTGATGGCCACAGTTGGGTCTTTAGCATTCATTCCGAGCGCTTTCGGTGTAAAGCTCGCCAAGTCCTTCTTATACGTTGGATCACTCTCAATCTTGTTGATAATCAGCTGTTGCATGGTCACGCTCTCTACGGGGAACTTGCCGGCAGCGCTCTCAGCACTTAACATAACGGCATCAGCTGTGTCAAATATGGCTGTTCCACAGTCACTCGCTTCAGCGCGTGTGGGCGTGGGGTTCTCAATCATGCTCTCCATCA
>MDTB01236041.1_pt1 | contig 10277 bp, 8 predicted proteins | sample 811161 | NCBI WGS metagenome assembly MDTB01 (sample SAMN05326650, study PRJNA326480) | marine metagenome | isolation source: seawater | place: Mediterranean Sea | collected 2009
CGGCGTCCTCTACGAAGACTTCATTGGATTTGCCGGTGTTTCGAAAAGGGCGGCGTTTGTAGTTTCAAAAAGCGGAGTCATTTTACACGCATGGTCTTCAGATGATCCGAAGCAATTGCCAGACTTTGTTGCTATCAAAGATGCTCTGAAATAATCGTCCAGATATTTACCCTGGCTTCCTTATTTGATTTTGCAACATAGCATAACCTTTTTCAATGAAGTTCTGTTTTTGCTGCTATTACATACATCAAAAAGAAAAAACTCTGCCTTGTTTCGCTTCATTTTGGGCCTTCTTGACAGATAATTTCATCTGAGTGCAGAGGATTTTCGTGAACAAAGAAACTCATTACCAAGTTCACGACTCTCCAAAGGCTGCTGTCTTACAGGTATTACAAAAAGCTTCTTACACTAATTGTGAACCCGTAAGAAACTTTTTTGATAAGAAATTCAATGCAGGACAACGATCTTTCATTGTTGATTTTGCTAATTGTACAAGCGTCGACAGCACTTTTCTTGGAATTCTTGTCCGCTTAGCCCTAAATTTAAGAAATTCAGAAAATTCAGGAAAACTAGCTTTAGTAAATTTAAATGGAAGGAATCTGGAAACTGTAAAAAACTTGGGTATTCACAGAATAGCTGAGATAAGTTCTCACGCAGTAGAAAGTGTTAAGGATTTGGAGTCTCTCTCTGAAAATGGACAAGATGATGTAGCCTGCTCAGAAACCATTTACGAAGCACATAAAACTCTGATGAACTTAAACGAAAAAAATCTTCGGATGTTTTGTGATGTCGTTAGTTTTCTCGAACAGGAAAACGAGCGCTCAAAATAGCTTATTAAGGTGAACCCATTTATCCTATTTTTTTCAGGTCTACTTATTGGAGCCAGCCTCTATTTTTTTCATCGAAGAGAAAGCAGAAAGTTTGCAGCCTTGTTAAAAGATAAAAATGCCAGACTCGAACAAGAAAAAAAAATTGTAGTTGAGTTCATGCATAACCTCGCAGTTGCAATAGGCGAAGGAGTGCCAAGAAAAGAACTCTACCAAAGAATTGCACACACCGCTGTAATAACTACGGGTGCCATGAGTGCGTGTATTTACGAAAAAACTAAAAGTGGTAGGCTTCAAGGTGTTGCCGTTGAAGGTCTTTTCCCTCCACAGCGTGCGATCAAGCAATCAAAGTTGAAAGAAGGTGAATCTAGGGCGAGGTTTTTAGAGACTATCTTAACATCCGAAACGCTTGAGGAGGGAGAGGGTATAGTTGGTCAAGTGGCTAAGACAGGAAAACCCGTACTGGTTGAAGACGCAACCGTGGACCCACGAGTTGTTTTGCACAAAGACGACTCATTGAAATCAAAGTCCCTAGTTTATGCTCCGTTAATCCACGATGATCGCAGTTATGGAGTTTTAGTTGTAGCTAACCCAACAAACGGATTATCTTTTTCTCAAATGGACTTTTCACTGATAAGTTCTCTCGCTGAACAAGCTGCACTTGCCATTAAAAACTCGGACGCCATGAACCTAAGACTGGAAAAATCGCGTATTGATTCCGACCTGCACTTGGCAAGCGAAGTACAAGAGCTTTTCTTAACTCAGAAGTTTCCGGCATATAAAGGGATTGAACTCGATGCACAATATCTCCCGTCTGCTCAAGTGGGGGGAGATTTCTACGATTTTTATAAGCTTTCATCAACGAAGTTTGGGGTGTGTGTCGCAGATGTTTCAGGTAAAGGAGTCCCGGCTTCACTACTTATGGCGATATGCCAAACCAATCTGCGGCATTTTGTCCAAAAATCAGGACAGCCATCCGTAATTCTAAAAAATCTCAATCAACAACTTGAACAACGAATCCGGCAAGACATGTTCATCACCTTGTTCTTTGCAATTATAGATACAAAGAACAAAAAAATCACTTATTCAAGGGCAGGGCATGAGCCTGGTTTAATTCTTAGAGCTACGACCGACGAGAAGGGTGAGGATGCATCGAAGATTGAAGAGCTACATGGTGGAGGGATGGCCGTGGGAATGGTGCCATGTGAAATCTTTGATGAAATGATTGAGGATCATGAGACCAATTTTGAAAATGGTGATTGCTTACTTCTTTATACTGACGGCGTGACAGAGGCCACGAATGATGAGGGCGAAGAATTCGGAATAAAAAACCTCGAAAACTTTGCGACCACTAACAGTAACCTAAGTCCTAAAAAATTAAATCGGAAATTGATATCAAAATTAGATTCTTTTTCATCATCACAATTTGAAAGAGACGACATCACACTCCTGACCATTAAAAAAACCAAGGCTTAGGTTATTTTTCTCTCATCAAAGTCAATAACATCTGCAAAGGAAATTAAATCCTCTCGATTTCCTGCCCCAAGATTAGTTTTCACTTCTGCTAATTTCTCTTTGGCCATGTCTGCCGTGCCCATTTGCACTACTTTTCTATTCCAGATATGAGGTTTTAAATCTGAAGGAAAAATTCTCTTCAATTTGTCCTCCAACTCTTCTTGGCTTTCTGAACTTTTAACGCATTCAATTACTTGGTCAGGCTCTACTCCGAGATGCAGGCATAGAAATCCATCAAAACCCTTTGTAAAGTTTCTTTGATAACTTACCGGCAGATTACCCGAAAGATGCTTTTTTATTTTGGCAAGAAATCTTGGAAGGTGCAAAAGACCGGTTGCGTGTGCTTGATAAGGGGAAGGAAGGTCCAAGCAAGTTTCTCCCGTTGGACCATCAACAATATTTTTATCCATGTTTGTAAAAATCTTAGATTAGAGTTTGATATGTAGTCATCCCGAATGAAGTCCAAAGAAAAAATGCAGGTCATCCGTCGAATTTCAAAATATTTATTTGAGCATAAGGTTCTTTTTGCAACCACATTGCTCCTTGCCTGCCTTATGACTGGATTGTCTGTATCCGTGCCTACCGTGATTCAGGAAGTATTAGACAATATCTTTCAGTCTAATGCCTTTGAACGAGACATTTTAGTGTATGGGATTCTTTTGATCGGGGCTATGTTTATGGGTAAGGAGATTCTCAATTGTTTACGAATCAGGGTTAATAATAAGCTTGAACAGAAAGTTATATTTAAAATCAGAAAAGATTTGCATGACAAATTATTGGATTTACCGATTAGCTTTTATGACCGCCGCAAAAGTGGCGAAATTGCGTCGAGGGTAGTCGAAGATGTTCAGAATGTTGAAAGAGCTATCCTAGACGGAACCGAGCAGGGAGTCATCGCAATACTTACACTTACGGGGGTCACAAGCATGATGTTTCTACAAGAACCTCGTTTGGCTATTCTAGTGTTTTTACCTCTGCCAATTCTAGTCATCCTTGGGTTTAATTACGCAAAGATATCCAAGAAAAACTGGAAGGCCGTTCGTGAAGCATCCGGCGAGCTCAATTCATTACTTGTTGAAGATATTCAAGGAAATCGCCTGATTCAGGCTTTTGCTCTCAAATCGAGAGAAAGAGAAAGATTCGATCAGATTGGAGGTATTCTTGAAAAGCGTTCTCTGGAAGCAATGTACAGATGGTCAATTCAGGGGCCAGGGGCCAGTTTTCTTTCTTCTCTTGGTATTCTCGCAGTTGTCGGTATGGGTGCATATTTGCTCCAAAATGAACCTTCCTTCACTTCAGGAAAATTTTTCGCCTTCTTACTTTACGCAAACATGTTTTACGAACCAGTGAGGCAACTTGTATCAATCAATAATCTAGTTGCAGCAGGAAAAGCTTCAGGAGAAAGAGTTTTTGAAATTCTCGATACTCCAAACGAAATCAATAATCATGCTCAACCAATAAGTTTTCCTAAGAGAATTAAGGATATAGAATTTAAGAATGTTTCCTTTTCCTATGACGACAGAAACACAATTATACAGGACTTATCTTTTTCAATTCCCGAAGGCTCAACGACTGCCTTAGTAGGTGCAACAGGGGCGGGGAAAAGTACTACTGCAAATTTATTGCTTCGATATTATGATATAACTTCGGGAAGTATTACTATTGGTGGAGAAAGCCTCGATCGTATCGATCTTACTAACCTAAGACAAAATATTGGCTTGGTTTCTCAAGATCCCTTTTTGTTTGATGCAACTGTCAGGGAAAACCTCTTACTTGCCGCCCCAAATGCAACAAATCATGATATTTGGAATGCACTTGAAATGGCTTCTGCTAAAGATTTTGTCAAAGGGTTACCATCAAAAGAAAATACCATGATTGGAGAACGTGGAATTAGGCTGAGTATGGGAGAGAAGCAAAGGCTTACGCTAGCAAGAGCACTGCTGAAAGCCCCACCTATTCTCGTATTGGATGAAGCTACAGCAAGCGTCGATGTTGAAACGGAAAGATTTATTCAAAAAGCCTTGGATAATTTAATTATTGGACGGACGACATTAATAATTGCTCACCGCTTGAGTACCATACGAAATGCAGATCAAATTCTCTTCCTTGAGAATGGTAGTTTAATTGAACGAGGGAACCATTCACAACTGATCAACTTAAACGGAAAATACTCAAGATTTTGTAAGTACCAAGAGAACTTGGTTGAAGCCTAGCTTATGCCTTACTCCGAAGCAGTAAAGCCCTGATAACCAAGAAGAACAAATATGGAGCAAGCAAAATGAAAAGGCTCAAGATTGTGGCGGAAGAAAAACTGCCAAGAGGCCCATAAACAATATCTTCGGCCCATATTCTTAACTTAAGGTCAATGAAGTACCCAATGTTAAGAGTTCTACTAAGGTAATAGATCATCAATGGCCACACAGTAAAGCCAATGCAGTTAAACATAAGAAAGAACCAAAGCTCCTTACTTATGTCAGAATTCTTCGTTTTCGAGTTAGTGCTCACTTGCATAAGATAATAGGTATTGTAAGATAATTAAAAGTAAACTAATCCCAAATACTTTTATGAAAAAATTCGCTGCTCTAAATTTAATTTTTCTTTTTACTACTTTTCTTTTTTTATCTGGAAAAGAATCCGACTCCCTGAAAGTTTACGAAGCGATTATCAATCCAGTGCTCGAAGCAAAGTGCGTAAGTTGCCATGGAGCGGAGAAAGATAAAGGTAAACTTCGCATGCATACCAAAGAATCACTTGTTAAAGGCGGAAGGGGGGCAGGCGATGCAATCATTGTCAAAGGTGAAGTCGAAGAGAGTGAGTTGATTTTCCGAATCACCCTCCCAAAAGACGATGAAGAGGCAATGCCACCACTGGAAGATGAGGCACATTATAATCCTGTTACTGATCAAGAATTATCAGTTCTCAAATCATGGATAAAATTGGGTGCATCCTTCGACGCGATTATAAATGACCTTGATGAGGCTGGCAAGAAAGCGGCAGAACATGTTCTTAATAATTTACCTGAAAAAAAGCTCTCCGCGACTGCTCTTTTAATACCAAAACTACCTGAAGTATCTCCTGCTGATACTTCTGCAATTGAAAAACTGCGTGATAGCGGATTACTAGTTATGCCTATCGCACAAAATACGAATGCACTGTACGTAAATGCATCTTACAAAGGAAAGTCATTCAATGACGAAAGTATTAAATTACTTCAACCAATTGCGCCCCAGCTTTTATGGTTAAATGTGGCGAGAACAGCCATTACGGATAAAGCAACAGAGTCGCTCACTAACTTCTCCCTGCTTGAAAGACTGCATGCTGAAAACACCCAGCTGTCAGATGCTGCCACACCAAATATATCCAAACTCACAAACCTAAAGTATTTGAACCTTTACGGTACAGATATTTCTGATGCCTCCATTGAGAATCTGCGAAAATTAAAGGAACTAGAAAAAGTTTTCCTTTGGCAAACCAAGGTTACTGCCACAGGCGCTGAATCATTGCGTAAGAATTTCGTCGATCAAAAAATCTATGCCGATTTAACCAAAGAAAAATCAAACCTGACTTCCGAAATAGATAAAATTACTAAAAGTTATGATCTTGAACTAGAAAATCTAAATGCTGTCATGCAGAAGAATTCCGATAAAACTGAAGATGCATCTCCGATAAATGACAAATGCCCGGTTTCAAATAAACCTATAGATGAAAACAGATTTTCAAATTTTGAAGGGAGAATGGTAGGTTTATGTTGTGATAACTGTAAGTCTAAATTCGTAAAAGATCCCTCCTCTTACAGATCTAAAATAGCTAATTTTAAGCCCTCTAAGGCTTTTGAAGCCTCTCTAACCACCGTAAAATCAAAAGAGGCTTCAAAAGAAGAAGCTTTGGAAAAGGTTGGAGAAAAACTACGGGAAATTTCTTCCAAGTTAAATGCAATGGGACCTGAAATAAACTTGGGTTGGTCCATCGCACAAACACAGAAATAACTCGTTATATCACCAATAAGTCAGCGGAAACTAAGGGATTCTGTATGATACGAATCTGTATTTACCGAGATACCAGACATAAAATCTGTTGAATCCTCTTTGTAAGTTCTTTTTTACATCCTGAAGAGATCGTACTGGGGCACCGTTAATTTCCACAATTAATACTCCTTCCTTGAAGTTATCTTGAGCACCGGTTGATTCAATCACTAGCACACCTATGGTATCTGCTGGTATACCAAACTTCTTTCTGTTCCGATTATTTAAAATTTCCAGATTAACACCTGGTAAAATATTGTTTCCGTTTTCTCCCATGAGACCAAGGGTTACAAAGACTGTCATGGATACACCTGATCTTGATATCTTAAGCGGTAATTTAGTTCCAGGTGCTGTTTGGGAAATTGCTACCCTTGTTTGATTAACTGAATTTACTTCTTTATCACCAACAGAAAGAATTAGGTCTCCCTCCCTTAACCCGGCTCGGGAGGCGGCACTCCCTGGGATGACTTTATTGATTAATGCACCGCCATTTAAATCCGTTTCATCTAAATCAACCCCTAGAAATCCCCTTCTCAATTCACCACCTTCAACTAGATCAGTAAGTACTTTGCGTGCCATGTTGATGGGGATGGCCAATCCAATTCCTATACTTGAGCGAGTTTGAGAAATTATCGCAGTATTAATTCCAATGAGCCTTCCTTTTGCATCAAGAAGGGCACCACCAGAATTGCCAGGATTAATCGATGCATCAGTTTGGATAAAGTTTTCATAAGAACCTGCTTCAGGAGGTCCTAAGACACCGAGTTCAGACTTCATGGTCGCTGATATGATACCCATCGTCACCGTTTTTCCTACCCCAAGCGGGTTTCCAACCGCAAAAACCACATCACCAACTTCCAAATTTTCGCTGTTGGCAAGTGTGACAAAAGGTAAGGGGCGGTCGGCATCTATTTTTAGAACCGCCACATCAGTTGATCTGTCATATCCCACGATCGATGCCTTGTATTCTTCTTTTTCTGAAATTTTAACTAAGACTTCTTCTACCAAATCTCCAGTATTTTGATTTGCGGTAATCACATGAGCGTTTGTAATCGTATAACCATCCGGTGTAACAATTACTCCAGAACCGATTCCGGCTGGTACTGGAACTTCTTCAATCCTTGGCTGGTAAAGTCTGGGGTATCCATAATATCGCCGTAAAAATTCTTCAATTGGGTTCCCTCCTCCTGGTAAAATTCTTTTGACAAACTGTTGAGTAGTTACTGATACAACTGCTGGTGTGGAGCCTGCCAGGACAGAAGCGTAAGACTGAGTGAAGTTCATTCCAGAACGGTCAATCTGAGAATTATCTACCCTGACATTAAGCTGTGAATAAAGGTTTGGGCTTAAGGCAGCCAATAATAAAAAGAGGCTTTTTAGAAAAGCCTTATATATTTGATTCATTATATTCTACAGCGACTAGAATCGCTTAATTTGTGTAGTAATAAGAAGAAGAAATCTTCAAAACCCTTTTATTTGAAATAGGCTTGAAATACTACTATCAGTATGGGTGCGGTTAATTGCCTCCCCAAGTAATGGAGCAACACATAGCTGCTTGATCGGCAAATCTCCATATTCCATGCCAACTGAATTGGTGGTGATTAGCTCGTCCAACATGCCACTTACTAAACGCTCACGACCGGTTTCATTTAGGACACAATGGCTAACAATCGCACTAACTTTTTGTGCCCCCCTTTCTTTTAAAAGCTTGGCTGCCGCGGTTAAAGTACCTGCAGTCTCGGTCATGTCATCCACTAAGAGAATTTCTCTTCCCTCCACTTCACCTACTAGATTCATTGCCTCCACCGTGCTGGCACCGGTTCTGCGCTTGGCTACAAAGCCAAGAGGGCAACCTAACAATTCGGAATATGCATTTGCCATCTTCATACCTCCAACATCTGGAGAAAAGATGGTCATATTACTTACATCACGGCTCTGTAATTCATCAAAAAAAACAGGAGATGCATAGAGATGATCAACAGGAATATCGAAAAAACCCTGAATTTGCTGGGCATGCAAATCCATTGTCAGGACACGATGCACGCCAGCTGCAACCAATAAATTAGCAACCAATTTTGAAGTAATAGGAACTCGGGGCTGGTCTTTCCGGTCCTGCCTGGCGTAGCCGAAAAATGGAATAACAGCGGTTATTCTTGCAGCAGATGCTCTTCTAGCCGCATCAATCATAATCAATAATTCCATGACATTATGATTTGCCGGCGACGATGTTGATTGAACGAGAAACACATCCGTTCCACGAATATTCTCATTAAATCGCACAAAACTTTCATTATCAGGAAAAGCTGTAACAAGTGCATCCCCCAATGGTACCTTTAAGTATGAGCAAATCTCTTGAGCCAAGGGCAGGTTTGAGGTGCCACTAAATATTTTGATACTGGAAGTGCGATCCATTAGTAAGGCATTAGTTAGTGTCCGCGTCTTGGGCAATCCTTTTGAATAAATCTGGTAGTTTTCTTTGTAAAACCGAGATTTTATGGGCTAACTGAACTGGTAGGGCTGGGTTGCCCTTTAAAAAAGCCCCTGCCTCTACATTTTTTGTAATGCCCGCTTGCCCGGCAATCTTAGCTCCTTTTCCAATTTTTAAATGACCTGCAAACCCTGCCTGCCCGCCAACCACGACTCCATCTTCAAAGACTACACTTCCTGCAATGCCAACTTGAGCCACAATTAAACAGCCTTTGCCTATGCGGACATTATGACCAATTTGAACAAGGTTATCTATTTTCGTGCCTTCTCCAATTCGAGTTTCCTCAAGCCTGGCACGATCGATACAAGTATTAGCACCAATCTCAACATCGTCTTCAATAACAACTTTTCCGAGATGTGGAATTTTTTCGTGAGAACTACCAACTTGTTCAAAACCATAACCCTCAGAGCCAATCACAACCCCCGAATTCAAATGAACACCATTTCCAATTTCACAATTAGCCAGCAATTTAACACCCGGATATAATCGGCAGTCTTTTCCAAGAGAAACATTTTCTCCGATATGACAGTGAGATTCAATGATTGTATTTTTCGCAATTCTAACACCTCTTCCGATGTAACAGAACGGACCCACAGATACACCATTCTGAATAACAGCACTTTTATGCACAAATGCTAGTGGATCTACTCCTATAGTGGGATTCGAAAAAAGTTTACCATAGATCAGCCTGCAAACCTTAGCCAAAGATCTAGACGGATTTTCCGTTTTGATAAATATCTGGTTTATTTTCGGACTACTTTCGGTGTAATCCTCTGGAAGCAGTACTAGACTAGCGTTTGTGTCCTTAACTTCTGATTTGTACTTTGGATTTGCTAGAAATGATAAATCGCCCTCTTGGGCGTTTTTTAAAGAAGCAATTCCAGTAATAGATGTTATTTCACTAGTACCATCTATTTTGCTACCAATGACTACCTCCTTAAGTGCATTAACTTCCAAGGAAAAGCTCATTGCCCTGAACGCCCCTTGTATGGTTGCCTAAACCCTTTACTTTGCTTCTGAGGAATTGAGAGTCGCAATTACATCCTCGGTAATATCTAGCTTATCAGAGGCAAAAAACACTCCTAACTGAGTCTCGGATGAATTTAAAACTAAATCCAATTTTTTAGTATTGGAAACTTTTTCAATCGCTCCCCGAATGTCACCCAAATGCTCAACTAAAAGATTTTTTTGCCGTTGAGCAATAGTTGCCCGTGCTCGTTTCTCATACGCCACCATATCATCTTTCTTTTCTTGTGCGTTCTTTACTTTTTCCTGGTACTTACCTTTTAAAGCTGAGCTATCGATATTTGGGTTTTTCAGCTTCTCTTCCATTTCCCTTAGCTCTTTTACAATATTCCCAAGTTCATCCCTGAAAATATCAATTTCTTCCTTCGCTATTTTGCTCGACTTCTCAAGCCTCTCACG
>MDTB01099938.1_pt1 | contig 10273 bp, 4 predicted proteins | sample 811161 | NCBI WGS metagenome assembly MDTB01 (sample SAMN05326650, study PRJNA326480) | marine metagenome | isolation source: seawater | place: Mediterranean Sea | collected 2009
CCACATAAAGTTTTTGCAGCTTATGATAAAGCTTCAAAAAATATTGGTAGCCCAACAGTTGTAATTGCCAAAACTATAAAAGGCTATGGAATGGGTAAAAGTGGTGAAAGTGTAAATACTACACATCAAACTAAAAAATTAGATATAGAAGATTTAATGTATTATAGGGATAGGTTTGATGTTCCATTAACTGATAAACAGGTCAAGAACATTGAGTATTATAAACCTGATCAAAATTCTCCTGAAATAAAATATATTAAAGAAAAAAGGTTAAAGCTTGGAGGTTTTATTCCAGAGAGAACTACTTATGCAAAACCTATAAAAGCACCACCTAAAGATATTTTTGATAATATGAAAGTTTCAACTGGCTCAAAGGAAATGTCCACTACAATGGCGCTAGTTAGAATGCTTACAAATTTACTAAGAGATAAAAATGTTGCACCAAGATTAGTTCCTATTATTCCAGATGAGGCTAGAACGTTTGGCATGGAGGGTTTTTTTCAAAAGATTGGAATATATGCACATGAAGGACAAAAATATGAGCCGGAAGACTCTGCTCAGCTGAGTTCTTACAGGGAGGATAAAAGTGGACAAGTTTTAGAGGAAGGCATTAATGAAGCTGGTGCTATGTCATCGTGGATAGCTGCTGGAACTTCCTATACAAATCATGATATTGAAATGATACCTATTTATTTGTTCTACTCTATGTTTGGATTTCAAAGAATAGGTGATTTTGCCTGGGCAGGGGCAGACAGCCAATCAAGAGGATTTTTAATTGGTGCTACAGCCGGAAGAACAACATTAGCAGGCGAGGGATTGCAACACCAGGACGGTCACAGCCACCTATTAGCATCTACAATACCAAATTGTGTATCATACGATCCAACTTTTCATTATGAGCTTGCAGTTATCTTCAGAGAAGGGTTAAGACGAATGCACGAAAAAAAAGAAAATGTTTTCTATTATATAACTACTATGAATGAAAATTACCCTCACCCCGCTATCCCAAAAGACAAATCTTGTGAAGAAGGAATCTTAAGAGGAATGTATAAAATTAAAGAATTTAACAAAAATAAAAAAACAAAAATTCAATTTCTAGGATCAGGAACAATTTTAAGAGAAATGATAGCTGGTGCAGAAATTTTACAAAACGAGTATGAAATAGATAGTGAAGTTTGGAGTGTAACAAGTTTTAATGAATTAAGAAGAGACGGTTTAGAGGTAGAAAGATATAATCTTTTACATCCAGATAAAGAACATAAAAAATCTTTTGTTGAAAAGTGTTTAGGTAAAACAGAAGGACCAATATTAGCAGCTTCAGATTATATGAGAATGAATTCAGATCAAATAAGGCCTTATGTCAATAAAAGCTTTTATTCTTTGGGAACCGATGGTTTTGGGAGAAGTGACACAAGAAAAAATTTAAGAAATTTTTTTGAAGTTGATAAAGAACATGTGGTTACTTACGGATTAAGTGTTTTAGCTAAAGAACAACTTATAGCCTCTAAATATGCCAAAGATGCTATCAAAAAATATAAAATTGATACAAATAAACCAATGCCAACAAAGTTATAATGTCTTTAAGCGAAATAAAGGTACCTAACATTGGAGATTTTAAAAATGTTGAGGTGATAGAAGTTTTAGTTACAGAAGGTCAAATTTTAAAAAAAAATGATCCCCTAATAACAATAGAAAGTGATAAATCTAGTGTAGAAATTCCATCAAATTTTGAAGGAAAAATTAAAACTTTAAAAATAAAAGTTGGAGACAAAGTTTCAGAGGGTGATTTAATATTAATTTTAGAAAACATATTACAAAAACAAGACGAGGTTCAAAAAAAACCAGTAATTGAAAAAGAATTTAAAAAAATTCAGCAAACAAAACCAGATACTCAACAAATTTCAAAAATTCAAAATAATGTTTCTTATATTTCATCTGCAAGTCCAAAAGTTCGAAAATTCGCACGAGAGCTTGGAGTGGATATTGATCAAGTTAAAGGTAGCGAACGAAAAGGTAGGGTTATTGAGAGCGATATAAAGTTATTTGTGGCCTCAAAATCAAAAAATATTTCAAATAATGAAAACAAAAATAATGAAAAAATAAAACAAGAATATTCTCACTCTGAATTTGGGGAAATTGAAATTAAAGACATACCAAGAGTTAAAAAATTATCATCAAAATACTTAGTAAATTCTTGGACTAGTATTCCTCATGTAACTAATCATGATGAAGCAGATATCACAGAGTTAGAAGAATTTAGAAAATCACTAACCGATATATATACAGGAGAAAAGAAAAAAATTACACCACTAGCTTTTATTGTTAAGGCTTTGACCGCATCATTGAAAAAGTTTCCAAATTTTAATAGCTCTATTGATGGAATTGACGAAGGAAAAATGACCATTAAAAAATATTATCATATTGGTATTGCAGTTGATACCCCCCATGGCTTGATGGTACCGAAGTTAAGAAATGCTGATAACAAAAATATTTCTTTAATAGGAGAAGAGCTTAAAAAATTAAGTGATGAATGTAGAAATTTGAAAATTGATAAAAAAGAGTTATTTGGTGGTTCAATGACAATTACTAGCCTTGGTGGTATAGGGGGATCCTTTTTTACGCCAATCATAAATTATCCTGAAGTAGCTATCTTGGGAGTTGGTAAATCAGAAAAAAAACAAGTTCATATTGACGGTAAATTTGTAACACGAGTAATGCTGCCACTCTCTTTATCTTATGATCATAGAATAATTGATGGTGCGGAAGCAGCACGATTTAATAATGAATTAAAAGAAAATTTAGGTAAAAACTTTGCCTATAAACTAGCTATCTAAAAAACTATGTCAAAAACCTTATCATTATTTAGTGCTCTATTATGTACTTTTATTTGGGGAACCACATTTATTGCACAAGATACGGGAATGGATGATATAGGACCTTTTACTTTCAATGCGGTAAGATTTTTTGTAGGGTTTTTAGCAATCGCACCTTTAGTAATTTTATTTGAGATTAAAAAATTTAAATCAGAATTTAGATTAAATTTTAAAATATTTGTTATTCTTTCTTTTTTAATTGGTCTATCTCTCTTTTTAGGGTCCGCCTTACAACAGGTTGCTTTATTATACACAGATGTTGCTAATGCAGCATTTTTTACTATTTTTTATGTTCCTATGGTTCCAATTATTATTTTTTTATTTCAAAGAAAATCTATTCACTGGAGTGTATGGCCATCAGTAGTATTATGTTTAATAGGTGGATATTTATTAACAAATTTTTATGATACAACGGTTAGGCTGGGCGATACTCTTGTAGTATTGGGAGCTTTATTTTGGAGCACTCATATTATTTTTACTGGGATTATAGTTACAAAATATAATCTTCCGCTTACACTTGGAGCTGTTCAGACATTAATTGTAGCTATTCTCTCTTTTTTTATAGGGTTAATTTATGAAGAATTTATTTTTGAAAATATCTTAAAGGAATTAGACTCTATTTTATATGCAGGAATTTTATCAGGTGGTTTTGCATTTGTATTACAAATTTATGCACAAAAAAATATATCACCTGCACCTGCTGCAATTATTTTTTCTTTAGAGGGTGTCTTTGCAACTATTGCTGCTTGGTTTTTATTAGATCAAATACTTGGTATTAATAACTTATTAGGTTGTTTCTTCATATTATGTGGTGTCTTATTATCACAATTATTACCTTTAATTAAAAAGGTAAATTAAAAGTAAATTATCGAAAATAAAATCAAAGATACAATTATTCTATAAATAACAAAAATATTTAAATTACACTTATTCAAATAATTTAAGAAAAATTTAACTGTAACATATGAAAATAAAAAAGATAATATCACTGAAATTATTACTATATAGTCAAGCTCTATAGGCTCTTTAAATACATCTTTTAACCCTAAAAAACTTGCACCAGCTAATGCAGGTATAGATAGTAAAAATGAGATTTTACCTGAGTCAACTCTATTAAAGTTTAAAAATCTAGCAGCAGTCATTGTTATTCCTGCTCTACTAACACCTGGTATTAAAGCAAGGATTTGGAATAAACCTATAAAAATTATTGATTTAATATTTAAGTTTGCAGATATAGTCTGATCAGTTTTTCTTTGATCAGCAAAGAATAAGACAATTGCAAAAAATAGAGTCGTGCAAGCTATAATTTTTATATTTCTTAACAGAAGAATTAATTCAGTAGTGTGTAATATATAGCCAAAAATAATAAGGGGTATAGATCCAAATAAAATTAGACTAAGTAATTTTTGATTATTTCTTAAATCAAATAAATCTTTTCTGAAGAAAAAAATTATTGCTAACAAAGAGCCTAAATGTAGACTTATATCTATTAGCAGTGAGCTTGATTTTAGATCAAATAAGTTAGCAACTATAATTAAGTGTGCAGATGAGCTTATCGGTAAAAATTCTGAAATTCCTTGGACAGCAGATAGAATTATGATTTCTATAAAATCTTGAAACATATAAGTGTCGTAACTTAAAATATATCCTTTTAAAACAATTCGATTTAATCATAATAGATATGCAAAAATTAAAATTTCTACATTTTAGGCGAATTTTGACAAAATATAGGTCATAATTATTGACCTAAATAATTCTTTTACTAGTAAAAACAATGTATATTTTATACTGGTTCTAAAAAAAATTATGACTGATAAAATGCTTAAATTCGTAAAAATAGGTCAGCAAACCCCACCTAAAAGGAATGTTGGCAACAGAAAAGAAGACTTCAATGAGATTTATGATGATTTCATAAATCAAAAAGCTCAGGAACAGTCTAGTAGATGTTCCCAATGTGGAGTACCCTTCTGCCAAGTTCATTGTCCCTTGAGTAATAACATTCCTGATTGGCTTAAACTTACTGCTGAAGGCAGACTGAAAGAAGCATATGAATTAGCACAAAGCACAAATAATATGCCAGAGGTTTGTGGAAGAATATGTCCGCAAGATCGTCTATGCGAAGGTAACTGTGTAATAGAGCAATCAGGCCACGGAACAGTAACAATCGGTTCAATGGAAAAATATATTACAGATAATGCATGGGAAAAAGGATGGGTTAAACCTATTGAAGTAAAATACGAAAAAAATCAAAGTGTTGGTATAATTGGTGCTGGACCTGCTGGATTAGCAGCTGCAGAACAATTAAGAAAAAATGGATATAAAATTACAGTTTATGATAGGTACGATCGAGCTGGAGGATTATTAATTTATGGTATTCCTAACTTTAAACTTGAAAAACATGTAGTTGAGAGAAGAACAAATCTCCTTAAAGAAGGAGGGATAGAGTTTGTTCAGAATTTTGAAGTGGGTAAAGATGCAACTTTAGATCAATTAAGAAAAAAACATGATGCAATTTTGATTGCAACAGGTGTTTATAAACCTAGAGAAATAAACTTACCTGGAAATGACTTAGAAAATATTTTTCCAGCTATGGAATTTTTAACAGCTTCAAATAAAAAAGGCTTAGGAGATAATGTTGAATTATTTGATAAAGGAATATTAAATGCTGAAGGAAAAGATATTGTCGTTATAGGTGGTGGAGATACTGCTATGGACTGCGTAAGAACATCAGTCAGACAAAAAGCAAAATCAGTTAAATGTCTTTACAGAAGAGATAAGGAGAATATGCCAGGATCATCACGAGAAGTTGCCAATGCTGAGGAAGAAGGCGTTGAATTTGTTTGGCTTTCAAGTCCTAAAGAATTTAAAGGGACAAATAAAGTTAAAAATTTAATTGTTGACCAAATCCAATTAGGTGAGCCTGATGACTCAGGAAGAAGAAGACCGCAAATAAAACAAGGATCAGAATTTCAAATTAAAGCTGATATGGTCATTAAAGCACTTGGTTTTGATCCAGAAAATCTTCCACATTTATTTGACGCAAAAGAACTAGAGGTTACTAAATGGGGGACAATAAAAACTGATTTTGACACTATGGAAACAAACTTAAAGGGAGTTTTTGCTGCAGGAGATATTGTAAGAGGAGCCTCTTTAGTTGTATGGGCTATTAAAGATGGAAGAGATGCGGCTAAAGCTATGAAAACTTATTTAGAAAATATTGATTTAAAAAAAATAAAAGTTGCATAATGAAAAATTATCAAAAAAATCTAAAGCTATTATCTGAAAACCATGTCTATTCAAAAGAAATGGAGCATGATGCATGTGGAGTTGGTTTGATAGCTTCTACAGAAGGAAAAAAGTCCAGGTCGATTGTCGAGTATGGAATTGAGGCTCTTAAAGCAGTTTGGCATAGAGGAGCGGTCGATGCTGATGGAAAAACTGGTGATGGGGCGGGAATACATGTTGAAATACCAAAAGATTTCTTTGTAGAAAAAATTGAGGTTACAGGACATGATTATGATAATTCTGAGATTTGTGTTGGAATGATCTTCTTGCCTAGAAATGATTATTCATCACAAGAAAGTTGTAAAACTATCGTTGAAAGTGAATTAACAAAAAATAATTTTAGTATATATGGTTGGCGGCAAGTGCCAGTAAATCCTAAGGTTCTTGGTGAAAAAGCTCTTCAAACAATGCCTGAGATTATTCAGGTTTTATTCAAATCTAACAACACAAACTTGTTAGATAAAGATCTAGAGAGAAAAATTTACGAAACAAGAAAAAGGATTGAAAATAAAGCTTTCAATGCTTCTCTTAATAATTTTTATATTTGTTCAATAAGTTCAAAATCAATTATTTATAAAGGGCTATATTTAGCTGAGGCAATATCTGATTTTTATTTGGATCTAAAAGATAAAAGATTCATTTCAAGATATGCAATTTTCCATCAACGATTTTCAACAAATACAGCACCAAGCTGGAGTTTAGCTCAACCATTTAGAGCGATAGCTCACAATGGGGAAATCAATACATATAAGGGTAATAAAAATTGGATGAAAGTACATGAACAAGAAATGAGCAGTCCTCTTTTTGATGATGTTGAAAATTTGAAACCTGTAATTCAAAAAGGAGTTTCTGACTCAGCTGCCTTAGATAATGTTTTTGAATTGTTAAATAAGTCAGGCCAATCAGCACCACTAGCCAAGTTAATGTTGGTACCTGATGCTTGGTCTAAAAAAAATAAAACTCTTTCAAGGAGTCATCAACAATTATTTAATTTTTTGAATAGTACAATGGAACCATGGGATGGACCAGCTGCTATTGCAGCTACAGATAATGAATGGGTTATAGCTGCAAATGATAGAAATGGTTTGAGACCTTTAAGATATGCAATCACTAAAGATAAAATGCTTTTTGCCGGTTCCGAAACTGGAATGATAAAACTAAATGAAAAAAAGATTTTAACAAAAGGAAGATTAGGTCCTGGTGAAATTATTGGAGTTAGAATTGAAAAAGGAAAAGTTTTTTCAAATAATCAAATTAAAGATTATCTCGCAAAAGAGTTTAAACATTTCAATTCTCAAATTATAGATCTAGATGAAAAGTTACTTATCTCAAAAGAAAAACATTATTTTGATGGAGAAAATTTAAGAAGAAGACAATATACTTTTGGAATAAGTTTGGAGGATTTAGAGCTTATATTACATCCGATGGCCGAGGATGCAAAAGAAGCAACAGGTTCAATGGGGGATGATACTCCTTTAGCTGTTTTATCCGACAGGTATAGACCTTTGTATCATTTTTTTAGACAAAATTTTAGTCAAGTTACAAATCCACCAATCGACTCTCTAAGAGAAAATAAAGTAATGAGTTTAAAAACTAGATTTGGAAATTTAGGTAATATTCTTGATTTTGATACTCTTACAAAAGAAAATATTTATGTTTTAAATAGTCCTATTTTATCTAATTCACAATTTGATAAATTTATTAATTTTTTTGGTAAAAATTCATTAATTATTGATTGTTCTTTCTCTCAAAACGAAAATTTAGCAGATTCCATTGGTAGAATTCAAAAAGAGTCAGAGATCGCAGTCAGACAAGGAGTTACGCAACTAATCCTTAGTGATAAAGAAATTTCCTCAGAAAAATTACCAATACCAATGTTGTTATGCGTTGGTGCTATTAATACATTTTTAATCCAGAAAAAATTAAGAGGATATGTTTCAATTAATGTTCAGTCAGGTGAGGCTTTAGATACCCATTCGTTTGCAACACTAATAGGTGTTGGGGCAACAACTGTTAATCCTTATCTAGCTTTTGATAGCATATATCATAGACATGAAAAAAAACTCTTTGGTCAATATAGTTTTGACGAATGTATACAGCGATATATTAATTCTGTTAATGCAGGTTTATTGAAAATAATGTCAAAAATGGGAATTTCAGTTTTAAGCTCTTATAGAGGTGGGTGTAATTTTGAAACTGTAGGTATTAGTAGGTCAGTTGTAAATGACTATTTTCCTGGAGTAACATCAAAAATTTCAGGGATTGGTTTAATTGGAATTGAAAAAAAAATAAGAGAAATTCATAAAGAAGCTTTTGAAAGTACAGAAACTGTTTTGCCTATTGGTGGTATTTACAGATATAGAAAAAATGGAGAAACTCATCAATACCAAGGTAGATTAATTCATTTGTTGCAAAGTGCAGTGGGCTCTAATTCGTATGATGCCTATAAAAAATATGCTGAAGGTATATACAATTTGCCCCCTATTAATTTAAGAGATTTAGTAAATTTTAGAAAAAAAAAATTAAGTCCTTCTATTAGCATTTCAGATGTAGAGCCTATTGAAAATATACTCAAAAGATTTGGCAGTGGAAGCATGTCTCATGGTGCCCTGTCTAAAGAGGCCCATGAAACACTAGCAATAGGAATGAATAGAATTAAGGGTGCTTCTTGTAGTGGAGAAGGGGGAGAAGATGCCAATAGATTTAAGATTATGGATACTGGAGACAGTGCGAATTCGAGAGTGAAACAAATTGCGTCTGCAAGATTTGGTGTAACAATTAATTATTTAAACAACTGTAATGAAATAGAAATAAAAATGGCTCAGGGAGCAAAACCAGGCGAGGGTGGCCAATTACCAGGTTTTAAAGTTACAAAAGAAATTGCAAAATTAAGACACTCAACCCCAGGAGTAACATTAATCTCACCACCACCGCATCATGATATTTACTCAATTGAGGACTTGGCCCAGTTAATTTATGATTTAAAACAAATAAATCCAAATGCGAGGGTTGGGGTTAAATTAGTCGCCTCCTCTGGAATAGGAACAATTGCAGCTGGAGTAGCTAAAGCAAAAGCCGATATAATTTTAATTTCAGGTCATAACGGTGGTACAGGAGCCACTCCACAAACAAGCGTTAAATATGTTGGAATACCATGGGAAATGGGTCTTACTGAAGCAAACCAAGTCCTTACATTAAACAATTTAAGACACAAAGTTACTTTACGAACTGATGGAGGAATTAAAACAGGAAGAGATGTTGTCATAGCCGCAATGATGGGAGCTGAAGAATATGGAGTTGCGACAACGGCACTAGTAGCTATGGGGTGTATAATGGTAAGACAATGTCATTCCAACACTTGTCCAGTTGGTGTTTGTACTCAAGATGAAAAACTTCGAGAAAAATTTTCTGGAACACCGGATAAAATTGTAAATTTATTTACTTTCATAGCATCTGAAGTAAGAGAAATATTAGCTGAACTAGGTTTTAAATCTCTTAATGATATTATTGGAAGAACAGATCTTTTAATGCAAGTAAATAAAGCCTCACCTAATTTGGATGATCTAGATTTAAATCCACTGTTTGTTCAAGCAGATCCAGGTAATAATAAAAGGTATTGTGAAACTCCAAAAATTAACAAAGTACCTGATACATTAGATCAAGAAATCTGGCCTGAAATAGAAAAAATTCTAGATAATTCAGAAATAGTAAAAAAAGAATTTACAATAAAAAATACTAATAGGGCAGTTGGTACAAGAATCTCACATCACTTATATAAAAAATACGGCTATGAAAAGTTAAGTGAAAATTTTTTAACATTGAATTTTAAAGGCTCAGCAGGGCAATCATTTGGAGCTTTTTCATCTAAAGGCCTAAAACTTAATTTAAAAGGAGATGCAAACGACTATGTGGGAAAAGGATTATCAGGAGCTACAATCTCAATAAAACTTTCTGAAGAAAGTAACTTAATATCAAATGAAAATACAATTATTGGTAATACAGTTCTTTATGGTGCTACATCTGGGAAACTTTTTGCTGCGGGTCAGGCAGGAGATAGGTTTGCTGTAAGAAATTCTGGTGCTATGTCTGTAATCGAAGGTTGTGACTCTAACGGA
>MDTB01155218.1_pt1 | contig 10273 bp, 7 predicted proteins | sample 811161 | NCBI WGS metagenome assembly MDTB01 (sample SAMN05326650, study PRJNA326480) | marine metagenome | isolation source: seawater | place: Mediterranean Sea | collected 2009
GCTGAGGGCGTTGTTCTGGGCCGTTTGGCTTCAATCGTTGCGATGCGCCTGCGCGGCAAACACAAAGCCTCTTTTACACCCCACATGGATTGCGGCGATAACGTGATTATTATCAACGCTGAAAAAATTCAAATGACCGGTAAAAAACGTGATGAGAATTTTTATTGGCACACAGGGTATCCCGGTGGTATCAAATCGCGCACGAAAGCGCAAATTTTAGAAGGAGCGCATCCCGAGCGTGTGGTTGTACAAGCTGTGAAACGGATGTTGCCCGGCAATCGTTTGAGCCGTGGATTGATGACCAATCTGCGCGTTTATGCGGGGGCGGAGCATCCCCATGAGGCGCAGGCCCCTACCGTGCTGGATGTAAAATCGATGAATCCTAAAAATACAAGGGCTGCGTAAATATGGCTGAAGAAATGAAAACTTTGGAAGAGCTGCAAACTGTTGGATCAGACGCAGACGTGCAAGTTGAAGTTGCCGCTCCGCGCGAGCCCATGCGCGATGCTTTGGGGCGCGCCTATGCAACCGGCAAAAGAAAAGACGCTGTTGCGCGTGTTTGGATCAAACCAGGTTCAGGTAAAGTGGTCGTGAATGGAAAAGAAATGAACGCCTATTTTGCGCGTCCTGTGTTGCAAATGATCTTGCATCAACCGTTCCAAGTTGCGGGCGTGGTAGATCAGTTTGACGTCAACGCGACGGTAAAAGGGGGTGGTTTATCAGGGCAGGCGGGCGCCGTGAAGCACGGTATTTCAAAGGCTTTGCAGCTTTACGAACCTGGTTTGCGTGGCGCGTTGAAATCGGCGGGTTTCTTAACGCGAGACAGCCGCGTTGTTGAACGTAAAAAATACGGTAAACGCAAAGCGCGTCGGAGCTTCCAGTTTTCTAAGCGCTAAGCCCCTTTTCATCAAATCTATGACAAATCCAAGGGTTGCAGGGTCTGCAACCCTTTTTCTTTGTTGGCACCATTATTATTGACACTTTAGAACATTGTAATCATTTAATAAAATTAAAGCTCCATTTATCGAGGTTCTAATTGAGAACTACAAAATATGTAATGAAAAAAGGTTGCGTTTTCCGTAAATTTGTTTTCGTTTAGAAAAATTGCAGTATAGGCGACGTTTGTTCTCCGCTTTTAATAGCTACTTAAACATCTCTCAAAAGACTGGACTACAGAACTTAATTTACTAAGGAAGACGGAGGACTTTTCCCAGCAATATATGTGTTAAAAAAATTAGACAACTAATAAAATTGTAAGTTTCTACTACTATCATTTATTTTGTTAGGCTTATAGTCAGGTCACAGTATTTTTTTACTTGTGATAAATGTCAATAAAATCTCATTTCGAATTATTATTGATGAGCTATTATAGATTGAAGTTTAGGGTAAACCTTTGTTATGGTTAGCTACATTGTCAAAGGAGCTCGTAAAATGAACGATAGTGATCAAAACAGCAGTAACGGTGAGTTAATTGAAGAAGAAGTGGCAGTTGGAGGCGAAAGCGAGGGTTCAATAAATGTTGATGAAAAAAGTTACAGAGTTTCGGACTTGAATGAGAAAGCAAGAAACATTGTATTGTTTTTAAGGCGTTTAGACAATGAAACGCAGGAAGCTCGTTATAATTTGAACAAAAATATGTTGGCGCGAAAGCAAGCCATAGTTGACTTGAAATCCGAATTAAGCGGTATAAACGCCAAGGCAAGTGCAGAATGATTACCGGTTATTTAACTTTCTCAAAATGTGCATGAAATGTTTTTTAAGAAGAAGAAACCAACCGCGGTGCCTATAGAGTCCAAGGCAGTTTCAAAGTTGGATTTGATAACTGCAGTAAGGAGAGTTCTTGAAGCACACGGAGATCGAAAAAGTAGTTCAGTAATCCAACGATCTGTGGGATATTCTTATGACAAGTTTGGCCCTAGAGAAGCTTGTTCTGCATTCGTGAAATTAGGTTATACTTCAAAGCTGTTAGAATGCTCGATTTCCGAATTAGGTAGTTTTCTTTTACCAGTCATTGCCTTGGACAATTCAGGGCAATCAACTATTATTCTAGATATTAAAACAGATGGTAAGGTTTCGATAATTCGCGATGAAAAAGCGAAGAAAATAGAAATTGAAGAGATAACCTCCTTCGCCAAAACGTTTTCTGGTTTTATTATTACTTCCAGAAAACTCACAAAACTTGAAAGAAAGGAACGCGCTGGTCACTGGTTTTTTGGCGCATTCCGAAAAAGTAGATGGCTATATTTTCAGGTAATTCTTGCATCAATCATTTCAAATTTTTTGGCTCTGACTACTTCGATTTTCACGATGACGGTGTATGATCGCATAATTCCGAATTCAGCTATCGACAGTTTAGTGGCCTTGAGCATAGGCGTCATTATCGCACTCTGTTTTGATTTTGTCATAAAAACAATTCGAGGCAATTTTATTGATAATGCTAGTAAATTAGCAGACTTGGAGGTTTCCAATACTTTATTTGATAGGGTTATCTCACTTACGCCAAAGGAGCAGGCGCAAAAAACTGGAGCAATGGCTGGTATTATAAGAGAGTTTGAAACTTTAAGAGAGTTTTTCACATCTTCAACCCTCGTAATCCTTGTTGATCTTCCATTTGCCTTCTTCTTTATTTACGTGATCTCGCTGATAGCAGGGCCCATGGCATACGTTCCCCTAGCTGCTGTTCCATTAGTTGTAATTACAGGTTTATTTATTCAACCGCTTCTATCTAAACTTACTCTTGAATCGCAGAAAACCGGTATGAACAAACAGGCTGTATTGGTTGAAACCCTTTCCGGTATTGAGACAGTAAAAGCAACTGGATCTGGGGAGTTGATGAAAAGCCGCTATATAGAAGCATTGTTAAACCAATCAGATTCCGGAGTGAGATCGCGAAAAATAAGTCAATTTCTCGTAAATTTTTCTGCTTCAGTGCAGCAATATGCTCAAGTAGGTGCAATTTTTGTTGGTGTTTTTTTGATACGAGATGGAATCATCACTCAGGGTGCGTTGATTGCAGCTGTTATACTGGGCGGTCGTACATTAGCCCCTCTGGCGCAATTGGCTAATGCTTTAACTCGAGTGAACGGAGCTTTGGTAGCATACAAATCGTTGAATGCACTTTTGAATGGTTACAATAAAGATTCTCTTTCAGAGGATTATATAAGCAGAAAAAACCTCTCCGGAGAGATTGAGTTTAAGAGTGTCAGCTTCAGTTTTGATGAAAAGAGCCCCCCCGTAATTAAAGACCTGTCATTTAAAATTCCGGCGGGTCAGAAAGTCGCTGTAGTTGGCAAAATGGGCTCTTCTAAATCCACAGTAATAAAACTCATGGCAGGTATTTTGCAACCCTCAAGCGGATTGGTGCTTGTTGATGGAATAGATGTAAACCAATTGGATAAAGAAGATGTACGTTCAAATATTGGAATTATGTTGCAAGATAGCTGGTTATTTTCAGGCTCGGTAAAAGAAAATATTCAAATGGGACTCCTTGAGTATGACGATGATGATATACTTGAGGTATCAAAGATAGCAGGGGTGGATGAATTTGTATCAACTAATCCTCGAGGATATGATTTTATAATTCAAGAACGAGGAATTGGTTTGTCTGGAGGGCAACGTCAATCTATCAACTTAGCTAGGGCTTTAATTAGCAACCCCAACATACTTCTTTTAGATGAACCAACCAGCTCTCTAGATCAGGCAGCAGAAAAAAAAATAGTGGAAAACCTGAGAAATTATTGTGCCGCAAAGACTATGGTTATGATAACGCATCGAAATCCTATTTTTGCAATGGTTGATCGTGTTTTAGTTTTCGAAAATGGTTCAATAATAGCAGATAAAACTCCTAGTGAATTGGGCTTGTCTGTATGAATTCTGAATTTAAAAAAATTGCTTCGGAGACAAATAAAGCTGGCTATCAGTCCAGTTCTTTGTTGCTGTTGATCATTGTATGCTTGATCAGTGCGATACTTTATTGGGCGGCTGTAACAGAATTAGATAAAGTTATTCGTGGCGATGGAAAAACAGTTTCTGATCTGGAAAATCAATTAATTCAAACATCTGAGTCGGGAGTTTTGATCAAGCGTTATTTTGAAGAAGGAGATTTTGTGAGCCGTGGGGATATTCTTTTTGACATTGACCCGATTGATGCACGTACTGAGTATGAACAAGCGGTTGAAAAAAGTATAAGGCTACAGATACAGCAACACAGGTTAATTTCTGAATCAAAGAACGTGGAACCAAATTTTAAAAAATTTGAAAGTAACAACTTAAAAGTGTTTATCCAAAATCAGGTAGATTTATACTACGCAAAGAAAACAGACTTGAAACAAAACATTTTAATTTTGGAGCAACGCAGCATTCAACGTGTTAAACAGATTGAAGAGCTAAAAGGCGAAGCCTCAAGTGCTGAGATCATCGGAACACTTTTGTTAAAAGAAATAGAAACACTGGAGCCATTGGTGAAGGCTGGTCTTTCTCCTGAAACAAATCTGCTGACACTATTGAGACAACAAGAAGAAAATCTTTCTATTTCTGCAGCGTCTTTGCTTAAAATAGACCGCTTAAAAGCAGAACTTATTGAAATAGAAGAACAAAAAAATGCAGAAAAGCAGAAATTTAAAACTGCAGCTTTGTCAGAAGTACCAAGTATAAATGAGGAATTAAGGGAGCTAAATTTAGTAATTCCGAGCCTTTCTGCTCGTCTGGCTAGAAATTCAATTTATTCGACAGTCGACGGAATCATAAATCAAATTAACTTTCAGACTGAAGACGCGTATATCCGCTCAGGGGAGGTGCTCGTTGAGATAGTTCCGACTGGTGAAGATTTAATAGTGGAAGCCCGTATTGATCCAAAAGACATAGCCGATGTAGTGGTAGGAGATAGAGTTAAGATATCTCTGACGGCTTATGATCCAACGCGTTATGGTCGACTAGATGGAACTGTAACGAAAATATCAGCTGACGCCTTGCAAGATAAACAAGATGGAAAAACTTTTTACGCCGTTGAAATTTCTATAGATTCTAAGTTATTTGAAAAAGGTAACAAAGAAGTTGTGTTATTACCTGGCATGGTTGCCACGATCGATATCCTTGCCGGCAAAAGAACTGTACTAGATTACGTTTGGCAACCAATTGCACGAAGTAAAGACAGAGCCTTGCGTGATTAGGCGAAATTAAATGGAGGTTCCTTTGGCAAAAATTAAGATTGGTGAGGAAACATTTCTTGAGGAGCAACTGACGGAAGAGGGTAGACAGCATCTTCAATCTTTGCGTTTTATAGAAGTTAAATTTCTGGAAATAGACAATCTCACTGCTGCATTAAATATGGCAAAAAATTCATATATCCAGCAATTAAAAAATAACATAATAGCTAGCAAAGCTGGCTTAAGTTAACAATTCGAGGAAGTTGCAATGCCCAAAATTTCTTTAGATGATATTGAATTTAATAGTGAAGATTTATCTGAAGCCGATCAACGTATTTTCGCATCGTTACAATTCGTAGAGGCCAAAATAGGTTCTCTGAAAAACGAACGAAGTGTGCTCAATGCGTCTAAATTGTTTTATGAACAACAAATTCGAAGAATTCTTGGCGTGGAAGGTGTCTAGGGTTTTATGCTATTTCAATTTTTATTTGGACCACTAAATCGAAATCCATATCCTTAAATGTTATTGTTCCAAATGAATCAAAATTTATCGTATTCTCGAATACTATCGGGTTCACTTGCTCCAGATTATAAAATTTCAATAAATTTATTCCGTCATTCCAATCATGAATTAAATCATTTCCAAAATTTCCTGCGAATGAAAAAGTGTTTTCGCCAATTCCTCCATTCAGATGGTCATCTCCAGCTCCTCCATTAAGTTGGTCATTGCCGGAGCCGCCAATCAATATATCATCTCCAGCCCCTGCCCAAATTATGTCGTTTCCGTTGCCTCCAACAAGCTCCATATTGGAGGCCTCAATTGCAACACTGGTCATGTCTAGTAAATCGTCTCCATTACCCGCGTAAATTTTCTCCACATCAATTATTCTTTCTTTATAACCTTTATCATTCTTTGATGTTTCGAATTTAGTTTGAAACACATTTGAAAATTGATCATCTAAGAAAAAGGCATCATTTTGATTGCTTAAATGAATTTCGTCAAAACCGTCTCCAGTAAAAATTTGATCCGTATACTTATTAAGGCCGTGCAAAGGTATTTTTTCTGAAGTGGAATTTTTGTGTAATCTGGCTGTATTTTCTGCAAAATAGGCGTCAGACCAAATACCATTCGCACTTAGTTTTACTATGTCATTTCCACTCCCTAACTCAACGAGATTATAACCATTGTTAGTTTCAACTGTATTATTTCCGCCTTCGCTTGTTATGTGATTACTGTATTGATTTCCGATGATGATGTCATTTCCTAATCCCGTTGATGCGTTTTCAATTTCTACGTTTTCGCCAATGATATAGCCGCCAACGTAACCTGCACCTAAGATTGTGGAAATGCCTCCCAAATGTATAGTTTCGTTATTTGGTTGAAAACGCGCAGGTTGTAAATTGATGTAAGCATCTTGAAGAGAAGTGCTTCGTATCTCTATTGTATCGGTTCCGGCAGTATCCCAGATCGTCGACCAGGGAGAGCCTACCTTGTTGCCATCAACAATGTACAAGGTATCGTTTTGGTTGTTGGTTTGTTCCTCATATAGAAGTTGTAGAAATGCCTGGTCGATTACACCTAAAGCGCTCAAACCATAATCTAATTGGTCAGATCTATATGGTGGATTAATCTCAATTCCTTCTTCAGAAGTTGTTCCGGTGTCGTTATAGGAAGTTATCGTATATAGATTTTGGTTTGATGATTGTCTTCCACTATCCAAAGGCGACGACACTTCAGGAAAATTGGCATATCCATCGAACGGGTGTGAGAGACCTAAATTATGGACTATTTCGTGAGCAATTGTTAAATAATCGTATCCATTAAACGGGATTGTAGAGTTTATTAAATTACCTGCATTTAGAAAAACTCCACTGCCTCCAACACCATATGAATAGCCATAAACTTTATCTTCTGAGTGATAATACCAAAAATCGATATCCGCATCATGCGCAACTTCTGAAAATTCCAGCTCGCAGATTGCACTTATGTTGTGCAATATTGATTCTACTGCAAGCGAGTAGTTTTCATTCCAAATGAATGCAAAGTCATGGTCCGGACTCTTGGTGTTTTTATTGAATTTATAAGTTAGATTTTTCTCACTCCAGAGTGTGAAAGCGGGGTTGCCATGTGAGCTAAATAAAGAAGCAATCCCAGAAAAATATGGGTTTGCGAGTATCTGTGTTGATTGAGTGTCGCTTGTTTTCTGTGCTACTGCCATTTTTCTGTGCTACTGCCATCGTTTTATAGTATGTTGAAATGTTAAATATAAAATAGGTTAACATATCTGAGAAATTGTTCTATTATGTAACTCAGTGATTTTCATTCTTTGGGAGTATCAAAAATGGATGGTAGTACAAAATTATATTCAGTTAGTTTTGATTGGACGCCTAGCTCAGAAGATACACCCATTAATAGCCAACCAGTCCACATAACTTTCTTTGACGGCTATCGAAGCGATAATGCCCATTTTGATATATATAATGTGGATGGCGTGAATATAGCTTACAGCACTCCAGATCCTGATTTTCCTGATGACATGGGATGGGTCGTTGGAGAAGTTGTTGAAAACAATGGTGAATGGACGGAACTGAACGATCCTTATGCTGGCCAAGATTATTCGGGAGGAGATGCCGGCGATCAGGGAACTACCGGAGATCAGGGCAATGATGGCGATCAGGGCAATGATGCTTTATTTTATTTTGACGGTGACAGCTCGTTTGTTATTTCCAACAAAAACGCGATTAACCCAGACTTCGAGGCTTTTCTTCAGCTGACTATTAGTGACCTTCAGGATATAGAATACTATGATCGTGAGATGCTGGACGACTTGGAGGGAAGTAAGGCTCGGTTCAAGCTTGATTTCGAAAATACAAGTGTAGAGGCACCAGGTGTATTTTCTATCGATGCACATTTTATTGCTGAAATGGGGAAAACTTCTGCAAGTGGTGGGCGTGGTTCGCTCATTACTGAAAAAGGAAGCTCAACTGCTAGTAAGGTTTCCTTAATAGAAACTGATGCAGGTTGGAAAAAGGCTAGTCTTTCTGGCACGGAATGGTCCGCTATGGTTGAAAAGGCCGGAAAGTTGGGTCAGGTTGACTTATACCTCACTTCTGTAGATGGCCAAGAGATTGCGGCTGTGATTCAGAAGGGAATTGAGGTTGACCTCAACGTTCCCGCGTCTGCCAATAATTTGGCATCTACTTACTTTAGTTTTATGGGTATGGAGGATAGCTATGTTGAAGGTGAAACAGACTTAGGTTCCGTTGGAGGAAATTCGAACAATACCCAGCGGAGAGCGGCAGATGGCGATGATCTGGACGTTGCTAACCAAACTAATGATTTCTTCTTACTAGGTGATAATTCTTCTAATAACGCTCAAGGTGGATCTGGCCGCGATACTATTTTAGGCGCCGGTGGAAGTGATGTTTTAGATGGTGGCGCTGGCGCCGATTTTATCGAAGGTGGTGCTGGGGATGATGTCATTCGTGGCGGGGCAAATGGTGAGGAAACAGCCGGACGCGGCTCAGTTGCTTTGTCGATTTGGGATTACGGTGATCGAGCCTCTTTTTCAGGTAAGGAAGAAGACTACACGATAACTCAAAATAGCGACGGCAGTTTCGCAGTAACTGATATTAACACCGCAGATGGAGATGATGGTACCGATACGGTTTCGGGTGTTGAAATTTTAGAGTTCAAAGACGACGAAGTACTGCTTGGTGTAGATAAAGGCGCTTTTTCATTTACAGATCATTACACAGGCCAGCAGATCAATGAAGATTGGGCAAGAGGCACCGATTTTAATGATATTATTGTACCATCGTCTGGCGGACGTTCGTTTATCGAGGGGCGAGGTGGAAATGATATAATCATCGGCGATGCTGAAGGAACGGGGGGCCGAGATCATATTTCCGGTGGCGCAGGCAATGATTATATAGATGGCGCCGGTCGTGGTGACAGTGCTATTCCTTGGGAAAATGAAAACGTTGCTGAATTTAACGCTCCAAAACGAAATTTCACTTGGGAATCGGAGACTGCAAACGCTTTAGGTCTTACCGCGGGTATTACTAAAGTTACATATGCGGGGGATGGAGCGACGCAGTTGGATGCTTTGGCATCCGAACTTGACCTAAGTCTTTCTAGCTATTTCACAGCTGATCAAGAGTATTGGGTAGTATCAGACAAGAGAGGTGATGACGGCTTAGGTACTGATATTCTGACCAATATTGATGTTCTATATTTTAATGACGGTGACATCCGGCTTTCAGTATTCAAGGATCCGTGGGGTGGGTTCATTGATGGTACTGACTTTGACGACGCTATAAACGGAGAAGGTGTTAGTGAATGGATATATGCCGGCGAAGGTGATGATAGGGTATTTGCCGGCGCCGGTTCAGATGACATCGAACTTGGCCGTGGCGATGATTTTGTAGACGGTGGTGCGGACGCGGATGATTTTGACTCCTCTGCCTACCTTGAGGGTGCGGGCTTTGGCGAGGGCGATTTAGGCTTTTTTGATCCTTCAATGTTTGGCGATGAATTCGCGATGTCACCTGAGGGTGGCAGCGGTGATCAATCCGGCGATCAACAGGGTGGGGGCGCAGCGGAAGGATTTGTGCTACCAGATGATCTAAGGTACCCAAACTTTGATGAGGGGGCTCCAACCGATACTTGGCAGTATGCGGGTGTATTTGTCGGTCAAGAGTTTTCAAATGCGTTCAACGTTTATGATCTTCAAATTGATGGCGAAACATCATCTTATATAACTTTGTATGAAATGCAGCAGTTATTCGGTCTTCCGATTCCAGACGGAACTTTAATGGAGATTGATAACCTGGGTGGTGGGAATTATGCATTTTTTCCGGATACCGATCCTGCAAATTTTGCAAGCGCCGATGACCATGAATCTGTAGGCCATATCGCTGACATGGTGCATGACATGGCGGTCCGTGGTGATACAATTCATTACCAAGGCGATTTTGACAGGTATGTGGTGAAAACATTTGATGGCGACGATGCTTTAGACTCATCTTCTGACCTCTATACAATCGTCAATGATAAATTTTCTGATATTGATGCGAGTTACTGGGTCGAGACCAATAATGTGGTCGTGGTTACGGATACGGTAACC
>MDTB01180416.1_pt1 | contig 10273 bp, 7 predicted proteins | sample 811161 | NCBI WGS metagenome assembly MDTB01 (sample SAMN05326650, study PRJNA326480) | marine metagenome | isolation source: seawater | place: Mediterranean Sea | collected 2009
GTAGCTCGTCGGGCTCATAACCCGAAGGTCGCTGGTTCGAGTCCAGTCCCCGCTACTAAAAAGACTCATCGATAATTTTATCGTTGAGTCTTTTTTTTGACCCTCTATCGGTTTTCAAGTCTAAGATTTATTTAGGGAAAATTTATTTACAATAAGAAATGAGTAGTTTTTAATTAAATATCTCCTTTAAGACATCTTGTAAAAAAAGGAAAATCATCTGTAACAACATAATAATAAATTCCATCAGGAAATTCAGGAGTTACTCCAAAACGTCCATTACATCTATCTAAATCTCCAAGACCTTCAATATATTCATAATCCTGGGTAAATGCCCCCATTGAAATAGGTGTATACGGGTTACTTCCACCACCAGGTCCTGCTAAGAAATTCAATGTAGTTGGTCGATTGCTGTCCGGTTCGCTTTTCAATCGATAACTGGGTTGTAAAGGTCTTACTTCACTCATTGGGTTATCAGCAATCGAATAACCATATCTTGCATAGATAGGAAAACCATCAGATGCCCAACCTACAATAGTTATATTTTGATCATTACCCAAAAAATCTATAAGTAATTCAGGCATACCATGGTAATGATAAGCCCCATTAGGTTGAACATGAGCATGATTCATATCATCACCAAAATTAAAAGTGTCATGCCCTAATGCTTCAATATTCCAATTTCCTTGACATTGGGCTAGGCAGCACTCTCCTTCATCGTTACATCTTCCAGCGGTTGAAGGATCAAATTTGACACTATTTAGCGCATAAGCAATTTTAGATCCAGGACCACTAACTTCAATTCCATCTTCATAAACTAATATCGGGCATAATGTAAAACTTTCATTTACCATTTGCTCACTTATTGTATTTGGATTATGATTATTAGGAAAAGTGCCAACTTCATGATTTGGAATTCCATTTCCATTTAAAATTCTGTTAACTCCATCTGTGGACCATGAATATCTACTATGATTGTTAACAGACTCATCATCATTAAATATTTCTTCATTAATATCTAATAATATTCCTGCTGTTGAATAATCTCCTGCACAATTAATGCTGTTTTCTTCATGAGAATTTCCATTATTAGTATTAGATTCATTTATATTGTCATCTTTTGTACAAGAGAAAGAAATAATTAGAATTAGTGTAATTATCTTTTTCATAATTTATTCATTTATAAAAGCGTCAAAAGTTTTTTTAGGCATCAATTCAGGATTAATTTTTTTAATGATCTTTGTATAACTTTTCTTTGCCAAGTTCATTTCCTCCTCAATGAGTGCTAAATTATCTAATTCATTAGATGAAGGCTTATCATAACTAGAAGCAACTTTTGAATAAAGATCTGCCATTTTTTCCCTTAATTGCTTTTTGGCAGCTCCGACATAATTATCACCTGTTGTAATTACTAATGACTTTTTCAAGTCATCTAGTTTTGAGGAAATCTTATAATCTGTATTTTCATTCGAGATTAGTTCATCAATAACAAATACCATATAGGCAAGTTCTTCAGTCATATTAAACAATTTCATAACAGTTTCAAATTGAAACTTTCGATCTTCGTTACTAAGTTTCGCATTATTTTTATAACTAACGTAGATTACTTTTTCAAACGTATCTCTTCCTTTTTTAATAACCACTTTATAATCTCCAGCAGGGACTGTAGGTGATGTAAATCCTCCAAAACTTAAAGTTTTGGCTTTTGCAATTTTTGGAGCTCGCATGTTATAGCTCCAGTTAACAGTATTAATACCTTTGGATTTACCTGGGTTTAAGTTTGTAATTTTATTCCCATCCATGTCTTGAATTTCCATAGTCATTTTCCCAAATGTATGTCTCTTTGGCAACAAATACTGAATTTGACAGCTCAATGACGGGTTGGCACCAAAAAACTGAGTTTCTCTACCAAAGCTATCTGAAAAACCGCCAAATTCCTGAATTTCAAATTTATCTTTTTCAAAGAAATATAATTTATTAGAAAGGTTATCTGCATTAATTTCCCTTAAAGGAGAAATATCATCAATTATAATTACTCCACGACCATGAGTACCCATAACCAAATCATTTGTTTGACTCTGCAGTTCAATGTAGTGTATAGCTACAGGAGGGATATTTTTTGTAAACTTTGACCATGTATTACCTCCATTTATTGAGATATATAATCCAAGTTCAGTGCCTAAAAATAGAAGGTTTGGGTTTTCATAATCTTCTTGAATATTTCTAGCAAAACCTGTGACATCATTATCAGGAATAATATTAGTCCAGGTTTTTCCTAAATCGTTTGTTTTGTATGCATAGGCTTTCATATCTCCAAAAGTGTGCCCATCAAACACAACATATGCTGTGTTCTCGTCATGTGCGCTGGCCTCAATGTGATAAACCCATGTATTTTTAGGCACTCCAGAAACATTTCCAATTACATTTTTCCAGCTTTTCCCACCGTTCTTTGTTACCTGGATATTACCATCATCTGTTCCAGCCCAAATGATATTTTCGTTAAGAGGTGACTCAGTAATAGTAAAAATTGTAGTATGGTTTTCAGCTCCTGAATTGTCCATAGATAAACCTCCAGAATCCTCTTGGTTCTGTTTTGCTGGATCATTAGTTGTTAAATCAGGAGAGATTATTTCCCAAGCATTTCCCATATCATCCGATCTGTGAACATATTGACTGCCAATGTATAGTCTGTCCGAATTATTTTTACTAGTTTCAATTGGCGTATTCCAGTTAAACCTGTATTCTTCATATCCCTCTACAGGAAGAGGCTGAATCGTTTTTACCAAATCATTTTCTACGTCATATCTCCAAACATTTTCGGCACCCTGCATTTCTGAATATATTATATTTTTAGCCGGGTGTCTTAACACTCTAAATCCATCTCCTTGGCCAACAGCATTCCAATGTTTAGCAGAAATACCACCTGATGCAAATGACGGTCCATACCAAGATCCGTTATCTTGTAAGCCTCCATAAATATTATAAGGTTCATCATTGTCAACACTAATATGATAGAATTGGGAAAGAGGTAAATTTTCTACAATTTCCATGGTGACCCCCTTGTTCCAAGATCTGTATACTCCTCCATCAGTTCCTACGTACATTATATCAGAATTATTTATATCAAATACCATATCATGGATATCAGCGTGCATATTACCTAAATTTTCAAACGTTTCACCTCCATCCTTAGAAATTGAACCGAATAATCCAGCTTTAACAACAACATTTTCATCTTTAGGGTCTACCACAATACGTGAAAAGTAAAATGGTCTAACAGTTATTCCAAAATCATTATTCTTTTGCTCCCAATTTTCTCCGCCGTCAGTGCTTTTATATAGTCCTTTATCTTCGTTTTTTTCTGACTCGATAACTGTGTATAAGGTGTTGGGATTAGACTTTGAAACTCCAATTGCTAATCTGCCAAGTTTTCCTTCAGGAAATCCTTTATGAATTTTGAACCAGTTTTCACCCCCATCAGTTGATTTATATAAAGCACTATTTTCTCCGCCAGAGTTAAATGACCAGGCAGTTCTTCTAAATTCCCACATCGAAGCATATAATATTTTTGGATTAGAAGGATCCATGGCTAAATCTGCGCATCCTGTCGAGTCATTAAGAAATAAAATATTTTCCCAAGTTTCTCCACCATCAGTCGATTTGAAAACTCCTCTTTCATTATTATCTGACCAAAGTGCACCTAAAACAGCTACATATATCTCGTCGGAGTTTTCAGGGTTAACGATTATATTTGCTATTCTTTCAGAATTTTCAAGCCCAATTTTATTCCAATTATTACCTCCATCAGTAGACTTGTATAAACCATCTCCAATAGAAACACTATTTCTTGGCCATGGCTCCCCAGTACCAACATATATGGTATTATCAGGGTCATTTGGATCTAATTCGAGTGCACCAATTGACTGAGTATGGTCATCAAAAATGGGATAAAAAGTTGTCCCTGCGTTGTTTGATTTCCAGACTCCACCCCCTGCTGAACCAGCATAAATAATCATTGGGTCGTTTGGGTGATTTTCCATATCACTTATCCTACCACTCATGACTGCAGGACCAATTTGTCTAGCATTTAAATCTCCAAAGTAATTTTCAAGTTTAACCTCTTTTTTCTCTTGTGAAAATAGACTTAATGATACACATAAAAATACTATACCACTAGCTATAGTAGATAATTTATTTAGCATTGTTTAAAATTTAATTATTTTCTTCTTCAGTAACTGTTTCAGGAAATTTAAATTCACTATCATCAGCCTGAATATTTAACTCAATTGATGTTATGGTAAGTGGCTGACCTGGCTGATCTTTTACCCCTTGTGACATTGAGAATGGCATATATAATCCTTCAACTTCCTGATAGTCACTCATCTTAGCTTCCATTATCATACCTTTACCTGGTCCGCTCATAACTTCTTCATGCATCATAATCGGAACAAAATTCTCAGTATCAAAGTAATATATTGAAACGTTTGGCACTTCTTCACCGTCAACCACCATAGGTTTTTTTGTTAGTTTAACTTTGAAAGTGTCTGAACCTTCAACAACTTCAGTACCCATTAATTCTGCAGTAAAACCATTTTTTTTATAGTTTAAAAAAGGATCTGGAAACTCGGCAAGTTCGTCTTTCATAATCTGTACATCCTCTTGGTCACTTTTTTCTGCTTTCATTGACATGAAATTTGTTGACCACAAAGTTTCTCCGTCAAATACTCCCTGTTTTATTTCCTGACCTTGAACAGAAATTTTGGAATATGTTCTTTCAGGCGATAAGTATTGTTCAATTGGGATTTCCATGCCCATTTGATTTACGGTTATATTCATCTTTACCGACTCTACTTTTGCCCAGTTCTCTGCACCTCCGGTATTCTCGATGTAATTTTCAATAATTTCATCAACCGTTTGTGCATTTACCGAAAAAGAAAAAAATAATACAAATGCAGTTAATAATAAATAGTTAAGATTTTTCATTTTTATTTTTTTTAATATGATAGCAAACTTAGATATTTGCATATATCGTTGAAAATAAAATAAGTTAAATTTATCATAAGATTTTCAAAATGAATTCAATAAAAGTTTTTTCACCTGCCAGTGTTTCAAACGTCTGTTGTGGATTTGATGTTTTAGGATTTTCTATTGCTGGTTTGGGGGATGAATTAATTATTACTGAATCAGATTCAAATAAGGTAAATATCATAAAAGTAAATGGTTATGAAGTTCCATTATCAAATGAAAAGAATACAGCTTCGGTTGCAGCTCGGTCTCTCTTAGATTTTTTAGATATTAACAGAGGCTTTGATATTGAAATAAATAAAAATATAAAGCCTGGTAGCGGTATTGGTAGCAGTGCTGCATCTGCTGTTGGGGCTGTTTATGGAATAAATGAATTATTAGGTAGTCCCCTGAAAAGGCAAGAGCTTTTAAAATTTGCTATGCAAGGTGAGTTTGTTTCAAGTAAAACAGCCCCTGCTGATAATGTTGCTTCTTCATTATATGGAGGTTTAATCCTTGTGAATAATCGTGAAAATTACAATGTAATTAAGCTTCCAGTTCCTAAAAATTTATATGCAGTTATACATCACCCTCTATTAGAAATTAAAACTTCAGATTCAAGAGATGTTTTGCCAAAAACAGTTGACTTAAAAATTGCATCAGAGCAATTAGCATCAATTGGAGGTTTTATTCATTCACTTCATAAGGGGGATTTTGATTTAATGAGATTGATATTAAAAGACTACTTAGTGGAAAATTATAGGGCTGAGTATGTGCCTTTATTTAAGGAAATAAAAAATATTTCGGAACATAATAAAGCTATTTGTTGTTCAATTTCAGGATCTGGTCCTTCACTTTTTTCATTGGTTAAAAATTATAATGAAGCAATAAAACTAAAATCTAAATATGATGAAATATATGCTATAAATTCGATTGAATTCAATTCATATATTACCGAATTAGATTCAAAAGGGGTTCATACTCTTTAAATTATGTTTATTTAATTTGTTCATTTTAACAAATTCCTTTTTTTACTTTGTTTTTTTTTTGATTACTTCAATAATAAAGACCCTTTTTTAGTAAATAAATAAAAGTTAATAAATCTTATAATTTATTATAAATTATTCATTAATTATTAAATATATTTATGGAATACTCAAAATAAACTAAAAACTTCTAAAAACTATTTATCATGAATTTTAACTTTTTTCTTCAATCAACCGTAGAAATTGACTTAACGGTGTTGTGGGTAACTATAGCTGGCTTTCTTGTATTTTTCATGCATGCTGGTTTTACCCTACTTGAGTCAGGAATGACTCAATCTAAAAATGCCGTTAATATTGCTATGAAAAATCTAATGGCAATTTCTGTTGGTACAATTATTTATTGGTTTGTTGGTTATTCATTTATGTATGGAGAAACAACTAATGGTTTTTTCAGATGGTCTGGATTTTTTACACAAAACGGACCACCTGAGGCCTATGATCTATTTTTTCAAACTATGTTTGCTGCGACTTGTGCTACTATTGTTTCTGGTGCAGTTGCAGGAAGAACTAAGTATTCTATATTTGGTATTTTTGCTGTTCTAATAACTGGGCTAATTTACCCTATTGCTGGAGGCTGGGAATGGAACACTGATGGATGGTTGAATACTGCAAGTTTTTTACCTAAAAATTCTATGGGTGAAACAGTTGAATTTATTGATCTAGCTGGATCATCAATTGTTCACGCGGTTGGCGGTTGGGCCGCTTTAGTCGGTGCATACATGGTAGGCCCAAGATTAGGTAAATTCCTTAAAGGAAAAGTTGAACCAATTCCTGGTCACAACAAAACTTTAGCTACTCTGGGTGTAATGGCGCTCTGGTTTGGGTGGTTTGGATTCAATGGTGGATCTCAATTAGGTTGGGGAGGAGATAATACAACGGCTGCTACAACCATAATTTTATATACCAACTTATCAGCTGCAGCTGGTGCAATTGGTGCTCTTTCAACAACTTGGATTTGGTATGGCAAACCTGATATTGTTCAGACTTTAAATGGTGCACTTGCTGGATTGGTAAGTATAACTGCCGGTGCAGCTAATATGGATGCCCTCGGTACATTTTTCGCTGGTTTTATAGGGGGTGTTATTGTTGTATTTTCAATTGAGTTTATTGAAAAAAAATTAAAAATTGACGATGCTATAGGTGCATCATCAGTTCATGGAGTTGTGGGTGTCTGGGGAACTATTGTAATTGGTCTTTGGGGCGTTGATAGTGATGGTCCAATTGGTCTTTTAAATGGTGCAGGTCCAGACCAGCTAATTAGTCAGGTAATCGGCGCATTAGCATATTCCATATGGGCAGTGTTTTTTGCTTTTATTTTCTTTTGGCTTCTTAAGAAATTTATTGGTTTAAGAGTTACTAAAGAGGAAGAAATAGAGGGATTGGATATAGCTGAACACGGGATTAGAGCATATCCTGGAAAAAGAAACAGATAAGTGGATTAAACTAACCCTGTGAGTATAACTCCCATCATTGGGGGTTTGTTTTTAGTTTGTTTTTTTAAAGGGTTCCAATTTGGAACCCTTTTTCTTTTGGTTCCTATTCAATTAATAGATTACCTTTGATTTGTGCACAAATCAGGATTTATAAATATTATAGGGAACCCAAATGTTGGAAAGTCAACACTAATGAATAATTTGGTGGGAGAAAAATTATCAATCATCACTTCAAAAGCTCAAACTACAAGACATAGAATTCTTGGAATAGTCAACGGTGATAACTTTCAATTAATTTTTTCTGACACACCAGGAATAATTAAACCTTCATACGATTTACAGGACTCCATGATGGATTTTGTTAAATCTGCATTAGAAGATGCCGATGTAATACTGTACATGGTTGAAATAGGAGAGAAATCTATTAAAGATTCTGAGGTTCATAATAAAATTCAAAGTGCTGAATTACCTACCATTATTTTATTAAATAAAATTGATTTATCTAATCAACAGTATATAGAAAATCAAATTGATATCTGGTCAAATAAATATCCAAATACTGAAATATATCCTATTTCAGCTTTAAATAACTTCAATACCGAAAAAGTCATCAATAGAATAATTGAACTGATTCCAGAATCACCTGCATATTTTCCTAAAGATCAGCTCACAGATAAGCCTGAAAGATTTTTTGTGAATGAGAAGTTAAGAGAAAAAATTCTTTTATACTATAACAAAGAAATTCCATACTCCGTTGAGGTTGTGACTGAAGAATTTAAAGATGAAGAGTCAATAATAAAAATTAGATCTATAATTTTAGTTGAAAGAGAGTCACAAAAAGGTATCATAATTGGACATAAAGGTGTCGCATTAAAAAAGATTGGTACCAAGGCAAGAATTGATCTTGAGAAATTTTTTGGTAAAAAAATATTTATAGAACTACACGTAAAAGTGAGTAAAAATTGGAGGTCGAACCCCAACCAATTAAAGAAGTTTGGTTATAAAAATTAATTTTAACAATTAATTAACTAGGACATTATAATATCCCTCACTTTTTAATATCAAATTTTGATATATTAGGAAGCTAATTAATTAACATAAATAAATAATGAAAAAACTAATTTTATTACTAGTTGTTGTATTTACTTTTGGTAATGCAATGGCCCAGATGACTTGGATGACTGCATATAAGGTTGACCCAATAAAAATGAAAGATGCTAAATCAGCAATAGGTAAAAAAACACAAAAATATAACTCTAAAGCTGATGGTGAGTTAATTTACACATATGAAATAGTAGCAGGTGACAGAGCTAATTATCTTGTTAGATCTGGTTTTGCTCAATCAATGGCACAATTCGATTCTTACGGAAATCAAGGTCTTGATTACTGGATGGAAAATGTTGCCCCCCTAATGAATAATGTTGGAGGAACTGAATATTTTTCACATGCTGCCGATGCAAGTTTTGACGATGCTGAACCTGGAATAAATAAAATATGGAAGGTTCTTCATTATAATGTAAAAAGAAACAGTGGTCCTGACTTTTGGAAGTTTAGAACTAGAGTTGCAAAAGCAGCTGAAAAAGTAGGAAATCTTAGTTTACATGTTTGGGCTGGTTCCCTTGGTGGACCAAGCGGACATGTTATGGTTGGATATGGAAATCAAGATATGTCAGGTATTGATAATGAAAGCGAAGCATGGCCAAAAGTGATTGAAGCTTACAATGAACTTTTTGAAGATTCGTTTGAAGCTGATCAAAAAGCTTTTAACGAAAGCCTTGAAATGTGGGGTAATTTTTCTGAAGTTTGGAGATGGTTGCCTGAACTAAGTTCACCCGCAGTTTCATTAAACTAATTTATGATATAAAAAAGTAAAAAGATTTCAAATTTTAGAGAATTTAGAGTTTATTAATGAAATCTAAACTTTTATTCAATAGATTGAAATTAACCATTCAATTCTAAAAAAAGAGCGGTAGTAATGCCGCTCTTTTTTTAGAATTAATTTAGTATTAAATTTGTTGACCCGTTATCATGAGTAATATTATTGCAATAGTAGGAAGACCAAATGTTGGTAAATCAACATTATTTAACAGACTTATCGAGAGAAGAGAGGCAATTGTAGATTCTATAAGTGGAGTTACAAGGGATAGGCACTATGGAAAAGGTGACTGGAATGGTAAAGAGTTTTCTGTTATTGACACTGGTGGATATGTAGTAGGTAGCGATGATGTTTTTGAATCAGAGATAGATCATCAGGTTGAACTAGCGATTGATGAAGCAGATGTAATTCTATTTATCGTTGATGTTGACAGCGGGATAACTTCAATGGATTCAGAAATTTCAGGCTTGTTAAGGAAAGTTGATAAACCGGTATTCTTAGTAGTTAATAAGGTAGATAACTCTTCTAGAATAAATGATGTAAATGAGTTTTATTCACTAGGATTAAAAGAAATCTACCCAATAGCTAGTTCTAATGGTTTTGGAACAGGAGAATTATTAGATGATGTTGTTAAATTATTTAAAGATGAAAATGAAGTCTTAGATGATGTTCCTCGGTTTGCCGTAGTAGGAAGACCCAATGCAGGAAAATCCTCATTTATTAATGCACTAATTGGAGAAAATAGAAATATTGTCACCGAAATACCAGGTACTACAAGAGATTCGATAAACACAAGATATAATAGATTTGGTTTTGATTTTGATCTTGTGGATACTGCTGGAATAAGAAAAAAATCTAAGGTTAAAGAAAATCTTGAGTTTTATTCTGTAATGAGAAGTGTAAGAGCTATTGAAAAC
>MDTB01010998.1_pt1 | contig 10272 bp, 2 predicted proteins | sample 811161 | NCBI WGS metagenome assembly MDTB01 (sample SAMN05326650, study PRJNA326480) | marine metagenome | isolation source: seawater | place: Mediterranean Sea | collected 2009
ATATGCTCTTTTTTATTATTATACTAATTATTATTATTATTAGACTATTAATAAAAATAACAACTAACTAATCGTCTAGTTATAATTAAAGTAAAAGTTAAAATATTACAAATCTACATTAACCATTTGTAAGACTATTCTTGTTATTTCATTTACTCATATTTACGTTGTATTTTCGTTTGTTTAATACATCATGTTTTCTACTTTCAATCAACAAAGGTTGATGCGGAGCAATAATGGACGTATCAAACAAAAATCTTTGATACTTTTCAACGCAGTTTACATTGTATTTATTTTATGCGTTATTAACTTAAAACAACATTCTTTTTTATTAGTTACTGGTTATACCGTTGATCGAGAACCAAATATAATTGAGTCCTATAAAAGTAAAATATATTTTGCAGGGGAAACGCCAGTAACTGGTACTGAACTATTTGTGTCTGATGGAACATACTCGGGTACATCGATTTTTGCAGATATTTCTAATGGAACGATAAGTAGCTTTCCAAAATATCTAGTTGTATATGATGATATACTTTATTTTTCGGCTGATAATGGAGCTGTTGGTAGAGAACTATGGCGTACTGACGGTACAAATGGGGGAACATTCATGGTGAAGGATATATGCACCGGTCCGGGTAGTAGTGATCCAAGTAATTTTACCATTTTTAAAGATAGGTTATATTTCGCCGCTGATGATTGCGAACATGGTCGAGAATTATGGCATTTGTACCAAAATGGCACAAAATTAGAAGTAAAAATGTATAAAGATGTACAGCCTGGACTGGCAAGTTCTAACCCCCATAATTTTGGTGTGCTGGTTAAAGAAGGGGACGGTACAACAACAAATCCTAGGATTGAATTTAAAATGTACTTTGCAGCAAATACAACGCTACATATTTATCCCAATAAAACATGGACTAGTACAACCAGTGCTCCTTCCGGAGATGGAGATGGAACAGGAAGAAGAAGACTAGAAGAAAGTGACAATGCAACGACAACAACAACAACAAATTCGGCGACTACAACTAATGCACCAAATAATACTTATGTATCCACAACAAGTGACGCCTCCAATAGCAATTTAACAACGACAACGCCACCAGAAGATATTCCTGGTGAGGTGCCTATGCCACCAGACAATTCGATCATGGAATTTGAGGATAGTGATTCGCTGGAGTATAACATAAGTCATTTAGGTGTTGAATTATGGGAAACCACTGGGGAAGATGGTGTTGAAAGTGCGACTTCACTTGCTTTAGACATAAATGAAGGTTCTGAAGGTAGTGAGCCGTCTGAAATGGTATGGTATTATGATAAATTGTATTTTGCTGCGTATAGAAATGGTGCAGGAAGCCAATTATGGAGGGTGCATATGCATCGTGATCATATATTTCTTGCTACTCAAAACACACCTTGCTGTCATAAAATTGAAACTGTAGTAGCTGGAGTGTCTCGCGCATGTCCAGGGGCACCATTTGTTGAATACGACGAGTTAACTGGCTATCCTTCTGGATCTTGTGCGTATCTTGAAGAGCTCATCGATTCAGGTACAAAATCTTACTCTTCAACATCTGACGATTTTATAATTGAAATGGTGACTAGAATTGGACCTCCCCCAGAAGGTGCAAATGCATTTATGCTTACAATTTTGGAAGATGTACTTTATTTTGGTACCCAATATGAAGACGATACAAAGTTATATGAAGTACAAAGGAAAGTCGCCCCATTTGAAGCAGCCTCAGGGGTTATGACAGCTGATGATGTTGTTGCAAGAGTTATAGAATCAGAAGATGAATTTGGCTTTGAAATTGTTGATGCTATCTTAGGAGGTGTTTATAATAGATATCAAGGCCATAGAAATACAGAAAATAAACCAATTATTAAGTGGCACGGTTATTCGTCGTATCCAATAAACTATCAAAAAATTTGGTTAAATAAACTTGCAATGGGTGAACAATTGGATCCCTGAAATACACATATGTGTGTGCATATTTTTTAAATTAGAATTGGATTTCGTTTAATACCAGGTACAGTGTGTATTTAAGAGCTCATAAATTTAGAGACTAGAGGAGAATATATATAGGATATTTATATGTATATTTTAAGTATAGAAATGGTATACTAAATCATATTTTATATGTTTATTTCAATCTGTTTTAGACGCATCTCTTCTATTTGTTTCATCTGCTGTATCCTTTTTTGCTTTAATAGCTGTCTCGTTGTTTTCTTCCTTTTCTACTTTCAATTTGTCAGTATTTTCAGTGTCGCTTCTTTTGACTTTGTTGTTTTCTGTATCAGGTAATGTAGAGCTAGGATCATTTAGTACTTTCACTTCTTTTAATGGTACAACTTTATTTAATATCATCCTCTTCATTTTTCGTTTATGTATGAATATTACTATAACCCAAACAAGCAACCAACCGATTATTAATGTCGTCCAGGTTAATAAACTATTATTGCTTGTCAAGTTATACATTATTGCACATGCACAAGCATGTGTTGCGCATACGTATACAGCAGTTCTAAAGATGTTTAAGCGCTTGATCATGCACGGTTGTATATATTGATTGGAGACGGAAAGGGTCAAACAAATTAAAAATTGTGGAACTAATACTTTTTCCCAATCTTCCTGATAAAAAATAGAAAATCCAGCCATTAACAATTCTGCTTGATGTTCCATAATTAAAAAACTTTGATCGTATTTAATGTCTAAAGCTTTGTTATTAAATTGAAAATTGGGGGCAAGCAAAGTTGCAAGTGGGTAGAAACCTAATAATCCTAAAGCAGCAACAAACATATAGATAATTTGAAGTGGTTCCGAAAATGTAAAACATTTCATTTGATCATCAGCCATCAATACAAATTCTTTACTACCCTTATCATATGTACAAGCATATGTTGATATTAAAGTAAACATCATGCCAAAGTATAGATAATCATTTACAGCATTGAGACCAAAATTATACATCCCGTCTTTTGTGCAGCACTTTGTGATTGGTCTACCATTTTTGTCCAGTCCGAGGCGTCCTTTTTGCAATGCTTTTAATCCTTTTATGGAGTAAAATGGGAAAGCAATTGCTATGACAATGGAAAACCAAAAAAAGTAGTGAAACGAGTTGCCAAACTCCTCCGGTAATTTAAATTGAGGAATGTAAATGAGTAAATCAACAAGCCTCATTAACCAAGGAGTTTCCTGCAGCTGTTGCTTTAGTTGTTCTCTAGATGATTCCTCAACTAATTCTGTCGTGTTTGAAATTTTTTCCGATGTCTCTGCAAGTGGGCCGTTAGTTAAAGCAACACTAATGTATTGATATGCTGTAACCATCATTCCTACATAAAATGTCAAAATATTATCCCACATGTTCCAGTTAACTACTTGCTCCGATTCATCAAGTTTTTTTAATTTTTTTATTTCTACTGAAATTTCTTTTTCTAGCACTGGGTAAATTTTATCTACTATTGTCGGCCATTCTACTCTACACATATTTATTTCCTTAATTAATAAAGAACATTTCTCTTCTTCGCTCACTTCTTTTGTTACTTTCATACCTTTACCACTCTTATTTATGGCATTATTATCGCCGTTTGTATCTTTTTCTCCCACTCCTTCGAGTTTCTTTTCCTTACTCTTTCCTTCCATATGTTTTTCATCTTCATCACTGTCTTGTATATTGGCATCAATCGGAACAAGCAAATGTTTAATACACGAGAATGCATTTGGAATATGAACTTGCTTATCCCCGTTGCTTTTCTCTTCCTCCTTGTTGTCTTTATCATCGCTGTCATCGTCTGCCTTTGCATTCATTAGCTCCATCAACTGTTTATTCAATTGTTTTTCCGGGTATTGTTCTCGTAAAAACTGACGATGCCGATACCATCTTTGTAATATTTTCACAGCGCGTATTCTTCGTTGGCGCCTACGCCACCACCGTTGGATAAAACTGGCAGCCCATGTTGACATATGTGATTTGTGCGCTACATCGCGGGGATCTTCAATTTTAAAAGAACTTTTAGATTGGATTCGCAGTCCATGAATTTTTCGCCAACGTGTATACATGGGAAGGCACGTATGTAAATTTTCGTCAATTAGTAGCTGCAACGCATCGTGCAAGGGCATGGAGGAGTTTATGCGTTTAGCAATTACGCTTATTATTTCGCAGAATTGCTCGTAGTTAATATAATTGTTTAAGATGCGTTTCTTTCCACCCTGATGGTGTTCTTTTGCAAATTGCTTTGCTTTCTCGGTAAATAATTTTGCTGGGAAGTATTCTCTGGTCATAGAATCAGCAACAAATTTATCAAATTGTTTTTGTGACATTTTTCCATTATCAATGACAGTTGTAGATTTCTTCACGACTATATCGTCAGAATTTTCTTCTTTCTTTTGTAATCCACGTATCCATTCATGTTTCGCAGATTTTGCATTTTGGTCTACTTGCATTTGTAGCTGCTTCATTTGAGATTGAAAGCTTAATTGGTGGATTACAACACTCGATACTCGCCGCTTTTTGCTATATGCTTCTATTTTTAGCGTGGAATAATGTGTAAATATTTCTTTCAAAACTCGCAAGCGAATTGTTTTCGGGGGCAATGAATGTTTTTTCCAACGTACAAAATGTACTTTAAGAAAATCTGCATTATATTGGGAATGTAAAATATGGACAGCTTTTTGTTTCTCTATCAATTTACATGCTAATCCAACTTCAAAACGCTGTGAATCAGACAATACCATAGGCACATGAACATATTCATTCCCTCTTGAAAACCGACCAAGCTTGTGACCTTCAACATAATTTGAAGCTAAGATGCAAGATTTGCCATTTTTTGTGCCCATCACATTGATTATTAATTTACTCTGTTTACATGCCCACCAACGAAGAAACAGAAATTCATTTACCCAGCATAAATTGTTTAGATCAGAAACCTTTCTGGTTTGCTTTCCAAATCTTTTCCGTAGCTTTTTCTTATCCATGGAATATTTTGAACCAATCATCGGGCTAAGATAAATGTGGCAGCTGAGGGGTGTTAAGTGATTTAAATCTGTAAACCCAGCATAATCTAATCCTTTTATATCTACTACTTGCACCCGAAATACACATCCGTTGTATAATTGTTCCTTTTTACTTTCAACACCATTATTGATTGTGCGACTATTATTAATACTTTTCTTCATTAGAGCCCCTGTCATTAGTAAATCAGATGTTTTTTTCATACTTTCTTTCCTTACAACATCGTCTATGGCACTATTTGCACGATCGAATAAATGCCTTATGGATCTTAAACCTTCTAAAATATAATTGAAAAATCCTGCTTCCGATGTATGAACATCTAAGCTATTCATAGCGACTTTTAGACCTTGTGCCATAGCCTTATTTTTTGGAAAATAAGATATTCCTTTCTTATATGTCTCTACTGTTTCTTTCCATCTTTTCAAGCCTGCAAGACATGTGGCTTTTGCTAAATATGCTTCTGCCAATTTTGGGTTTAAACTTACAGATTCCGTTGCATCTAGCAATGATTCTTTCATCCTATAAAGCTGAAGTAATACCATTGAACGTCGGCAATAATAATCGGCGTTAGATTCATCTTCTTTAATTAAAGCAGTTAATCCTTCATACGCTTCATCATAACTTTTCCTTGATATTTGCTCTAAGCATTTCCTGTATTTTAATTTCCGCTGCTGTCTTAAATGTCTCTCTTTTTCTAAACGATCTAATTCAAACTTTCTATTCATTTTTTGCAGTGCGTCATTTTGCGCTTTTCTTTGTGCAATTTCTTTTTTTTGCAAAAGCAATTGTGCTAGCAAACATGCTTTGCATAGCTTCTTCCTTCGTTGAATATGGACCTTCCAACCTTTTTTATCGCAATTTGGGCATAACTTATATACTCTGTTAGCAAGTTCTTCCTTCAGCGTTATTGCATCAATTAAATGAAGTTCTTTTTTTCGTTGCAATCGTTGAAGGAATCTTTCTGATTTAATATCTTGTTCAAATTTTTCCCACTCATGCTTTCTCTCAAATGCTTCGTCATATAAAGCGCGTGCAACATCTGTATTCATGCAATAGTTATGCTTTGTTGCAACAGCAACTAGTTTTAAAGTTGCAGCTTTTGCTTTTCTTTCTTTTTGTATTGTATTAAACGTACTATTAACACCTATAGTAAAACTTGAAACATCAAGCAAGCAAATGAGAGCTAAAAGACTTACAGTAAACAGTAGTAGTGTAGCGTATGTTTCGTTCGATTTCCAATTTGTTGAAAGTATACTAGGCAATACAACACCAAAAGGTACAAATACTCCAATACAACAAAATGCAGATAAAACAGACATTGTGCTTTGCGAATCCGGGTGCAAATGGATACACATACTGATTAAGCGTAATAATATATATATACCAAACATTCCTGGTATAATTATGGTCAACGTAAGTCCAATACTAGATAAGCTGTTTGTTTCAGAAACATGTCCAATTGCGAATATAATAGCCCCTGTGATAGCAATCATAGAGATACAAATTTTCAACGGCAGAGAATGTTTCTCCATTACTTTTACAGTATCGCCACGATTATTAAGTATATATATAATTGGCGCGATGCAGAAAATTATATAAATTGCATACGAGCTATCTTCATTTGATATATATTTTTCAGTAATCAGAAGAAATATTAAGGAACATAACATTAATATATGTGATATCCAGTTAGCAATGTTCGACATGTTATTATTTTGCTTGTCATTTCTTGAATTCATCTCAGAGATTGCTTTTTTCGCTATCCGCTTGACACGTGTATAAAGCTCATTATAATGTGTATATACAGTAATTAATATCGAAAAAAGAGGCAATGTAATCAATAGTAAGATGCACGCGATGTTCAGCATTGGTGCATTGTTATTTTCGCGAAATCCCAAGTATATTGGTAAGATTGCTCCAAATGGTAAAAAGCATCCTGATATTGCTAAATTGACTAACGTTGGCAATTGAAATACGGAAATAGCTGACAATTTTGGAACTAATGTCAATATAATTGATGATGCTGGTATAGCTACTGCAAGAAAAATGTATAGTCTGGAGTCGATATTATTTAAATTATTTTCTTGGTCAAAGACAATTATCAAAGGTATTACGACACCAAAAACGCACGAAAAAACAAACTTATCGACAAAACGCACTTTCCATAATTGGAAATAAAAGGTAGAAAGCAAAATGGTTGGAATCAATACTAGTATGATGCATTCTAATGTATATTCTTTGCCTTCCTCGTATTTCGTTTGAAGAGCAAACATGACCGTCAGCATCACGCAAGCATTCGATGCTACTAGGAATAAACATTTATACGGTTCCTTGTAATGTATAAGATTCAAAAAATATAGTTTACTAAACAATATCCAACAAGCACCAAGAAGTATGCAAAACGGTAAAAATATCAATCCAGATAAATTTGATGTCACTGAATCTTCATAACCAACTAATAAAAGACTCAAAGGTAAAGCGCATAGACCATGGTATATAAAACATAGCAATATCCGGAATTCCATTGATGTTTTCCATTTCTTCAATACACAATTCAAATCATAATGCTCCCAGCAAAGTGCTTGAATTCCAAACAATACAAATAAAATTATAAATCTTAAATTTGATGGATAAATTGGATACATTGACAGTGGGATAACAAAAAACATTAAATAGATTGAAAGTGGTATTATATGTCTCCCACAAATTGATTTGATTTTCGGTCTTGATACTGTTGATAATAAATACATCAAAACCATAGTTCCAACAACTAAAAGAGAAACCATTTCATTTTCTTCATTCCCACTTGGCTTCGGAATGATCAATAAACAATAGATTAGCACTGATGCTGGTATTGCCATGAAAATTGTATAAATAACGGCAAACGTAATTCCCAACGTAACACGATCCTTTGGCCAATATATACTCATTAGTACTAGAATTAACACCAAGTGAAAAGCTGTTATACTTGTACATAACAGATATAAAATTGAAACTGTATCTTGACTATATGAATACATTAATGAAATGGGAATGCTACCAGGTATTGCAAGTATGATAATAATTATTTTTTGGAGTTCTGCTGCTTGCTGGAACATAAATTTGCTATACGATAAACGTATAGTGCACAACCACAATATGCCAAGCACAAGAGTTACATGGAAATATGTTAGCACTGCCTCAGGAATTACTATTTTTTTCGTATCATTGTATCGAATCCAATATAATGAAATAAAAGGGGTTGGTATAACGACTGTTAAGATATATAATCCAGTAATGCCTAATCGCTCTTTTGGGCTAAATTTCCATGTGTTTATTTTTTCATGAAATAAAGCTGACCATGTAAAATATAACGTACCAAGAATTGTAAATACAATTGCGATATTTGTGTGCATATTATTATCGTTATTGTTCAAAATGCCTATAGATGCAGCAGGCAAAACAAAACAAATATGGTAGATGATAAAATCGGACAATTTATTCCATTTTGATTGTTTTGCCCATGCAATATTGCTCAAAAATATCAAATGGAATAATAAATGACCAATTCCAATTATTAATAAAAACAATAGGAAATATATTGTTTCAACACTTTGCTTGACATCGTCTCCTAATAAAAGTGTTCGGAAACTTTTTGAAAGATTCAAAGTTATTAGTAATGGAACTGTATAACTAATGAACACTGTATACGTAATTGTAGGAATCATCCATATCTTTTTGAAATATTTTCTATCTTCCGGTTCTATATTGTACAAAGTTGTTTTTCGCCTAATTGGTTGATCTACAGGAGATTTATTATCGGTATTCCTGTTTCGTTGTTGTGACTTTTTTTGCTTGTTCCTTATTTTTGTTAAATGTTGTTTATGAAAATTCAGTTTAACTACTACAATAGATAACCAAATGCAAAACATTAAGCCAAATATAAACATGCTGAAAAAAATACCAAAAAAGCGATTGTCCTGTAATGTACTTAATATTGGAAGTGGCAGTAAAAAGGGTAATGGGATTACAATGCAACATATATAGAAAAGGAAAAGAATCCAACGATTTTTCCAAATAAAATATTTCTTTACCTCCTTTCTTTGAACCGTATAAAGCCCCAGTAATACTACAATGCCGAGAACTATAAAAATGATTAAAATTTGTATTGTAATGTCATTACTATTATTATTATTACCATCCTTTTGGTCAAACAGTATCAAACCACCGATATGACTTACAGGGTAGATAATTGTAGCACAGATTATTATAGAACTTGTGATCATTAAAAGTAACTTTCTCTTTTTATGAAGTGAATCTTTACTATTCAGAAGCTTGCTATTACGATATGTATGTATATCCGAGTATATTCGACATAATGACAATGAACTTGTAAAAAAAATCGTAAATATAAATGTGAATAAATTTTCGATTGCATCTTTCATATTCGAAATCATCAAAGATATGAACAATAACGCAAACGGAACGGCAACAAATATGGCAATAAAACACCATGAGACCATTTTTATTCTTTTATACGTATTCATCTTGACATCTTTAAAAATTGAATTACTTTGAGCAGTCCAAGCTGACATGATAGTACCGACTAAACATGATGATAACAATCCACCTATACTGACATTGTTGTATCCACCATTACTTGCGTAGATTGGGAAAATAGCACCAAACTGGGAGAAAAAACAAGTGTAAAATAAAATCAAAATTATTTTCGATTCATATAAATTATTTGTATTGAGCGTATATCTAATAAATGTCAACAAAAGAGCGCTGGGCACCGTAAATGCCATTCCTGTAATTGGTATGATTATCGGAATTGCTGATGCGTCATTGTCGTCAACGCTATGATGAATAAGCAAAAGAAAAATTCCGAACGTAATAATAAATAAAAAGCTAATTGCAATAAATATCAAATGTATAGTTGATATAAGTCTTAAATAGACTGCATTCTTCTCTTTATTATTTCTTTGACTTTCCGTATATGCTAATATGTGCTCCTCGACATAGTTATCTTCTGAGGATATCGAAGATGTATCTGCAGACGAGTTTTCATCTTCCTCTTGAATTATCTTCATTTTCTTTCTTGTATTAGTTTGTTTTTTTTTGTTAAATACGATATTGTTTGTTGCACGTGTATATATAGAGAGAGTTATATATGTGTGCGTGTATTATTAATTAGTCTGGTGCGTTAAAAGTAGTACTTATAATATTCCATCATTATATTCGTCGTTGCATTTTTTACAAAAGTAAAACGACTTCTTTA
>MDTB01077636.1_pt1 | contig 10272 bp, 12 predicted proteins | sample 811161 | NCBI WGS metagenome assembly MDTB01 (sample SAMN05326650, study PRJNA326480) | marine metagenome | isolation source: seawater | place: Mediterranean Sea | collected 2009
CAAATCTTCTTGTACCTATTTGATATTTTTTCTGTAATTCAACCATAAGTAAATATTAATAAACTTTTTTTTTGATAATTGTTAAAAAAGGAGAAAAAAAGCTTGTTATAAGGTTCTAATTATGATTTCAAGATAGTGTTGTAAATAAATTGTAATATACTAAATATAGTAAATATGGGCTGGACAGACGAAAAAGTTAATAAACTTAAAGATCTCTGGGGCAAAGGACAAACAGCAAGCCAAATTGCTGAGATTATCGGTGGAGTGAGTAGAAATGCAGTTATTGGGAAAGCTCACAGATTGAATTTGTCGGCAAAAATTAAAACTAGATCAACAGTTTCACATAATAATAATGCCACAATAGCCTCTAATAATAATTTAAAAAAAGGAAGCAGAAAACATAGATTTAGATCTTTACTTTTAGATAAGAACTTTGAACCAGCAAAAAATCTTCAATTAGAAGAATTGAATGAACATACATGCAAATATATGGAAGGTAACCCTGATGAAAAAGATTCATCGTTTTGTGGGAGAAAAACAGTTGAAAAATTCTCATATTGCCCATTACATCTAATGGTGGTATTCCAACCAAAAGGTAAAAAAGATGAAGTTGTAGATAAAGATGATGAAGTCCAAAAATTTATATCAAAAAAGGTAAAATCTGCTTGAATTATTTAAGTATTTTTTCTTTTGCTTTTTTGAACTCATCGTCATTTATAACTCCATTATCATGTAATTCTTTTAACTCTTTTATTTGATTTATAACTTCTAAATTTTTATAATCTAAATTAGTTTCTAAATTACTTTCCGAATTTTTTTCATCTTTAATAATCTGTTTTGCCTCAACTCCTCTAGTAATCGCTTTTACTGCTATTGACAAAACAAATACTAATATAACAAAAACTAAAATATATATTATATTCGTTAACATTATTTGATGTTATCAATTTTACTTTTTGAAAATTGACCTCCACTAGTCCAATTATAACTATAACGTTTAATTTCATCCTGAAATTTTTTATTAGCTTGCATTTTAAAATCTAAATTTGTTTTATATTTGTGTGAAACAACATTATCATACTTTAATAATTTAAGCTGATCTAGTGTAAGTAATGGTTTAGGCATCAATTGAAACAATCTTGCATTAACTTTTGCAATAGGTAAAGGTAATGAAAATAATAATCTTTTTTTATTAATTGATTTTAAAATTTTTAAAAGTATCTCTTTAAAAGTAAGAACTTCAGGTCCAATACATTCAATAGTTTCTCCAGTGATTTTATTTTGTACAACATTAAAAATAATATTTGTAAAATCTGAAACATGTATTGGAGTAAATTTTGTTTTACCTGAATAATATAAAGGCATAACTGGTAAAATACTTAATAAACGCATAAAATTTGTAGTAAACTTATCATCAACTGAATATACTATCGAAGGTTTTAAAATCACTGATTTTGTAAAGTTTTCTTTTACCTTTTTTTCTCCACTTAATTTACTTAATGCATACTTACTTTCAGAAGCTTTTTCTATACCTAACGCAGAAACATGAATAAACTGGTTAAGTGAATTTTTAGCTGCACACTTTGATAATAAGGCGGGCAAATCTGAATGTATTAAATTAAATTGATTTTCTCTCTTTTCAAAAAGAATACCAATTAAATTTATACATACTGAGGATTTTTTCATCAATTTAGATACATTCTCATCAGTAAAATGTTCAACTTCTTCAAGCTCTAAATATCCATAATTAGATTGGGTTTTTATCTGATAACCTTTTCTGTGAATACTTCTAGTTACTGCGGTTACTCTATAATTATTTTTAGTAAACATCCTAATTAAGGACTTACCAATTTGGCCTGATGAACCAAATATTAAAATTGAATCCTGATTTTTCATATATATATATCTATTTAATGAATTTAGATATTAAATTACATAAAAAAGATTTGCCAGATGAATTAGAGTTCAGTGACAAGATAGCAATAGACTGTGAATTCACTGGTCTTAATATTGATAGAGATAGGCTATGTTTAGTCCAAATATCCACAGGCAAAAATGACGCTCATATCATCCAATTAGACAAAGAAAATTATAATGCCCCAAATTTAAAAAAAACTCTAGATAATAAAAATATAAATAAATTATTCTATTTTGCCAGAGCTGATCTCTTATTTATAAAAAAATATTTAGAAGTTGATATTCAAAATGTAGATTGTACTAAAATTATGAGTAAAATTGCAAGAAGTTATTCTGACAAACATGGACTAAAAGATCTTATTAAAGAATTTATAGGAATTGATGTAAGTAAACAATTACAATCATCTGATTTTGGCGGTGAATTAACAGAAAAGCAATTAAAATATTGTGCCCAGGATGTAGTTTTTTTACATAAAATTTATGATTCTTTAAATAATATTTTGGAGAGAGAAAATAGAAAGAATCTTTATAATAAAACAGTTAAGTTCTTGAATACAAGAGTTGAGTTAGACTTTGCTTCTTTTAAAGAAGATGTCTGGTCACACTAAAATGAAAGATAAAAAATTATTAAGTATAGCAAAAGACGTAATTGGTATTGAATTAAAATCATTAAAGAAGCTTCAACATAGTATTGGAAGATCATTTGGAGATGTAATAAGAACAATTCTTGATTGTAAAAGTGGAAAAATTATAATTTCTGGAGTTGGAAAAAGTGGAATAATTGCAAAAAAATGGTCTGCAACTCTTTCATCAACTGGTACACCTTCATTTTTTTTAGATGCATCTAATGCAAGTCATGGGGATATGGGTCAAGTCACTTCAAATGATGTTGTTATATTAATGAGCTTAAGTGGAGAAAGCGATGAGTTGAAAAATATTATACAGTATACATCTAGAAATAAAAATATCAAATTGATAGGAATAACTTCAAAAAAAGATTCACTTCTTTATAAAAATTCTGACGTAAAATTTTTATTGCCATCTGTAAAAGAAGCTGGACCTGGAAATTTTGTTCCAACATCATCTACAACTATTCAAGTTGCACTGGGAGATGCTATTGCCATAACTTGTATGCAATATAGGAAGTTTGGAAAAATTGATTTTAAGAAGTTTCACCCAGGTGGATCACTCTCAATTAAACTTAAAACTGTTGAAGACCTCATGTTATCTGGAAATAAAATACCCTTTATTAGGGAAAAGACGAGTATGAACACTGCCCTAAAGAATATTGAAAAAAAGGGACTTGGCACATTAATTGTTAGAAATAATAAAAATTTCACCTCAGGCATAATAACCGACGGTGATCTAAAAAGGTTATCTAATTTGAACTCTAACTTAAAAAATTTAAAAATAGAGAAAGTTATGAAAAAAAAACCAATTAGTGTAGACAAAGATATGCTTGCTGCAGAAGCGCTATCGATTATGAATTCTAAAAAAATCACAAGTCTATGTGTACATCAAAATAGAAAGAGAAATAAAACAATTGGTTTTATACACATTCATAATATTTTGGATGCAAATATAAACTGATGTCAGTTAAATCTTTCATACAAATTTTAATCTTATTACTAATAGTAATAATTATTGGTGGAGTATATATTAAATATTTTGATGCAAAAAAAGATGTAGTGGAAGAAATTAATCTAACTAAAGAAAACATCAGTCAACTTGAAGAACTTGAAAAAAAAATATCAGATTTAGAATTAAAAAATAAAGAGCTAAATAAAAAAATTGAGGATAAAAATAATGAATCAACAGAATTACTAGCAAAAAATGTTTTGGAAACTAAAAAAATTGATGAAAACACTAAACATGAAGAGGAAAAAAGTGACAAAATTTTTGTAGAGAGTAAAAATGAAAAAAAAATCATTAAAGAGGAAATAAGAAATCTTGTTAAAGATGTTGAATATATATCTGTGGACCAAAGAGGTAACAGATTTCATCTTTTAGCAAATTCAGGAAAAACTAATAACATCAATAAAAATATTCTTGAGCTTGAAAATGTAAGGGGTGAGATTAATTCTGATAAAAGAGATACTATTTATATTGTGTCAGATTATGCTCAATACAATAGTACAAATTTGAATTCAAAATTTTATCAAAATGTAATAATAAATTACCAAAATAAAAAAATTACTTGTTTAAATTTTGATATTAATATGGAAACTAACAAAGCAATAGCCTATAATAATGTAATAATTACCGACCCTCAATCTATTATGAAAGCAGGAATTGTAGAGTTCGACTTAAAAACAAAAAATGTAAATATTAATCCTGAAAGTAGTTCAACAAAAATTGAAGTAACCTCTGACTAATGGCTTTAATTAAAAAATTTAGAATTAAAAAATTTAAACATCAAAAGCCTATATTAAAATTAGAAAAAATTTCAATGTTTTACAATAAAAGACAAATTCTCAATAATCTTGACTTAACAATAAATAAACAAGAAGTTCTAGGAATGTTAGGTCCAAATGGTGTAGGAAAGTCCACTATTTTTCATATTATAACAGGCCTAAAAGATCCAAGTTTTGGAAAAGTTTTAATAGATGGAATTGATTGTACAAATATTCCTATATATGAAAGAGCTACAAAATTTAAACTTGGTTATGTTCCACAGTATGGAGGATTTATTCAAGATTTAAGTCTCTTAGAAAATCTAAATCTTGTAGGTGAAATCCATATAAAAGAAAAGGAACTAAGAAAGATAAAAATTGAAAAGATTGTATCGCAATTCCAATTTGATGCTTTGTTAAAAATAAAAGCCAAACATTTATCAGGTGGACAAAAGAAAAAATTGGTAATATCTATGGCTCTGATAAATGATCCAAGTATTTTACTTTTAGACGAACCATTTGCTGCTTTAGACATTCTTACCATTAAAATGCTTCAAGAAATTATTGCTAATTTGCAATCTTTAGAAAAAATTACTGTGGTCGTGTGTGATCACCAAGCTAGAGATTTATTAAGTTGTGTTGATAGAGCAATTGTACTGTCAGAAGGAAAAATTATAGCCGCAGGTAGTCCTGATGAAATTATAAAAGATACCAATGCTCGTTCGGCTTACTTTGGTGAAGAATTCAAAATTAATTAATTCAAACGTGCCTAATCATATTTTTATATCTAATAAAATTAGTAATTTTAGTCAAAAAATAAATGTTAGTTCTGATAAAAGTATTTCTATAAGATCTGTACTGCTGGCTTCTCAAGCCGTAGGGATTTCCAAGATTTCAAATCTTTTGGAGTCTGACGATGTTTTAAATTCATTAAAAGCAATAAAAAAACTTGGGATAAATTATGTAAAAAAAGGTCATATTTATTATATAGAAGGATTTGGATTAAATGGATTTAGCATTAAGAAAAATACAACAATTAATGCAGGTAATTCAGGAACTCTCGCAAGATTAATTTTGGGTTTATTGGTTAAATCAAAACATAAAATAAAATTAATTGGTGACAGAAGCTTGTCCAAAAGGGACTTTGCTAGAGTTATAAAACCTCTTAAACTATTTGGTGCTATTATAAAAAGTAGAAACAATTGTCTTCCAATTGAAATAAAGGGTAGCAATTTTCTTAGACCCATTATTTATGAGGAAAATATTGGAAGTGCTCAAGTAAAGTCATGCATTATTCTTAGCGCTATGAATACACCGGGCACAACAATTATAAAATCAAAGATATCAAGAAATCATACAGAATTAATGTTAAAATTTTTAAAATTTCCAGTAAAAATAAGAACTAAAAAAAAAATGAACACCATATTTGTTAAAGGTCTTCATCAATTTAAATCTTTTGAATATAATGTGCCTGGTGATATTAGCTCAGCTGCATTTTTTATTGTTTTAACACTATTATCAAAAAAATCTCAGATAATTATTCAAAATGTAAATATTAATGAAAGTAGAACTGGAATAATAAAAATTTTAAATAAGATGGGTGCAGGCATACAACTTAAAAAAAGGAAACTTTATAACGGTGAAGCAATCGCTGATATTCATGTCAAAAGTAAAAGAAAATTAAAATCTGTCATATGTCCTCCAAACTTAAATAGCTCTGCAATTGACGAATTTTTAATTATATTTTTAGCTGCATCAAAAGCCAAGGGTATATCAAAATTTAAAAATTTGGGTGAAATGAATAAAAAAGAATCAAAAAGATTAGATCTAGCTGTAAATTTTTTAAAATTAATTGGTATTAGAGTTGAAAGAATAAAAGATAATATCAGTATTTATGGTAAACCAAATTTATCATTAACAGATAATTTTGAAATAAAAAATTTCCTAAAGGATCATCGAATTTTTTTTCTTTCTTGTATAACTGCGTTAACCTTGGGTGGAAAATGGAAGATCAATGATAAAGACTCAATAAATTCATCATTCCCAGATTTTTTAAAAACTTTAAAAATTATGGGAGCTAAAATCAATTGATAAAAAGAAAACATTTAATTACAGTGGCTATTGATTCACCTGCCGCAGCTGGAGCAGGAACACAAGCTAAACTGATATCAGAATATTATAATTTATTTTATTTAGATACTGGTAAGATTTATAGATACATTGGAAATTTAAAATTAAAAAGACACAGTAAATTTACATATAGCTTTATTAAAAATAAAATTAAAAATTTAAAATTAAGTAATTTAAAGAGTAAAGTTTTGTTATCAAATGATGTTGCTAAATCAGCCTCAGAAATTGCTCAAGATAAAAAAATCAGAGATATAGTACACAAATTTCAACAAAAATGTGCTTACCATCCACCAAAAAAATATAGAGGCTCAGTTTTAGATGGAAGAGATATTATCACAGTACAAGTAAAAGATGCCATGTTTAAATTTTTTATAACTGCTAACATTAAAGTTAGAGCAAAGAGAAGGTTTTACGAATATAAGAAATTAAAAAAAAAAATTACTTATAATGAAGTGCTTAAAAGCTTGAGAAATAGGGATAAATTAGACAAGAACAGAAAATTTGGCCCATTAAAAAAAACAAAAGATTCTATCTTGATTAATACCACCAAATTAAGTAAGAAAGCCTGCTTTGAAAAAATTAAAGCAATAATGGACAAAAAAATTAATAATTAATGGAAATTTATAAAGACTTATCCTCTACAGCCTCACAACAGTTTGAGAAACTTCTTAACAGCCAGTTATCAAAAAATAAAATAGAGGAGGGAAAGATAATTGATGGTAAAGTAACCAAAATAACCAATAAATATGTTTTTCTTTTTATTCCTGGTTTAAAAAGTGAACCCGTAATCGATATTAATGAAATGAAGATTATGGGAATGTCTGATGAAGTTAAAGAAGGTGCTACAATTTCAGTACTATTAGAAAAAATCGAAGATAAAAATGGTGATGTAATAGTATCAGCTCAAAAAGCACAAAAAATCAAAGGTTGGAATAAATTAGTAAAATGTTACGAGAACAATGAACTTATTAATGGAAAAATTACTCAAAAAACTAAAGGCGGAGTTATAGTTGAACATGTTGAAACTGGATCACTTATGTTCTGTCCAGGATCTCAAATTTCAGATAAGCCTATAAAGAATATTGATCATTTAATTGGCGTTGAGCAAAAGTTTGCACTTATTAAGTTAGATATGGTAAGAGGAAATAGTGTTGTATCCAGAAGACAAGTAGTTTCGTCAAATAAAAAGGAAGATAAAGTAAAAATTATAGAAAAATTTAAAGTTGGAGATATTATAAAAGATGCTGTTGTAAAAGGATATTCATCATTTGGTTGTTTTTTTGAAGTAACTACTCCAGATGGTACGCTGGACACGCTTTGTCATCTTCAAGAGATAAGTTATAGTAGAGTTAATCACCCAGATGAAGTATTTAATATAGGTGAGAAACATAATTTGAAAATCATTTCAATTGATATGGAGAAGTTGCAAGTTGGATGTTCACTTAAGCAATTATCACCAGATCCATTCGAACATATATCAAATTATCAAATAGGAAATCAATATAAAGTAAAAGTTGTTAAAATAACTGACTATGGCTGTTTTTGTGAACTGGAAGCAGGACTTAGTACTTTACTTCATAGTAGTGAAATAAGTTGGACAAAGAAAAATATTTCACCAAAAAAAATTTTTAATGTTGGTGACCAAATAGATTGTGTAATTACAGAAATTGATAAAGATAAAAGAAGAGTTGCAATTTCACATAGACTAACTCAAGAAAACCCTTATTCAAAATTAGAAAATGATTACCCAGTGGGATCTGATATTGAGGGAGTAGTAAATAATTCTAATGAATATGCTATTTATCTCAAATTAGCTAATTTTGATATTGATGGATTTTTACATTCAAATGATATTTCCTATAATGGAAAGCCAGAGGAAGAACTAAAGAAATATAAAAAAGGAGATTCTTTAAAAGTAAGAATATTAGAAATTAAAAAAACAGAACAGAAAGTAAGAGTTGGTCTAAAACAATTAGAAAAAGATCCTTTCGATTGGTTTAAAAATAAAAAAATAAACGATACCATCACAGTAAAGGTAATATCGTCAGATAATAAGGGATTAACTGTCAAGCCAGAAGACTGTGATATTGAAATTTTAATAAAAAAATCCCAAATAGCTATGATTAGTACAGATGCAAGGCCTTCAAGATTTGTTGGAGGTGAAAGAATTGATGCTGCAATTTCAGAGCTAAATTTCGAAAAACGAAAAGTTTCCTTAAGTATTAAATTACTAGAGGAAATAATGAATGCTAAAGCAATTAAAGAGCACTCAAGCCCTTTAAGTGGTAAAAACCTACCCTTCTCCTCGCTTTCTGAACAATTAGATGATAAAAAAAAGAAGAAGGATACTGAATAAAATTGGCGGCAGTTAAATCAGACTTAATTAAAGAACTAGCAAAAAATTATCCAAATTTTTTAAAAAAAGATTTGATAAAGTTGTTTGATATTGCAATTTATGAAATGCAAGAAGCTTTAAAAAGAGGGGAAAGAGTAGAATTAAGGGAAGTATTTTCCTTTGAGCCAAGAGTTCAAAAAGCTAGAGTATCAAGAAACCCCAAGACTAATCAAAAAGTAAATACACCAGAAAAGAAGTCAATATTATTCAAAATGTCAAAGGAATGGGCAAAAAAAATTAATGAAAAATAAAGTTTTCATTGCTTGTGATAGTAAAGATATTAGAAAAGTTAAAGAAATAATAAAAAAAACTCAAAATTCTAATATTAAAATAGGATATAAATTTGGATTAGAGCTACTTAATTCAAAGAATGGAAGAAACTTTATTGCGAAATTAAAAAATAAAATTACTTTTGGAGATTACAAATTTGCAGATATTCCTAATACATGCTCTTCTGCCATAAAAGCAGTTAAGGATTTAAAATTTAATTACTTAACTATTCACATAAGTTGTGGATTAGAAGCTTTGAAAGCTGCCAAAAAAGTTTCTGGAAAAACTAAATTAATTGGAGTAACAATATTAACATCTCTTGATAATAAAGCGTTAAAAGAAATAGGATTTAATAAAAAAGTTAAAGATATTGTTTATCAACAGGCTAAATTAGCCAATAAAGCAAAACTAGATGCGATAGTTTGTAGTGCTAACGAAGTAAGTATTGTAAAAAAAGTATTTAAAAAAGAAATAATAACACCTGGCATAAGATTTGGCTCTAAAAATAATGACCAAAAAAGAGTTCTGTCTCCTAAACAAGCCTATAAAAATGGAAGTGATTGGCTAGTTATTGGAAGACCAATTACTAAAGGAAAAATTAAAAATAATCTCCAAAATTTAATAAATCATTTAAAATAATGGCCAAAGGTATAAAAATTTGTGGGGTCTCTGATCTCGAGACTTTAAACTATATTTTAAATCATCAATTTCCTCCAAAATTTGTTGGATTTATTACCAATTATAAAAAAAGTATACGGTTTGTTGAATATGAGAAGTTAAAACAACTAGTTAGAATAGAAAAAAATAAGACAAGTTTTGTGTCTGTTCTTGTTAATCCAGATGATGAAATATTAGAAAAAATCAAACATCTTAATTTTGATTTCTATCAACTATATGATGTAAGTCCCTTAAGAACAAAAATAATAAAAGAAAAGTATGACATAAAAATTATTACAGCTATAACAATTAGCAATCAAAAAGATGTAGACTTATACAAAGATTATGAAAAAATTTCAGATTTAATTCTTTTTGATGGAAAAGGTTATGAAAAATCAATAGGATTTAATCATGAATTATTAAATTCTGTACCTAATTCTGTAAATAAAATGATTGCTGGAAATATAAAAATAGAAGATATTCCAAATTTTAAAAATAAAGATTACTTCG
>MDTB01111380.1_pt1 | contig 10272 bp, 5 predicted proteins | sample 811161 | NCBI WGS metagenome assembly MDTB01 (sample SAMN05326650, study PRJNA326480) | marine metagenome | isolation source: seawater | place: Mediterranean Sea | collected 2009
AACCCCATCAAAAACAGCCACTGCACCATCTAAAACTTTCAATGATCGCTCAACTTCGATTGTGAAATCTACGTGTCCAGGAGTATCAATGATATTAATTCTATGATCCCGCCAAAAACATGTAGTTGCAGCTGAGGTAATTGTTATGCCTCTCTCTTGCTCTTGCTCCATCCAATCCATAGTCGCTGCACCATCATGAACTTCTCCAATTTTATGGCTTTTTCCAGTGTAATATAAAACTCTTTCCGTAGTCGTTGTTTTGCCAGCATCTATGTGCGCCATAATCCCAATATTTCTATATCTATCTAAAGTGTATTTAGTCATAATCAATTACCATCTAAAATGAGCGAAAGCTTTATTTGACTCAGCCATTTTATGTGTATCTTCTCTTTTCTTTATCGCAGATCCTTTATTTTGCGATGCATCTAAAATTTCAGAGTATAGTTTTTCTGACATTGTTTTATTTTTTCTTTTTCTAGTAGCATCCATTATCCATCTTAACGCCAAAGCCTGTGCTCTTTTTGATTTTACTTCTACCGGAACCTGATAAGTTGCACCTCCCACCCTTCTAGATCTACACTCTAAATTTGGCTTAACGTTGCTTATCGCTGTATTAAAAATTTTCAAAGGATCCTCATTATTTTTAGTTTTTATTTTCTCAAGAGCATCATAAAGTATTTTCTCAGCAGTTGATCTTTTGCCATCATACATGATTGAATTTATAAATTTTGAAATAACCTCAGAATGATATTTTGGATCGGGATAAACTTTTCTAATTGGGGCTTTTCTTTTTCTAGACATAAATTATTTAGGTTTTTTTGCACCGTACAATGATCTTCTTTGTTTTCGGTTGGTAACTCCCTGAGTATCCAAATTACCTCTTAAAATATGATACCTAACACCTGGTAAATCTTTTACTCTACCGCCTCTTAATAATACAACTGAGTGTTCTTGTAGGTTGTGGCCTTCACCAGGTATATAAGCAGTTACCTCAAATCCATTTGAAAGTCTGACTCTGGCAACTTTCCGTAAAGCAGAATTTGGTTTTTTGGGAGTTGTAGTGTAAACCTTTATACACACCCCTCTTTTTAAAGGTTGCTTCTCTAATGCAGGAACTTTATTTCTTGCTAAAGGTTTAACCCTACTTTTTTTAATTAATTGATTAATTGTTGGCATAATATTAATTTTGAAATAAATGTGATTGGCCTTTAATGCTCTGGTTAGTGTTTAAGGCTTGAAACTACCTCACATCTAACATTCAAAATGTGCCGTAAACTATCATTGAATATGTAAAAGTCAATAATTAATAGATTTTTTGGGGTCTATGAGGCTGTTTGTTCAGGGGCTTCAGTAGCGGTTTCTAGCTCTTGTTTTTTTAATTCTTCTAATCTTGCTTTATCTTGTTCTCGAGCTTGTTGATCCCATTCAATTTTAGTCAATCCAGTTCCGGCTGGTACCAATCTTCCTACAATTACATTTTCCTTTAATCCTTCCAATGTATCAGTTTTTCCCTTGATAGAGGCGTCAGTTAAAACTCTTGTCGTTTCCTGGAATGAGGCTGCAGAAATAAATGAATTAGTTTGTAATGATGCTTTTGTAATCCCTAATAATACTCTTTCAAAAGTTGCTGGTTTTTTTTTCTCTTCTCTTAGTTTTTCATTTATTACATTAATATCTAATAAATCTATAACTTCACCGACTAGAAGCTCTGAGTCACCCGGGTCTTTAACTTCAACTCTTTTTAACATTTGTCTTACGATTGTTTCAATATGTTTATCATTTATAACGACTCCTTGAAGTCTATATACCTCTTGAACTTCAGTAACAAAATATTCAGTTAGTTTTTCAACACCTAAAATTCTTAAAATATCGTGCGGTGCTGGACTACCATCCAATAAATATTCACCTTTTTTAATTTTTTCACCTTGGTTAAAATTTACATGCTTTCCTTTAGGTATTAAATAGTTTGAGGTTTCACCGCTATTGGAAACAATTGAAATTTTTTGTTTACCTCTCACTTCTTTTCCAAACTCGATTACTCCATCATTTTCTGCAATTATAGCGCTATCTTTTGGTCTTCTCGCTTCGAACAACTCAGCCACTCTCGGTAACCCACCAGTTATATCTTTAGTTTTTGAAGTTTCTTTAGGTAACCTAGCTAGCACGTCTCCAGCAGATATTTTTTGTCCATCTTTTACAGATAAAATAGTGTCTGGCACTAGATAATATCTAGCTTCATTACCATCAGCTTTTTTTATTATTTCTCCTTTTTCGTTCCTTAAGGTGATACGTGGTTTCAACTCAGAATTTTTAGAAGATGACTTCCAATCCGTAACAGATTTTGAGGATAATCCTGTGGCGTCGTCCAAAGTTTCAGTTAATGAGCTTCCCTCCATTAAATCCATATAATTAACAATACCGCTTGTTTCTGCAATAACTGGTAACGTGTAAGGATCCCATTCAGCTATTTTTTTTCCTTTTTCTACTACTTCTCCATCTTTATAAAATAATTTTGAGCCATAATTAACTTTATAAATAGCTAATTGCCTTTTGTTTTCGTCTTCTATACTTAATTGAGTATTCCTACCCATAACAATAATATTTTTTTTTGAATCTTCAATCAGATTTTTGTTAATAATATTTAATTTTCCTTTAGTTTGTGAAATTATTTGTGACTCCTCTTTAATTTGTGCAGTTCCCCCAACGTGAAAAGTTCTCATTGTTAATTGTGTACCTGGTTCACCTATCGACTGAGCTGCTATCATGCCAACTGCTTCTCCAACACTTACCAATTTGCCCCTAGCTAAATCTCTACCGTAACAAATTTGACATACTCCTTTTGTTGATGCGCAAGTAATCACAGAATATACATTCACTGACTTAACGCCCGCAGCGTCTATTTTTTCACAGTCAAATTCATCTATTAGTTTATCTTTTTTAATAATTACTTCTCCAGTTACTGGATTTTTTATACTCTCGGCTATAACTCTTCCTAAAACACGTTCGGATAAGCTCACTAATATGTTTCCACCTTCGATTATTTCAGAAATAGTTACTGATGATCTTTTCTTCGGGTCACACTCAGATTTAGTTATTTGAACATCTTGAGCAACATCACATAACCTACGAGTTAAATATCCTGAATTTGCCGTTTTTAAAGCAGTATCAGCTAATCCTTTTCTTGCTCCATGTGTTGAGTTAAAATATTCCAAAACTGATAAACCCTCTTTAAAATTAGAGATTATAGGAGTCTCGATAATTTCACCTGATGGTTTTGCAATTAAACCTCTCATACCAGCCAATTGTTTCATTTGCGCTTGAGACCCTCTAGCACCTGAGTCAGCCATCATATAAACAGAGTTAGTTTCTATTCTATCATTATCATATATTTTTTCTGCAGATGAAATTTCTTTCATCATCTCGTTAGCAACTGTATCTGTACATTTGGACCACACATCAACCACTTTGTTATATTTTTCACCTCTTGTAATTAAGCCATCAGAATATTGTTTTTCATATTCCTCAATTTGTTTTTTTGTATTATTAATTAAATTTTCTTTGGTTTTAGGTATTATTAAGTCATCTTTTCCAAATGAAATACCTGCTTTGAAAGCGTGCTTAAATCCTAAAGTTTTTATTCTATCACAAAAGATTACAGTTTCTTTTTGTCCGCAGTATCTAAATATTGTGTCAATTACTTCCGAAACATTTTTCTTTGTTAACAGTTTATTAATTAAACTGAATTTTATGTTAGAATTTTTTGGTAAGACATTTGCTAGCAAAAATCTTCCTGCGGTGCTCGTATATTTCTCTTTAACAATATTGCCTTTCTCATCCACTGTACTAAAAGTCGACACTATTTTAGAGTGTAAACTTATGGACTTATTTTCTAGTGCTTGCTCAATTTCTTCAACGCTAGAAAAAATACCTTTTGGTTTTTTTTCTTTTTCATCAGATTGAGATAAATAGTATATACCTAAAACTATATCTTGGCTGGGAACTATTATTGGCTTACCATTTGATGGGCTAAGTATATTGTTAGTTGACATCATTAATACTCTTGCCTCAAGTTGAGCCTCTAAACTTAAAGGAATATGAACGGCCATTTGATCGCCATCAAAATCTGCGTTAAAAGCAGCACAGACAAGAGGGTGTAATTCTATAGCATTTCCTTCAATCAATTTTGCCTCAAACGCCTGCACCCCAAGCCTATGTAATGTTGGAGCTCTATTCAGTAACACAGGATGTTCTCTAATTATATGCTCAAGAGAATCCCATACTTCACTTTTTTCTTTTTCAACCAGTCTTTTAGCTTGTTTAATAGTTGTTGCTAAACCTAATTTGTCTAATCTAGCATATAAAAACGGCTTAAATAATTCTAAAGCCATTTTTTTTGGTAGGCCGCATTGATGAAGTTTTAATTCCGGCCCAACAACTATTACAGATCTGCCGGAATAATCCACTCTTTTGCCTAATAAATTTTGTCTAAATCTACCTTGCTTACCTTTAAGCATTTCAGCTAAAGATTTTAAAGGCCTTTTGCCTGTCCCAGTGATAACTCTTCCTCTTCTGCCATTGTCAAATAATGCATCTACGGACTCTTGCAACATTCTCTTTTCATTTCTGACAATAATGTCAGGAGCTTTTAAATCTAAAAGTCTTTTTAAACGGTTGTTACGATTTATCACTCTCCTATAAAGGTCATTAAGATCTGAAGTAGCAAATCTACCCCCATCTAAAGGAACTAAAGGTCTCAGTTCTGGAGGTATGACAGGTACGGAGGTAAGAATCATCCATTCAGGTTTATTTCCAGATGATATGAAAGACTCAATCAACTTTAATCTTTTGATTGTTCTTTCTTCTGTGACTTTAGATTTTATCTCTTTAAGTGAATCTCTTAGTTTTTTTTGCTCATTTTTTAAATCTAGGTTTAAAAGAATTTCACGAACTGCTTCGGCACCAATACCGGCTGTAAAAGCATCCTCACCAAACTCCTCTTGCGCTTTTAATAGAGCTTCCTCAGAAATTAATTGACCTTTTTTTAACGTTGTTAAACCAGGCTCAATAACTATAAAACTTTCAAAATAAAGAACTTTTTCAACCTCCTTAAGTTTCATATCAATTGCTAAAGAAATTCTACTAGGAAGAGATTTTAAAAACCAAATATGTGCCACTGGGCAAGCTAAATCAATATGACCCATCCTCTCTCTTCTAACATTTGATTTAGTTACCTCCACGCCACACTTTTCGCAGATAATACCTCGAAACTTCATTCTTTTATATTTTCCACACAAGCACTCATAGTCTTTAACTGGGCCAAATATTCTCGAGCAAAAAAGACCATCTTTTTCTGGCCTAAAGGTTCTATAATTTATAGTTTCAGGTTTTTTTATTTCTCCGTAAGACCATGATTTTATCTTATCGGGACTGGCTAATGTAATCTTAATACTATCAAAATTATTCTCTTGAAGCGTATTTTGATTATCAAATGGTTTTGTTAAGTTTTTTTCCATATTAATTTAATTCTATATTTAGCCCTAGAGCTCTAATCTCTTTAACTAAAACATTGAAAGACTCTGGAACTCCAGACTCAAAATTATTATTACCTTTTACTATAGTTTCGTATACTTTAGTTCGTCCAGCAACGTCGTCTGATTTAACTGTCAAAATTTCTTGCAAAGTGTAAGAAGCGCCATAAGCTTCTAAAGCCCAAACTTCCATCTCACCAAATCTTTGTCCTCCTAATTGAGCTTTACCTCCGAGAGGCTGTTGTGTGACTAAACTGTATGGACCGGTTGATCTCGCGTGAATTTTATCTTCAACTAAGTGGTTAAGTTTGAGCATATAAATAATACCGACTGTTACGGGCCTATCGAATCTTTCCCCAGTTTGCCCATTCCATAAATGTGTTTGGCCAGAGTTGGGTAGTTTTGCTAATTCTAGCATTTCTGTAATATCCTTAGTGCTAGCACCATCAAAAACAGGAGTAGCTATGGGTACACCGTTTGATAAATTATTTACTAGCTCTGAAATTTCCTTATTGTTTAATTTGGAAACAACTTGATTGTAATATTCATTTCCATAAATTTCTTTAAGTTTGTTTTTTATCTTATCGATTTCTTCATCAATTTTTTTAAGATAGCTTTTAATTTGATCGCCTAATTCAGAACATGACCATCCCAAATGTGTTTCTAATATTTGACCAACATTCATTCTACTTGGAACGCCCAAAGGATTAAGCACAATATCAACAGGTTTGCCATTTTCCATATAAGGCATGTCTTCAACCGGGACTATTTTACTTACAACACCTTTGTTTCCATGACGACCAGCCATTTTATCACCAGGCATCAATCTTCTTTTTACAGCAACAAAAACTTTTACAACTTTCATAACAGTTGGTAGTAGATCATCACCTTGTTGAATTTTATTTACTTTATCCTCAAACCTCACCTTGATATCCTCAGATGCATTCTCAAACTGATTTCTTAATTTATCGAGATTTTCATTTATTTCTGGTTTTCCAAAACTAATTTTCCAAAGATCTTTAAGAGTTAAATTCTCAAAATCATTTTTGTTTAAAGTAGTTCCTGGTTTTAATTCTTTAAATTGTTTATTTATAGATTGGCCATTAAGTAGGTCTATAGATCTTAATTTTATGTTTCTATTTAAAATTTCCTCTTCAACTTTTTTGTCCTCTTGGACTGACTCTATTTCTGCTCTTTCAATGGCTATAGATCTTTCATCTTTTTCGATACCGTGTCTATTAAAAACCCTTACATCAATTACTACGCCAGTACTTCCAGAAGGTAACTTCAATGAGGAGTCTCTTACATCTGTTGCTTTTTCACCAAAAATTGACCTTAATAATTTTTCTTCTGGACTTGATGATGTTTCGCTCTTAGGAGTAACTTTACCTACTAATATGTCACCTGGTTTAACTTCAGCTCCGACATAAACAATTCCAGATTCATCCAAATTTCTTAAACTTTCTTCGCTTACATTTGGAATATCTCTCGTTATCTCTTCAGCTCCAAGTTTAGTATCTCTAGCCATAGACTCATATTCTTCTATATGAACAGATGTAAAAACATCATCTGTCACGCATCTCTCTGATATTAAAATGGAGTCTTCGAAATTATAGCCTTGCCAAGGCATAAAGGCTACTGTAACGTTTTTACCAAGAGCTAATTCACCGAGTTTGGTAGCTGGACCGTCAGCAATGATATCTCCTTTTTTAATCTTGTCGCCAACTTTCACAAGCGGTTTTTGATTTATACAAGTGTTTTGGTTAGATCTTTGGAATTTAGATAAATTATAAATATCTACGGCAGATTGTGACAGGTCAGTTACTTCAGTAGCTTTTACTACGATCCTTTTACCATCAATTTTATCAACTACACCGTTTCTTTTTGCAACAATGGTAACACCCGAGTCTAAAGCCACATCAGACTCTATGCCTGTTCCAACCAGAGGTGACTCTGGTTTTAACAAAGGAACTGCTTGCCTCATCATGTTTGATCCCATCAATGCTCTGTTAGCATCATCATTTTCTAAAAATGGTATTAAAGCAGCTGCGACTGACACTAATTGCTTTGGTGAAACGTCAATGTATTCAATATTATCTCTATTGGATAACTCAAAATTTAAATTTTTTCTGCACGCGACTAATTCTTCAACAAACGATCCATCATTGTTAACTTTGGAATTAGCTTGAGCTATAGTATATTTTTCTTCCTCAATTGCTGACAAATATTTTATTTCTGAAGTTACTTTACCATCTACAACTTTTTTATAGGGACTTTCTATATAGCCAAATTTATTTACTCTACAGTAAGTAGCTAAACTATTTATTAATCCAATATTTGGTCCCTCAGGTGTCTCGATAGGACAAATACGACCATAATGAGTAGGATGGACATCCCTTACTTCAAATCCTGCTCTCTCTCTTGTTAATCCGCCGGGTCCTAGAGCCGAAACTCTTCTTTTATGTGTTATTTCAGAAAGAGGATTTGTTTGATCCATAAATTGAGATAATTGTGAAGTTGCAAAAAAATCTTTTAATGATGTAGTAATTGGTTTTGCGTTTATTAAATCTTGAGGCATCGCAGACTCTATTTCTAAGAAAGATGACATTTTTTCTTTTACAGTTCTTTCCATTCTTAAAAGCCCAATTCTAAATTGATTCTCTACAAGCTCACCAACTGATCTAACTCTACGATTACCTAAATGATCTATATCATCAACTTCTCCCTTTCCATCTCTTAAATCCAACATAAACTTAATAATTTCTATAATATCATTAGTTTCTAAAATTGTTTTTTTTGAGCTAGTACTAAGATTAAGTTTTGAATTTAGTTTTACTCTTCCAACTTCAGATAAATCATATCTTTCCTTTTTAAAATAAAGATTATCAAAAATTTCTTGAGCGATTTCAACGGATGGGGCTTCCCCGGGTCTTAAAACTTTATAAATGTCATTTAATGCATCAGATTTATTTAAATTTTTATCTATTTTTAATGCTTCTAATATATATGGACCTTTGTTTATCGGGTCTATATTAACGACATCTAATTTTTTTTCTTCTTGAGCAATTATATTGTTTAGTTGTTCTTCTGTAATATCAAAACCAGCACCAACAATTAAATTACCGTTTTTGTCTTTGATATCTTCTGCAATATATTTACCAATTAGCTCTTCGTTTGTGATTGCGATTGACCTTAATCCTTTTTCACTAAGTTTTTTTGCAATAACAATATTTAGTTTGTCGCCTTTCGATAAAACCTTTTTTTTAGTATCTGCATCAACTAAATCATAAGAAAGTTTCATTGGTCTTTTATAATTATCCGGAGAAAATGATGTAATCCAATTTCTAGAATCTGGATTGTAATTAAATTTACTTATTGAATAAAAAGTTTGAATTATTTTATTTTTAGAAAATCCTAGTGCAAAAAGTATTGTCGTAATTGGAAGTTTTTTCTTTCTATCTATTCTAAAATATAAAATATCTTTAGGATCAAATTCAAAGTCAAGCCATGATCCTCTCCCAGGAATTATCCTGCAATTAAATAATAATTTACCACTTGCATGAGTTTTTCCTTTATCATGATCAAAAAATACTCCTGGACTTCTATGCATTTGATTTACAACAACTCTCTCCACACCATTAGTTATGAAAGTTGCACTAGGTGTCATTAAAGGTAGATCACCAATAAATACTTCTTGTTCTTTAGCGGATAGAATTTGCTTTGTATTATTCTCGTTATCTATTTCATAAACTACTAATCTCAGATTAGCTTTAAGTGCTGCTGAATAAGATAAACTTCTTTGTTTGCATTCTATTACATCAAATTTTGGTTTTTCTAATTTATAAGATATGTACTCTAAAGTAGATTTATCATTACCATCTTCAATTGGAAAAATGCTCTTAAAAACTTTATCAATACCTTTAGATAGTTCGCTTATTTGCTCGTTGAGAGATTTAGATTCTAAAAATTCGTTATAAGAATTTTTTTGAACCTCAATCAAATTTGGAATAGATAAACCCTCAATTAATTTTCCAAAGTTTTTTCTTATGTTTTTCTTTTGAGTAAAAGATAATTGCATCCAAATATAATAATTTTTATTGCAATAATGTTTGCAATAAAAATCTGACTTTAAATTTTGTTTACTTTAATTCTATTTTAGCCCCAGCTGCCTCAAGTTTTTTCTTAAACTCATCTGCATCCTTTTTAGCAACACCAGCTTTAATCTCTTTTGGCGCTGCCTCAACTAAATCTTTTGCTTCTTTTAAACCTAAACCAGTAATTGCTCTAACTTCTTTAATTACATTAATTTTTTTATCTCCTGCTGACGCTAAGAAAAGTGAAAACTCAGATTTTTCTTCGTCTGCTGGTGCCGCTGCTCCTCCTGCTGGTGCGGCTGCTACCGGTGCAGCTGCTGTTACGCCCCATTTTTCCTCTAATTGTTTTGAAAGCTCCGCTGCCTCAACAACTGTTAGGGTCGAAAGCTCATCGATAATTTTATTTAAATCTGCCATATTGTATCCTGTGAATTAATTTTTTAAACTCTTTGCGCGCGTTAAATTAGCAATTTTTGAGCCTGGTGCAAGTAAAATACTCACTAATTTTTGTGCTGGGGATGCTAAAATTCCTACAATTTTGGCTCTTGCTTCTTCAAGAGAAGGTAGTGTGGCGATAATAGCCACTTCTTTTTGATCTAAAACCTTACCGTCCATGAATCCTGCAACAATTTTCAATTTATTATGAGATT
>MDTB01178617.1_pt1 | contig 10272 bp, 8 predicted proteins | sample 811161 | NCBI WGS metagenome assembly MDTB01 (sample SAMN05326650, study PRJNA326480) | marine metagenome | isolation source: seawater | place: Mediterranean Sea | collected 2009
ATTTTTTTTCCAGTGTAAACTATATTACTTAAAACACTGTTACCTCTCATAATTAAAGGAAATCCTAATTTATGACCTATATTACCATTTATTCTATTAAAATCGCTATACAATAATTTTCCGTTTTTGTAAATCTGCCAAGCGTCGTCTAATTCGCCTTTGCAAACTATTTCTCCCATAGCCTTTCTTCCAAATATTATTGATTCAACACCTAAAAAATTTGAGCTGATGTCTAACTCGATATTTATTCTTCTTCTTAGCTTCCCTTCATTAAAAAATATAGTCTCTAGAGGTAGCCACGATACGTTAGACTTTGGTCCTGCAAAGATGTTAGTATAGTTATGGGCAAATAAGTTTTTGCATTTATATACTTTTTCCATTGATTGCGTAGTTAAATTAATTATAGAACCTTTTCCTACATTTACAGAAGAAAAATTTAAGTCGCCACTCGTTAGACCTCCTGCTGTATTGATTATTACTAGCTCATCATTTTGATTATAGTTTTTTATAAGTCTTACTTTCAAATTTCCTTGTTCTCTGTATTTTTTTAAATACATAGACTTGCTATCGTCATTTTCAACAAACGCTTTTATATAACCTAAGCACCTTTGATCTTTTATTTTCTCTAGTGTTTCTTTTATTTGAAAATCTTTATAGGAATAAAAAGGATTAGAGTCTAATAGGTTTTGTTTTATTAAACTATTTGAAGAAAGAATTTCTTTAGTTAGAACATCAAAAATTTTCTCATTTTTACTCCTTTGAATTTTTGTCTTATTTAACATAGCTTAACCTTTTAAACCGATAATATATTTTTAACACTCTTATCTCTTAATATCTTCACTTTTCCAAATTTTGCCACTCTTCCTCTCTCTAAAATAACAACCTCATCAGCAATTTCCTCTGCAAATTCAAAGTACTGTTCTACTAATATGATAGTAGTCTTTTTATTTTTTTTAATATATAAGATCACATCTTTAATACTTTTTATTATAGATGGTTGAATCCCTTCCGTCGGTTCATCTAATATTAATATTTTAGGCTCCATTAGAAGAGCTCTTGCTATGGCTAGCTGTTGTTGCTGACCACCTGACAAGTCTCCACCATATCTATTCAACATTTCTTTTAAAACTGGAAATAGAGACAATACCTCACTATTTATATCACTTTTATTTCTAATACTTGATAGTCCTGTTAATAAGTTTTCTTTTACTGTTAGTCTAGAGAATATTTCTCTTCCTTGAGGAACATAAGCTAAACCTAGTTTAGCTCTTTCATAAGGTAGAAGTTTTTCTATATTATTATTTTTGTATTTAATTTTTCCTCTAAAAAGACCATGATGCCCCATAATTGTTTCTAATAAGGTTGTTTTTCCCATTCCATTTTTACCCATTATACAAGTTATTAACCCTTCTCTAGCTAACATAGTTATATCTTTAAGAATAATAGAATTAGATATGCTTACACTAATGTTTTCAATACTTAACAAAAAATTACCTTCCTAAATATACATCAATTACTTCTTGATTTTTTTTTATATTATTCATTGTTCCTCTAGTCAAAACTGATCCTTCATGTAAAACTATTATTTCTACACCTAAGCTTTCCACAAAATTCATATCATGTTCCACAACTATTATAGTTCTTTTCTTAGAAATTTTTTTTAAAAGAGCTGAAGTATTTTTAGTTTCTTTTTCGGTCATTCCCGCAACTGGTTCATCAATTAATAATAAATCAGGTTGTTGCATTAATAACATTCCTATTTCAAGCCATTGTTTTTCGCCATGTGATAGATGTTTTGCTATCAAATCTTTTTTTTCCTTAAGATTAATTATATTTATAGTATTTGATACTTTATTTAAATGTTCACTGCTTAGTTTGTAAAGGAGTGTAGCAATAAAAGTTTTTTTAGTTTTCAATGCAATACATAAATTATTCCATACTGAAATATTTTCTATTATAGTTGGTCGTTGAAATTTTCGCCCTATACCTAGATTAGCTATTTCATGTTCTGAGAACTGAGAAATATTGTTATTTTTAAATGTAACCCTACCCTTATCTATATTAGTTTTTCCTGTAATTACATCTTGCAATGTAGTTTTACCCGCACCATTTGGTCCTATTATAGCAATCATCTGATTTTTTTTTATTGCAAGAGATAATGAGTTCAAAGCTTTAAAACCGTCAAAGCTTACTGTGACATCTTCTATATCTAATATTTTTTCATCTTTTAGCATAAATTCTTTTAATAAAATTCCTTAAATCTATTAAACCCTTAGGTAAGTAAATAGTAACCAGTATGAATATCAATCCTAAAAAGAATATCCAAATCTCAGGCGATATTATAGTTAAAAATGATTTTAAAATATTTACAACAATTGCACCTATAATAGCTCCATATAAAAAACCTCGTCCTCCTAAGGCAACCCAGACAACTATCTCAATTGACTTTATGGGGGAGAACTCTCCGGGGTTTATTATGCCTACTTGAGGTACATATAATGCACCAGCTAATCCAGCTAGCATTGCGGAAATAGTAAATATTATTACTTTATATTGTGTAGTGTTATAGCCTAAGAATCTCATTCTATTCTCTTTATCTCTTATTCCTATTAAGATATTTCCTACTTTTGATGATACAATCAATCGACAAAATAAATAACCAAGAATTAAAGCTAGTCCTGATATAGCATATAAGACTCCTCTTGTTTTTTTTGAGCTAATATCCTGACCTAAAATATCTTTAAAGTCGGTTAATCCATTATTTCCTCCGAAGCCAAAGTCATTTTGAAAGAAAGCTAGCATCAATGTAAAAACTAAGGCTTGTGTAATAATTGAAAAATATACCCCGCTTACTCTGCTACCAAAAGCTAAAGCTGAAAATATCAATGCCAGTATTCCTGGTACTAAGATTATCATTATACATGCAAAAATAAAACTATCAAATCCGTACCAAAACCAAGGTAGTTCGCTCCAATTTAAAAATACCATAAAGTCTGGTAAGTCAGGGTTACCATAAACACCTCTATCTCCTATTTCTCGCATCAAATGCATTCCCATCATGTATCCTCCTAAACCAAAAAAAGCTCCGTGGCCTAGAGATAGTATTCCTGTATACCCCCAAACTAAATCCAGAGATAATGCTAACAAGGCAAAACATATATATTTTCCAAGCAAACTAATTGTATATCCATTTATATAAAAAAAACTATCTTCGCTAGGAAAAACATGTAAAACAGGTAGTATAATAATTGATAAAAGAAGTGTAATAATAATATATTTACTAATATTATCATTTAAAACTAATCTTTTTAAAAGTACTGAATTCCCAAATCTTGAAAAAAATATTTTATTCATCAGCGGTTCTTCCTCTCATAGAAAAAAGTCCTTTGGGCCTAAACTGGATAAATATAATTATAAAAAGTAATATAAAAATTTTACTAATAATTGCTCCCACATATGGTTCTAATAATTTGTTACCAATCCCTAGTCCAAATGCTCCGATTAGAGTCCCAAGTAAATTTCCTACTCCTCCAAATACTACTACCATAAAGCTATCTATAATATAATTTTGACCTAGGTTAGGACCTACATTAGTTATCTGACTTAAAGCCACTCCAGCTACCCCTGCCACTCCGGAACCGAATGCAAAAGTAAGCATATCTACTTTCTTAGTATTAATACCCATAGCTGATGCCATTTTTCTATTTTGAGTAACAGCCCTCATTTGTAAACCAAAGACTGTATTCTTTAAAACATAAGTCACAACTAAAAATATTAAAATTGTAAATATTATTATAACTAACCTATTATTAGTTAATTCTAATCCTCCTATGCTTGTTACTCCTGACATCCATTCTGGTGAATAAACAGTTTTATTCAGTGGTGAGAATATACTTCTAACTGATTGTTGCAAAATTAAGCTTAGTCCAAATGTCGCGAGAAGTGTTTCCAAAGGCCTGCCATATAAATTTTTGACTATTAATCTCTCTATTAATATTCCAACAATTCCTGTAAATATAAATGCTGTTGGTATGGACAATATAATTGATAAGGAGGTATTATTTGGAATTATTTGTTGAACTACATATGTACAATAAGCACCTAACATAATTAATTCTCCATGGGCCATATTTATAACTCCTACAACGCCAAAGGTAATAGCTAGCCCAATAGCAGCAAGCAGAAGCACCGACCCTAACGATAAACCAAAAAAAATTGTCTTAATGATACTATTATATTTGATATTTTTGAGAGATTTTTCTAACGATCTTTTAGCTTCTGATAGTATATCTTCAGATAAGCTTTCATTTTCAGATATATTTTTTAGAATATTTACAATATCATTATTTGTACTGCCAGATAAATCTATTATAGCTTTTATTTTTTCAGATTTTGTACCATACCTTGTAAGGATAGAATTTTTTGCCAAAGTAAGGCTATTAAGTACCTCAACATCTCTTTCTTCCAGAATTATTTCGTTAATAATTTTCAATATTTTTTCATCACCGTCCTTTATAATATCATAGGCAGCTTTAATTTTTTGTCTTTTGGTTCCTTTTGAAAGTTGTAGAACACCAATTTTGTTCGAAAGGGTATTTCTTATTTTGTTATTAATTTTTATTTTTTTTAATTTTCTTTTATTTATTATTCCATATTCGGTATTGTTAAAAAAGTCGAATGCATAATAATCTCTATTAATAATATCTACTAATAATATTTTTTTATCCGATTTTCTTAAATAAAGTTTGCCATCCAAAATACTTTTTAATGCTATTAAAGAAAAATCACCTTCAATTTGTGATATTTTTTCTATAATCGTAATTTTTTTTTTAAAATTTTTCGTATCTAACTGTAAAATTTGATCTTTTAAATCAAAATTATCTGAATACGCAGACTGTAAACATACAAAACTTAGAATAATTAAAATAATTTTTAAAAACATTTTCAATTTTTTTATAAGAAAAAAGGCCTTAATAACAAATGTTAAAAAGGCCTTGAAAACTATTTATTCGTAGTTTTGTCCAGAACACTTTCCAGTGTCTATATTATAGTTCCCACATTTTATAGGTGAGGTCCAGTCAGCAACTATATTTGCGCTTTCTGGAAGAAAATCAGTCCAAGCGTCTCCTATTACGCCTCCATCTGTAGACCAAACAATATCAAATTGTCCATCTGATTGAATTTCTCCAATTAGCACAGGTTTTGTCAAATGATGGTTGGTATTCATAACTGCAGTTCCTCCAGTTAAATTAGGTACTGTTATTCCATACATGGCTTCCCTCACGGCATCTACGTCTGTAGTACCAGCTTTTTCGACAGCCTTTACCCACATTTCAAAACCTATAACATGCGCTTCCATAGGATCGTTAGTTACTCTTTTATCATCCTTAATAAACTTTAACCAATCCTCTATAAAAGTATCATTAACTTCACTTTCAGCACTCATAAAATAATTCCATGCCGCTAAATGCCCTACCAGAGGCGTAGTGTCAAAACCAGATAGCTCTTCTTCACCTACAGAAAAAGCCACAACTGGAATATCTTCAGCCTTAATACCCTGATTTCCTAATTCTTTATAAAATGGAACATTAGCATCACCATTTATAGTTGATACCACAGCAGTTTTTTTTCCGGCCATACCAAACTTTTTAATATCTGATACAATAGTCTGCCAATCAGAATGTCCGAATGGTGTATAATTTATCATTATATCGTCCTTAGCAACACCTAAAACTGTTTTAAGATAACTTTCTAAAATCTTATTAGTAGTTCTAGGATAAACATAATCAGTACCCGCTAAAACCCATTTTTTTACACCTTGTGCTGCTAAATAGTCTACAGCCGGTATTGCTTGTTGATTAGGAGCGGCTCCCGTATAAAATACATTTTTAGAAGACTCTTCTCCTTCATATTGCACGGGATAAAAAAGTAAACCATTTAGCTCCTCAAAGACTGGTAAGACGGACTTACGGGAAACTGATGTCCAACAACCAAAAACAACATCTACTTTTTGAACTGTTAATAATTCTTTTGCCTTTTCAGCAAACAGTGGCCAGTCAGATGCTGGGTCTACTACTACAGCTTCTAGTTTTTTACCAAGCAGACCGCCTGCTTTGTTTTGCTTATCAATGAGCATTAAAACAGTATCTTTTAATGTTGTTTCAGATATTGCCATTGTTCCTGATAGTGAATGAAGAACTCCTACTTTAATTGTATCTGCTCTTAAAATACCTAAATTTATAAAAAATAAAGCAATTAAAACTAACTTATATATTTTTTGCATTTTTCTCCTTTGTATTTAATTTGTTTAAAAGAAAATGCTAATAATTAGTATAAAAAAATGATATACCAACTAAGTACACATAAATAGTTTTAATCTATTTTTTTTTTTTAAGGGAAAAGAGAATAATTACTTACATTAACTTAAATTTAAGCTATTCTTTATTTTAATTTTAACCTAATTTCCTTCACAACAAAAATCGATTTATGTAACCTAAATTGATATTTTTATTATTGCAATAATCATTAAGTGAAATTTTAGAATCAATTCATATAATATTGTTTAACATATATGTTTTTTACAAAAATTAATTTTTTATTTAATTTTACTCAAATGTAATAAAATAGTTTGTCTGGTCTCAAAGTTAATTTTTATTAGCACCAAGATTTTTCCTAAAAAAAATTTAAATTAACTTACATTTTTTTCATATTTAAATTGAATATTAAATTAATTGTAATGCATTTTTTTTACTTTTATTTCTTTATTAAATTTATCTATTTTAAGAGATTTTTTTTTTCCATCTGTCCATTTTATTATAATTTCTATGTTTTTTTCTTTTTTCCGTATTCCGAAATGGGCAACTGGTTCCATTTGACATAAATATCCTGAACCTGCATCAATCGTTTTAGAATGTACTCTTAGATTAGACTTTAATGTTACTGTAGCTCCTCTAGCAGGAGCATTATGTGAATTAATAGGCCTAATTCTCAAGTAAGATCTTTCTCTATTTATATTTGCCTTAAAAAGTTTAAGTGCTTGTTTTCTGCCTTCGCCGTGACTAATTAATAGCTCTAGAACTCCATCTCCGTCAATATCTGCAACTGCTGCTCCTGTACCAAAGCCTTCAGGTAAACTAGCTTGTTTCAAATCTATTTCCTCTAAAATACCATTCTCTTTAATTTTAAATAATTTATTTGATTGACCTATATTGTTAATAAATACTTCATCATATCCATCATTATCAAAATCTGCTGCTATTATAGTTCTAATTTTGGATGGTCTATTAAAACCAGGATCAGCTAAATCTAAAAATTTGTTTTTTCTAAAAATATAAATTCTATTATATCCCTGCCAGTTTCCAGATATTATATCTAACCTTCCTCTATAAAGTATATCTGTTAATACAGTACCCCTTCCATTTTGATTTCTATCCTCTACGCCATACCTTTTTGCTACATTTATATATTTTTTATTGATATTCTTATATAAAAAGTTAGGTCCTCTTTCATTGGAGGCAAATATATCCATAAAATCTGATAATATATGACCCACTACTACTGCTCTTCCACCGGTGACTTTGTCAATATTTAATTTTGGAGCATCATCAATAATTTCCTGCCCTTTAAGTCTGTAAAGTCTTGAGGGGCCTCCGTAATTAGATATATATACTGAATATTTACCATTACCCTCTCTATCTACACATGCTACAGACCTTCCTGCAGTTAAATTTTGGATATTTTTATTATAATTATTTTCAAATAAATCTAAAATTTGGTCATTTTGAATATCAAGAAGTCTGTCACCATGTTTTTTTTTTCCACTGAAAGTATCTGTATTTAAAATATATAGTTCCTCTAATCCATCTGTATCTATATCACATGCTGCTATTCCTATAGCCTGCCTTTGCAAGTCTGCAAATATATTATTTTTTAAAATATTTTTTAAGATCCCTTTTTTGTAGGATAAAGCTAAATTAGGAAATTGATATCCTGTAACAATAAAATCAAATCGATCATCATTATTAATATCTGTCACAGCTATTCCATAGCTTAATCTAGGATAATTATTATCTATTATATAAGAGATGTCTTTAAAAAATCCTGCTTCCAAATATCTAATATTGAGTAAAGTTAAAAAAATAATTTTTATAATAAAAGTATTTTTTATTATAAAATATTTTCTAAAAATGTTTATTAAATTTATCAATTATTCTCCAATATTCATCAAGACTCCTTTTTTTCTTGCATAAAAAAAAGATAAATAAAAAACTCCTACTGCAGCAAAGAAGTATAGAAAAGTTATACCAGTAGCTTTAATAATATTGTTAAGTATAAAACTTTCATCCACTAATATATTTCTTACTTCTTCAAATATATGTACTAATGGTAGTATTTCAGCAATAATTTGTAACCATTTAGGTAAAATTTCTATTGGATAATAAATACATCCCAATGGAGCAAGTAAAAATAAGGTAGCCCAGGCTATATTTTCAAATGAGGGGCCAAATCTTATTAGTCCTGATGAAACTAATATACCCAAAGAAATACCGAAAATATGTAAATTTATTAATAATAACAGTAAAACTACTCCCAAGTCATATATTGATATTCCAAAAAGAGGAATAGCAAATAAGGATACAGGAATTAGGCCTATTAAAGTCCTCACAATAGCAGTAAAAGTTAATGATATTATAACCTCACTTATTTTTATAGGGGTTATAAAAAGATTGGTAAAATTTCTACTCCAAATCTCTTCTAAGAACATTATATTATAACTAATACTGCTTCTAAATAAAAAGTCATATAAAATAGCAGCAGTCAATATTACACCAGCAGTATTACTGTAGTAGTCTGAGTTAATTGTAAAAAACTTAGAAATAAATCCCCATAAAAAAATTTGAATACTAGGCCAATATATAAGATCAATTATTCTTGGTAGTGATCCAGTAATCAGATAAATGTGCCTTAAAAATAAAGCGTAAATTCTATTAATATTCATTTTGTTTTTTAAAGATATCGAAATATACTTCTTCTAGATTTTTTTTATTATATTTAAGCAAAATAGTTTTCACATCGCCTTGCTCTATCAGCTTGCCTGCTTTCAAGATAATTATTTTATCACATAACTTTTGAGCTTCTTGCATATTATGAGAGGAAAAGAGTATAGAGATATCATTTTTCTTTTTATAATCAAATATAAAATTTCTCAAATATTCAGAAACAACTGGGTCCAGACTAGCTGTAGGTTCATCTAAAAATAATATTTTGGGATTATTAATTAATGCTTTTGCCAAAGAGACCCTAGTCTTTTGTCCTGAGGATAATTGTCCTATTTGTCGGTTTAATAAATTATTCAAATCAAAGTATTCATAGATTTCTTCTAATCTTTGCTTAAGATTTTTGACATTATATAGTCTGGCATAAATAGTCAAATTCTCTTTTACGGTTAATTTTTTGGGTAACTCTGTATACGGTGAAGCAAAGTTTATTATTTTTAGAAATTCTGTTCTGTTACGAAAGTTAATATTTGTCTCTTCTATAAAAACTTCTCCTGATGTTTCTTTTATTAGTCCTAACAATATTCCTATAGTGGTAGATTTTCCGGATCCATTTGGACCAAGTAAACCGACAATTTTATTTTTTGGTAGTTCGAAACTTATATTATTTAAGGCAAAAAAACCATCAAACATTTTTGTCAAATTTTTTACCACTACTATATTTTTATTATAACTCATAAATCTCTTTTACTTAAATATTTTATTTATTATTTTTAAATAAATTTTAAAAATAAAATATGGTAATAATATTAGTTTAATATTTTATAGAAACAATATCATAAAGAAATTATATTCACCTAATATTGTTATTCTTATTAGTAAACAATAGAATAATTTTTCAATTTATGCTTCTTTAACAAATATATATTCGTGGTAACATAAAACTTTAGAGTTATAGTTTAATTTTATGCTTTACTCTTTTATTAGTAAACTTAAAATAATAAAATGTTAAAACAGGCGCAAGATTTCAAAAATGAAAGTGATTGTCTTTTCAATATTTTAGAAGCACTTTCCGAAGCTGAATTTGAAAGACAAACATTGTTTAAAGATTGGAGTTTTAATACAATTCTTAGACATTTACATGTATGGAATCATGCTGCTAATCTAGCACTTACTAACAATAAGAAATGGGAAATTTTTTCTAAAACTCTTAAATATAATTTTAAAAAAGGTTTAAACCTCAATGACTTTGAAAAAGATTTTACCAAAAACCTTA
>MDTB01069364.1_pt1 | contig 10271 bp, 10 predicted proteins | sample 811161 | NCBI WGS metagenome assembly MDTB01 (sample SAMN05326650, study PRJNA326480) | marine metagenome | isolation source: seawater | place: Mediterranean Sea | collected 2009
ACTGGTGCTTTCGTATTTTTGCCAAAACAGAATCTAATGATATTTAGATATGCTATAAATTTGATAGGAGGAGCATGTGCGTCGGCAGCTCAAATAGACTCCATGTTAGAAAATGCCATTCTCGCCTGTGAAAGGTTTTATCCTGCCTTTCAACTTACTTGTTGGGGAGAAGAAACACCAGAGGAATCTATGAGTATAGCATTTGACCAAACCTACGGACAAGCTTAGACAATACGATCTTTTACTATTAATAAGAGAATGCGTTTTAGGACAGCATAATATGAGGCGAGAAATTTTTGACTAAACTTTTCTTAGAAAAAAGGATACTTGTTTGTGGAGCTGGTAAAATGGGAAGTGCTTTACTAAAGGGATGGATTTCTCAAGGTGTAGCACCAAAACTTATAACGGTAATTGAACCGAGTCCATCGCCTTGGCTATTGTCTCTAACAGAAAAGGGTTTAATTCTTAATCCTGAAGTAGCTCAAGAGGCAGATATCTTTCTTATAGCAGTTAAACCTCAAATGGTAAGTCAAGCAATACACGAGCAGGACTTGAAAAAGCAGAGCAAGGCATTATTTGTATCAATCGTGGCAGGGACAACAATCTCTAAGTTAATCGCTTTATTGGGGATTGAGTCTACAATTATTCGTGTTATGCCTAATACCCCGGTTTCAATAAGAAAAGGAATATCGTGTCTTATCGGCAACAAAGGCGTTTCAGAGGAACAACTGAAGTTGGCAGAGAGCTTGTTTTCGGTTGTTGGAAAAACTATTAGATTAAATAGTGAAGAACAAATGGATGTAGTAACGGCTATATCAGGTTCTGGCCCAGCTTATGTTTTCTATTTAATAGAAACACTTATTCTAGCAGGTGTCAATCTTGGTTTAGATAGGAAGCTTGCTGAAAGTTTAGCTGTATTGACTGTGTCAGGTTCTGGGGCTTTAGCAGAGATTTCTGATTCCACTCCTGATATTCTGCGTAAGAATGTAACAAGCCCTAACGGTACTACTGAGTCGGCGCTAAAAATACTTATGAATAATAGTAGAGGTCTTTCACCTCTAATGACCAAAACCATTGCGGCGGCTGTAGCTAGAGGTAAAGAGCTAGATTCTTTGATAGATAGTAAAACTTAATTTACAAGTTAGATTCTTTCTATAAGTTTAGTTGGTTTGGTGGATTGTAGGGTTTCTTCAGTTTGAGAACAATTTTGAGATAGAGAGGTCGAAATATGAATACTATAGATTTTGAAGACTTTTTGAAAGTAGACATCCGGGTGGGTAAAATAGATAGAGCTGAAGCTTTCAAAGAAGCTATAAAACCGGCAGTAAAGCTATCGATAGACTTTGGACCTGAGATAGGTATTAAGCAATCTTCAGCGCAGATCACTGAAAATTATACAGTTGAACAGCTTGTAGGAAAACAGATCCTGGCGATAGTGAATTTCCCATCAAAACGAATTGCTTCCTTTAAATCAGAGGTTCTAGTGTTGGGTGTGCTAAGTCCTAACGGTATAGTGCTTGTTATACCAGACAAGGATGCTGGCTTGGGCGCCAGGGTACATTAAATAAGTCGATGTAACGGAAGCTTTTATTTTGTTAATCACCAACTTCTTCTCGCCAATGACGACGACACAGGCTTACATATGTCTCATTTCCGCCAATCTGTATTTGTTCGCCAGCAGTAATAACTTTGCCGCTATGGTCTTTTCGTACAACCATCGTGGCTTTCTTGCCGCAATGACAAATCGTGCGTACTTCTCGCATTTCGTCTGATATAGCGAGTAAAGTGGCAGATCCTGGAAACAGTTCGCCTCTAAAATCTACTCTTAGACCAAAACACATTATTGGTACTTTGAGGTCATCGACAGCTCTTGCTAACTGCCAGACCTGTTGCTTGGTCAGAAATTGCGCCTCATCTATAAAAACACAGTCTATTGAAGTTAACTCTAGTTTTTTTTGAAGTTTGACAAAGAGGTTTTCCCCATTGGAGAAAACTTCAGATTTCTCATTGATTCCAATTCGACTTTCAATTTTTCCCTTTCCTGCTCTATTATCTAGTTTGGCTGTCATCAAATAAGGTTTCATTCCCCGTTCTGAATAATTGTGAGCCGCTTGAAGCAGGACGGTAGATTTACCAGCGTTCATCGTAGAGTATTGAAAATAGAGTTTAGCCATTTCAAATCTTTTTATATAAATTATCACTCTTTTGTGAAGTTAATCCTTCACTTAGCTACCCGACTTTGTTTCGCAATTTGCTGTATTTTGAAGACATTAAAAACACTGTGTTTCTTCTCTCTTATTGCTTTAGCTGCGGCATTACAACCTGAAGCTGTTGTATAATATGGAATTTTTTTTCTTATAGATATGGATCTAATCGCCTTGCTATCTTCTAACGACTGCATACCCTCGGTAGTATTGAAAACTATTTGGATTTGCTCATCCTTCAATAGGTCAACTATATTAGGTCTTCCTTCGAACACCTTTTTTACCAGTATTGTTTTAACTGAATTTTCTTTGAGGAATGATGAGGTGCCTTTGGTTGCAAAAATAGAGAAACCTAGAAAGTCTAAAATTCTTGCTGCTTCAATTATAATCTCGGTTTTATCGCTATCTTTGATTGATATAAAAACGGAACCCTTTAGGGGAAGTTTTATACCAGCTCCCATTTGTGCTTTTAGGAAAGCCCTCTCAAATGTTTTATCAACTCCCATTACTTCGCCAGTTGATCTCATCTCGGGGCTTAAAATAGGATCTACGTCGGGGAACCGATCAAAAGGTAAAACGGCCTCTTTCACTGAAACGTATTTTGGTTTTATTTTAGGCAAATCAAACGACGCTAGTTTCTTGCCAGTCATAATTTGTGCTGCTATTACTGCTAACTTTAATCCTATAGATTTTGAAACGAAAGGAACTGTTCTACTTGCTCTAGGATTTACCTCGATAACATATATGCGCCCATTTTTCACCGCAAATTGAACGTTCATAAGGCCAATAACTTTTAATTCAATTGCTAACTTTTCAGTTTGGGCTTCAATTTCTGCGATTACATCCATTGGCAAAGAGTATGGTGGCAAAGAACATGCACTGTCTCCCGAGTGCACCCCAGCTTCTTCAATATGCTGCATTATGCCAGCTACGTAAACATTTTGGCCATCACAAAGTGCATCTACATCTACTTCAATCGCATTAGAAAGGTAACTATCAAGCAAAACAGGACTGTCGCTTGAAACAATTACAGATTCATGAATATACTTTTCCAACTGTCGACTATCTCTCAAAATTTCCATAGCTCTTCCACCGAGAACATAAGATGGTCTTATAATTATTGGATACCCAATTTTATTTGCGATCTTTTGCGCCTCAATACTCGATGTAGCCGTACCATTTGGTGGCTGGTTTAAATCAAGCTTACGTATCATTTTTTGAAATCTATCGCGATCTTCTGCTAAATCGATAGAATCAGTGGATGTCCCAAGAATGTGGACGCCGGCATTTTCAAGATCTTTAGCCAAATTCAATGGTGTTTGACCTCCCAGTTGTACTATTACGCCTACTATATTCCCATTTTTTTGCTCAACTCTTATTATTTCAAGGACTGACTCTAAAGATAAAGGTTCGAAATATAGTCGATCGGATGTGTCGTAGTCTGTCGATACGGTTTCGGGGTTACAGTTTACCATTATTGTCTCATAGCCTGAACTGGTTAAGCCTATGCAAGCGTGGCAACAGCAATAATCAAATTCTATACCTTGCCCTATCCTATTTGGACCACCCCCTAGAATAATAATTTTGTCTCTATTTGTAGGATTGGCCTCACATTCGTAGAGGGCTGAGTAAGTTGCGCCGTAAGTTGAGTACAAGTACGGAGTATGTGATTCGAATTCACCAGCACAAGTATCAATGCGCTTGAATGCTGGGAACACTTTAAAATCATGCCGAAGGTTTCTAATATTTTTTTCCGAATTGCCTGTGATCAAACCAATCCGCTTATCCGAAAACCCCATAGATTTTAGCTCTTGCATTTTTTCTGGTGTAGTTGGCACACCATCTCTTTTTAATTCAGATTCCTTTATGATTACTTGCTCTATTTGATCGAGAAACCACGGATCAAAATGAGTAATTCGATTTAATTCTGATTTTTGAAGGCCCTTACGCAGTGCGTCAGCTACATTGAGCAGTCTTTTAGGGGTTTGCCTGGAAAGATTGGCTATCCAGCTAGTTTTAGTAGAGTAGTTTTCAGTGCTTTCATCCAATCCCGACAGTCCAATTTCCAGACTAAGAAAAGCTTTCTGCAAGCTTTCAGAAAATGATCCGCCAATAGACATAACTTCGCCAACAGATTTCATAGAGGTTGTGAGCGTATCTTCTGATCCTGGAAACTTCTCAAATGCAAATCTTGGAATTTTGATGACTATATAGTCAAGGCTGGGTTCAAAGCTAGCAGGTGTAATCTTGGTAATATCATTATCTAGTTCATCTAATGTGTAACCAACCGCTAATTTAGCGGCAATTTTTGCAATAGGGAAGCCTGTAGCTTTTGAAGCTAGTGCTGAGGAGCGCGAAACGCGCGGGTTCATTTCAATAATAACCATTCGCCCATCTTGCGGATTCACAGCCCATTGAACATTTGATCCACCGGTTTCAACTCCTATTTTCCTGAGTACATCAATGGATTTAGTTCTCATTAGCTGTATTTCTTTATCCGTAAGCGTCAGAGCTGGAGCGACAGTAATGCTATCCCCAGTATGTACTCCCATTGGATCTAAATTTTCAATGGAGCAAACAATTATTGCGTTATCCACCTTGTCTCGGACAACTTCCATTTCAAATTCTTTCCACCCTATCAAGCTCTCGTCTATTAAGATTTGAGTGACTGGGGACGCATCTAGACCAGCCTGACATATTTTTAAAAAATCTTCTCTATTATATGCCACGCCACCTCCACTGCCACCCATAGTAAACGCTGGCCTTATGATCGCTGGCAGACCAATTTCTTCCAAGCCTTCTATTGCTTGTTCAATATTTTCAGCTATAGTTGCACGGGGATTTTCAATTCCAATTTCATGCATAGCGGTGCGGAATTTTTTTCTGTCTTCCGCCATTTCGATAGCTTCTTTTTTTGCGCCTATTAGCTCTATATTGTATCTTTCGAGGATACCTAAATTATGTAGCTCAAGGGCAATATTTAATCCTGTTTGCCCTCCCATTGTTGGAAGAATTGCGTCTGGTCTTTCCTCAGAAATTATTTTTGTCAACGCGGTCACGTTTAAAGGTTCTATATAAGTAGAGTCCGCTAATTCAGGGTCAGTCATTATAGTTGCTGGGTTTGAATTTGCCAAAATTATCCGATAGCCTTCTTGTTTTAAAGCTTTACAGGCCTGTGTGCCGCTGTAGTCAAATTCACATGCTTGCCCAATAACAATAGGACCAGCTCCAATTATTAAAATTGATTTAATATCTTGTCTTTTGGGCATAGGCACCTTTAGTTGGTGAATTTTTCAGATTTTATGTCTGATTTTTTACTACTACTGTCTCGAATGTTATAACTTTGTTTAACATTCGTGCAAGGTTTAACAAGGGTAGTTAATCATAAAATCCACACTTTCTATTTAAGTTTTTTTATGATAGTGCGAAACAAATGTTGATATAGTTAAAATCGGCAACTTTGGGGTAAAATTTTAACAGGTTTTAATGGTGCTGCTTTTTTAGAATTAAAGGATTTACAATGAACGTATACCGATCTCACTATTGTGATCAACTCAACATAAGTAACGAGGGGCAAAAAGTGCGCTTATGCGGATGGGTACATAGGGTGCGTGATCACGGAGGTGTTTTATTTATTGATTTGCGAGACCATTATGGGTTTACGCAAATCTTAGCTGATCCAGATAGTAAAGCCTTTAAACAAGTTGAAAAAGTTAGAGCAGAGTGGTGTATTCAAATCGAGGGCATCGTAAAGCTTCGGGGCATTGATTTAGTGAATAAGAAAATTCCGACAGGCGAGATCGAGGTGTTTATTAATAGAGTTGAAATTTTAGGACGGTGTGACGATTTACCGTTACCAGTTTTTGGTGAATTAGAATATCCAGAAGAAACCCGATTAAAATACAGATTTCTTGATTTGCGCCGAGGCAAATTGCAGAAAAATATGATACTACGTTCTAAAGTTATTGCCTCATTAAGGAAAAGAATGTGGGCTTGTAATTTTAATGAATATCAGACTCCGATAATCACGGCATCCTCGCCGGAGGGAGCCAGAGATTTCTTAGTGCCTTCTCGGATACACAAAGGGAAATTTTATGCCTTACCTCAGGCGCCGCAACAATTTAAGCAATTAATTATGGTATCAGGCTTTGACAAATATTTCCAAATAGCACCCTGTTTCAGAGATGAAGATCCTAGGTCAGATCGTGCTCCAACGGATTTTTACCAACTAGATGTGGAAATGTCATTTGTTGAACAAGCTGATGTGTTTGATACGATTAAGCCTATTATCAGTGGTGTTTTTGAGGAATTTTCAAATGGGAAGAAAGTAGACGAGTTATGGCCAATAATAAGTTATAAAGATTCCCTCACTTGGTATGGAACCGATAAACCGGATCTACGCAATCCCATTAAGATGCAAATTGTTTCGGAGCACTTTATAAAGTCGGGATTCGAGATTTTTTCAAAGATTTTGGAGGACCATGGGACAGAAATAAGAGCGATACCCGCTCCTGGAGGGGGAAGCAGGAAGTTTTGTGACAGAATGAACGCTTTTGCTCAGAAGGAAGGTCTTCCCGGTATGGGGTATATATTTTGGCGGGAAGCTGATTCAGGTTCAGAGGGTGCAGGACCACTTTCTAAAAATATAGGTCCAGAAAAAACTGAGGCGATAAGAGAACAGCTTGGATTAGAAGTTGGCGATGCGGTGTTTTTTTTAGCAGGGAAGCCAACTACCTTCGAATCTTTTGCCTCAAAGGCTAGGGTTATGATAGGAAATGAGCTTGGTTTAACTGATACAAAGAGATATGCTTTTGCGTGGATCGTCGATTTTCCAATGTTTGAAGTTGACTTGGAAACTGGTAAAATCGACTTTTCGCATAATCCGTTTTCTATGCCACAGGGAGGAATGAAAGCTTTAGACGGAGACCCGTTAGACGTATTAGGGTGTCAGTACGATTTATCTTGCAATGGATTTGAACTTCTTTCGGGAGCCATAAGAAATCATAGTTTGGATATAATGTATAGAGCATTCGCTATAGCAGGGTATACCAATCAGATGGTAAATGAAAGATTTGGTGGAATGGTCAACGCATTTAAGTTTGGCGCTCCTCCTCACGGTGGATGCGCAGCAGGTATAGATAGATTAGTGATGCTATTGGCGGAAGAAGAAAACATAAGAGAGGTTATCATGTTTCCGATGAATCAGAAGGCAGAAGACGCCTTAATGGGGGCACCCTCTCAAATTTCTAATGCGCAGATAAGAGAGCTTGGACTGAAGCTAGTGAAAATCGACTAGGCTACATAGAAAAAGGGGTTTTTAATGTCAAAGAAATGTACCAAAGTAATGGATTTTCTTTTGTCGAGACGATCTGTTTCAGCCCAATCACTGGTTAGTCCAATTCCTAGTAAGCCATTTATTGAAAGGCTGTTGTTAGCTGCTGCAAGGACGCCGGATCATGGGAAACTGGTTCCATGGCGATTCCTTGTTATCGAGCAAAAAAGCACGCCAAAATTAGCAAAGCTAATTTTGGATATTGGAAACTCACTTCACTTGGACGCAGATAAATTAAAAAAAAATGCAAATACTTTCTTAAATGCACCCTTAATAATTGCTGTTGTTTTTTCTCCCAAGGCAACGGATAGAATTCCTCTTGTAGAGCAAAAATTATCTGCTGGTGCAGTGTGTTTGGCCTTATTAAACTCTGCTCTTGCTGATGGCTGGGGTGCTAATTGGCTGACTGGATGGATGTCGCGAGATAAAGAGTTCTTGAAAAAGGGCCTTAAATTAAAAAACGACGAGTTTGTTGCCGGCTTTATTCATATTGGTACGCCTAAGAGCACTCCACTTGAAAGAGAGAGGCCAAATATGGGAGAAATAACGGAATGGTTAACCTAACAAATGTTAGTTGAGTATTCCATAAAAATCCAGATGACTTAATGTCAATATTTCAAAGACTATTATTAAGCAGATTGGCATCCAAATTACGATTGCAATCCCCGTCACTAAAAGCATTTTACGTTTAAGATTTGGGTTTATTGGTGCCGATGCCGGTGTCCCGTCTGTGACGTCACCAGACTCGCTTTGTGAAACAAGTTTTAAAGGAAGAATAACGAATAGCATCAAAAACCATATTACGGCGTAGAGTACAAGGGCAGCAGAAATTGTCATTTTATTAAACCTTTTATATTTCCTCAAGTTCTATAAGTGTACCATCGAAATCTTTTGGATGAAGAAATAGAATAGGTTTTCCATGCGCTCCTATCTTTGGTTCGCCGTTTCCAACTATTCTCGCGCCTTTTTTGATTAATTTATTCCTACTATCTAAAATACTTTTAACTTCATAGCAAACATGATGGATTCCGCCTGACGGGTTTTTTTCAAGAAAATTGATTATTGGACTCTCCTTATCTAGAGGGGCAATTAATTCAATTTTAGTGTTAGGCAGAGATATAAAGCATACTTTAACATTGTGCTCGATTTGTTCAAAAGGTTCGCTGACCGTGACCCCAAACATATCTTTGTATTTTGATCTAGATATTTCCAGGTTTGGAACAGCTATTGCGATATGATTTAATCGTCCTATCATCAGTATTTTCCTCTTAGAAGTAATAGTTTCTAATTTTTATTTATCCAAAGATTCGTTTTTACTTTGCTTAACTTGCGCTTTCCTGTAATTTACTACCACTTATTATCTTTAAGGGGAATATATGCCTTTAGTTTCCATGACAATAAATGGTGAGCGGTTTTCTGATAATATCAAAAGCAATATGCTTCTAAGCGATTATTTACGTGAGACCCTAGATCTTACCGGAACGCATGTAGGGTGTGATACGAGTCAGTGCGGAGCATGTAATGTAACCGTCAATGGTGATGTAATAAAAAGTTGCAGTATGTTTGTTGTTGAGGCGCATGGTTCAGATATTGTAACTATCGAGGGAGTTCATGGTAAAGATGGGAGTCTACATATTATTCAAGATGAATTTAGAAAGAATCACGGCCTTCAATGTGGATTTTGTACCCCGGGTATAGTAATGACCTCGATCGATCTTCTGAATAAACATATAAAACCTTCGGAAAAACAGATCAGAGACTATCTGCAGGGTAATATATGTCGATGCACTGGTTATCAGAATATTGTGAAATCCATTCAGGCAGCAGCGGAACTATTAAGTGTGAAAATGGAAAAATGAATAATACTGATGTATGATTTTGAGGTTATAAAAGCAAAATCACTTACCGAAGCCATTGAACTTCTAAAATCTGAGGGAGCTCAGGTATTAGGTGGAGGTCAGACTTTGATTCCAACGTTAAAACAGCGACTAGCTAGTCCAAATATTTTAATCAGTGTTGCGCATATTCGGGAATTAGCAGGCGTTACTAAGACTGATGAGAATGAAATTGTTATTGGTGGATCCACGACCCATGCAGAGGTCAATAAAAAAGTGAAGGATTTTGAGGCTCTTGCAGATCTGGCTGGGAAAATAGGAGATCCTGCTGTAAGGAATCGAGGCACTATTGGAGGAAGCGTAGCTAATAATGATCCTTCGGCATGCTATCCCGCCGCGGTGTTGGCCTCTGGTGCAAAGATAGTTACTTCTTCAAAAAATCTTTTTTTGGCGGATGATTTTTTCTTAGGCATGTTTTCTACGATGTTGGACGAGGGGGAGATAATTACACAAATTAATTTTCCCATACCACTTCGCGCAAGTTACCAAAAATTTGACCAATTGGCTTCGCGTTTTGCCTTGGTTGGAGTTTTTTTGGCTCGATTTTCTCATGGTGTAAGAATTGCAGTTACTGGAGCCAGTGAAAATGGTGTTTTCCGCTGGAGCCAAGCTGAGGAAGCCTTGTCAAAAAGATTTGCCGTAGAGAGTTTGCAAGATGTCAACATTTTATCGGATGAGTTTATTAACGATATACATGGAGGTTCAGATTATCGTTGCCATTTGATCAGGGTGCTAACAAAGCGGGCTATTGAGGCATGTTATGACTGAACCCTAGATAACATATTTTGAACAACTTCGAAAGTGTGCTAACCCATGTCAGTTTGAAAATAATTTTGAAGA
>MDTB01165001.1_pt1 | contig 10271 bp, 3 predicted proteins | sample 811161 | NCBI WGS metagenome assembly MDTB01 (sample SAMN05326650, study PRJNA326480) | marine metagenome | isolation source: seawater | place: Mediterranean Sea | collected 2009
ATCACAAAACAGATTAGTCACATTGAATGACTACAAAGCAAAAGTTCAAGAGTATTACTCGAATGCAGATGCAGTTGCAGTATGGGGTGGTGAAGATAACGACCCACCTGAATATGGCAAAGTGTTTATATCATTAAAACCACAAAATTCAGATTACCTTTCAGTAGTAGAGAAGACAGACGTACAAAATAAACTTAACGCATTGAATATGTTAACAGTAAGACCTGTGATTGTTGATGCAGACATCACTAAAATATTGGTCACAACAGCATTCAAGTATAACAAAAACGATACCACTTTGTCAAGAGGTGAGTTAGAAACAATTGTGAAGAATGCAATCATCAAATACGATACAGATAACTTGAATAACTTCGATGCAATCTTTAGGCATTCTAAACTCGTAACAGTAATTGACAATGCACAATCTTCAATTTTATCAAACGTCACTAACGTTAGATTGAAGAAAAAGAAAACTGTATCATTGGGTACAGATAAAGGTTTAGAGATTAATTTTGGTAATGCATTCTACAATCCACATTCTGGTCATAACGCAAATGCTGGTGGAATATTAACATCAACAGGAATCAAAGTACAAGGTGATTCAGTGAATGACCATTTCTTTGACGATGATGGAAAAGGAAATATTCGTAGATTTATTATCGAAGCAGGAACAAGAGTAACAAAAGACAGTGAGGCAGGTACAATAGACTATGTCTCAGGAAAGATTTCGATTGACGCCATCAATATTACTTCAACAAGTAATAACGATACCTCAATTGAATTCACCGTAATACCAAGTAGTAACGATGTCGTTGCAATCAGAGGTTCTTTGATTGACATAGACAAAGATAGTATTAGTGTTACTGGTGAAGTAGACACCATCGCAAGTGGTGAATCTAGTGCTGGTGTTGGTTTTACAACCACATCAACATCTAGTTATTAATATGTATGAAGTGATTACGGCATTTACCGTAAGTAGCATTCCATTAACTTGGTTTTTATAGGAGGAAACTAAAATGGCAGATAAAAAAATAACAGCATTAAATCTAATCGATGAAGCAGATATCAACGGTGCCGATTTATTGCACGTAGTAGACGACCCAAGTGGGACGCCTGTAAACAAGAAATTAACAATCGAAAGATTATTCAACAATGTACCATCATTTTTAGCATTTGATGACATTGAATCTTTAGATGAGTCAACTTCTGTTTCAGCAGGTATCTCAGCAGCTGAGGCAATCACAAAACTAGACTTCACAGGTGAATCTGGTGGTGTGGACTTAGACATTGATTTAGGTGCCCCAACTCACGAAGGTCAAATGAAAATAATAATTAGAGTGAAGGACGATGTGGCAATTAATGCAGACATCGATGTCCCATCATCTAATTGGGTAACAGGAACATCTTCTGATTCACTAATTATGGCATCTAACAGTGCTGTAGTATTAGTGGCAGTTGCTTCTGTATGGTATCCAGTTGCTACTGTAGGAACAGTAACAATTAGTTAATAGCAGAGATATATGGCTCATCAAAATCATGTTGTAGATAAATTATCTACTCGATTATCAGGACTTCTTCCAGAATATATTAGGGAAGATGCACCTATATTCGAAGCATTTCTACAATCATATTTTGAATACTTAGAGTCAGAAATCATAGTTCTCGAATCAGTCGATGAACTAGATGCAATTCAACTTGAGGACGGTACTGTTGAGGGTGATACATCTATATTATTACTCGAAGATGGTACCGACCCACTTGAATCAGACATAGACAATGCTAAACTGATTTACGAACAAAATAAAGAACCTTTAGAAGTAGGTGAGTATATCTTTGGTGAGACAAACAATTCAGTTGCTAAGATACTCACACATCATATTTCAAAAGTCAAGAAAATCCTGATAGTCGATACAATATCAGGTACAGGTTTCGCAGAAGGCGAAAAAATAATTGGTAGAGATGGTAGCCAAACAGGTATCGTATCATCATATAAAGAAAATAGTATTGTTGCAAGTAACAGATTACTTGATTACTCAGATATTGATGAGACATTAGAATCATTTCTACAATACTTTCAAAAAGATTTCATACCATCATTAGATTTAAAAGATACACAAAATAAGAGACTTACATTAAAGAACATAGGTAAATTATACAAGCAGAAAGGAACAGCAGAGTCAGTTCAATTCTTAATGCGTATACTTTATGGACTCAATTCAGAAATTAAATACCCTATAGACGAAACAGTCTTTGCATCAGAATCAGATTATAGTGAAGACAGAAGAATGTTTGTTGTTATGGACGCAGGTGGTACGCCACAAGCAACAGATAGAATCGTACAATACAATGAGCTCGATGCAACTCAAATTGATGCAGAAGCAGTTGTAGAGCAAGTCAATATTATTAGTACAACAAATCGTCAATATTCACTATCAATATCAGATACACATAGAGGCACGTTTCAACCAAACAAAAGAGTTACACTACAAGACAGAGATGGTGTTACAGAATATCAAGGAACAGTAAAAGGTATTGTATCAGGTGTAATTACAACAGACACATCAACTTACTTTGGTTTAGAAGATGATGCTGGTGACATATTATTAGAAACTGGTTCTGGTTTATTATTTGAGAAACCAACGATTGGTTCAATGTATGATTTAAATGACCAAATAAGATTTACAGGTTCAAAAGCAGATATAGAAGAAGTCGATGCAATAGGTATTGTTTCTGGTCTATCAAGAGGACCAGTTGAAGAGATATACTTAGAAGCAAGTGGTTCAGGTTATTCAGCAAACGATATCATTATCTTTGAAGACGAAGGCACAGAAGGTGGTGGCGCAGAAGCAATCATCTCAGCAGTCGGTGATGAAATCACTTTAGAAAATGCAAGTGCATTAGACCAATATGAATTAATCGCAACAGCAGGACAAACAACGTTTGGTGGTGTTGACGGTAACGGAAATAGTATTCGTGACTTGAATGATAAACCAATCGCATTGAATGGTTTAAAAGTGAAAGTCTTTGTCGATGGTATCGAACAGTCAGAAAATAACTTTGAAGAAAAACTAGATAGAGTTGTCTTTACATCGTCACCTACACCAAGTGGTGGTGAAAGAGTAGAAATCGTATCAGAGTTCAGTAGACTTGTTGAAGAAGATGGTGACCCAATCATGTTGGAGTCATCAGACCAAAGAATACGAAGGGTTCTTATTACAAATGGTGGTGCTGGTTATCAGAAACTACCAAAAGTATTTCCTGGTGGTTATCTATATTTTGATGACGTTTCAGGTTATACAGTAGGCGAAGTTGTAACAGGACAATCTTCAACTGCTACAGGTATTATATCACGTATCGATACAAAAAACAAGCGATTGGTCATCAAAAGATTATCAACAGATACTGGTGAGTTTACTGAAGAAATAATAGTAGGTGGTTCATCAACAACATCTAGAAGTTGCACGTTTGCAAACGTTACAGCAGGTACAGGTGCAAAACTTTTTGCATGGTCATCACAAATAGGTGGTGTAGAGAAAGTTAGATTTACAAATCAAGGTTACAACTTTGATGAAAACGCAACCGTTGGTGATAATTCATTCTTTAATATAATGATTACAACACCAACTACAGTTGGTTCATTAAGTAAAGATGTAGTCTTCACTGGTGTAACATCAGGTGCAACAGGTAATGTTGTATCATTCGATGGTCAAAGAAATATACTTAAGTTTACAACAAGAAATGGTACTTTCCAAAAAGATGAAAAGGTAACTTACGCAAATACAGATAGTTTTAAGGTCATTGAGTTTGACCCATACGATGCAAGAGGTGAATTTGCTGGAGAAGGTGTTATCTTAGATAACTTCTTAGGTGAAAAAGGTTACGCATCAAACAGCACATCAAACATACAAGACAGTAAGTTCTATCAATCACATTCATATGTAATTAAAGTTGGTAAAGCAATCGATGAATATAGGTCAATAGTTAAAGACATTGTTCACCCATCAGGTCACATCTTCTTTGGTGAAGTTGCTGTAGAAAACATTATCGTATCAGATGATAAGAACGGTAGATTTGATGTAGACCAAGACAACACACTAGCATTACAACAGAGAGCATTCGTTCCTACTATCATCATCAATCTTGAACATACAGAACATGTTCTGTTAGAAGATGCAACAAGAGACAACAAAAATAAAGTTCTCATGGAAGATGGCAACTATATTGAGAACGAAGATGCCTTTGAACCACATATTACAAGAAACAGTCAAGTATTAGTGTTATTTGATACGAAGAAAACTGAAGTCGATGATTTCCAAATGGCATCAGTATTAAGAGATTACTTAAACGAAGGGACTGAAGTTGAAAGACATAGAGTTGAAATCATTAAGAAGTTCATCTCTAGTGTAACTAAAACAACAATTGACAGTGAAGTTTCAGGCTCAGTGGCACCAGTTGCTGAAACAAGAACAACATTCTTACAGAAGTCACCACGTTTAGATGGTGTTATATCAGTTCTAAACTTAGTTTCACAAGATAATAATTATCTAAAGATACAAACAAGAGAAGGTTCAGAAGAACCAGAGAGAAGACCTTCAGACCAAGGTAAAGTCATACAGATATCAGACCACTTAGAAGAGCATTTGATATTAGAAGACGGTGCATACTTTCAAAGTGAAGAACCACATAATGTCTTAACACATGAGCCAGTTGGTCGTGATTTCAATGGTGCAGACATGTCGTTAGAAGATGATTCTGGTAAAATTTTATTAGAAGATGCAACGATACCAGAAGACATTCATCGATTCTTAACAGAAAGGTCTGTAGAATTATATAATCCATATTTATATCTTGAAAATAACCAAGATAGAATGGTATTTGAAACAGGTGAAGCAATTGTTTCTGAGGGATTAGGAACAGGTTCATTAGTAAGTTTTATTCCACTAGGACATACTTTTAGAACAATAAATAAAATAGCATTTCAAGATACTTATAAGATATCTTATTATCTCTTAGATGAATCAGATGGTTCTGAAGAACAGGATAGAATAGTATTAGAAAGTGGTACAGAAGGTGGCAGTGGTCATGTTCTCATGGAAACTTCAGAGAGAGAAGGAATGAGAATACACCAGTTAGATAACCTTCTACAAAATTTTTATATCAGTAGTTTTGGTAAGTATGAGAATAGAAGAACTAATATTGCATTCAGTTCTTACGTTTCTTCATCAAATATTACCAATTCTACCTTAGAATCATTATAAATAGTTTAATAGATAACGGAGTTACTCAAAAATGGCAGCAATTATTTTAGAAAAATTTAGAACGCATAATGCGAAGGAATTCATCGCAGACTTTGGCGATTCTTCAAATTATATTTTTATAGGTCGTTCACATTCGTGGACAGACGACAACCAACCACCAGCACCAGCAAATTCAGAATCTGAAGAAGTCAGAGCATTCGAAGATATGATTGCTTTGAAGAAGATTGGTACAACCGATGTTTCTCATGGTTTAGTCCGATATAACTGGACATCTGGTACAGTATATGACGAATATAGAGATGACTATAGTTCATCAAATCAAACACCCTCAAGTGCGAATAATTTCTACGATGGTAGAGGTTACGTTGTTACTTCAGACTACAAAGTCTATAAATGTTTAAAAACAGGTAAATCAGGTGGTGCTTTCTATGATGCCGGAACAGCACAAGGTTCAACTGTAGAACCAACTTCAGTTTCAACAACTGACCCACAAGTAACAGCAGACGGATATATGTGGAAGTTCATGTATCAAATGAGTGCAAATGACGTTATCAAGTATGTAACTAACGACTTCGTGCCAGTAAAAACAATAGGTGCTAAAAACGATGTTGCAGGAACAGGAACAAACGGTGGTTTTGGTACTAGTGCAACAAATGATGGTTCAGCACAATGGGACGTTGAAAATGACGCCGTTGACGGTGCTATCTACAGATATGTTATAACAGCTGCAGGTTCAGGTTACAATAATGGTGACGTTGATGTAGCAGTCGAAGGTGATGGTTCTGGTGCAGTAGCAACATTAACATTTAGTGGTGGTGCTTTAACAAACGTTGTCTTTAAAGACACATCATCATACGGTTCAGGTTATAAAAGAGCATCTTTCCCAACTTTAGATTCTACAGTTTCAGGAATCTCTTCAGGTTCAGGTGCAACAATAAGACCTATTATTTCACCAATCGAAGGACATGGTGCAAATCCAGTCGATGAGTTAGGTGGTAACTATGTAGTTGTCAACTCTAGATTAGAGTTTGGTGACGGTGCAGGTGACTTCCCAACAGATAACGATTTCAGACAAATTGGATTAGTCAAGAATCCAGTAGCAGGTGGTTCAATTGCATCTGCTGAAACCTTAACTGCAACAAGAAAACTAACAGTAGACGATGGAACAAATATCTCTGTAGATAATATTATCAGAGACGTTGCAAGTGCTAGTGAAGATTCAAGTACAGCAGTTGCAAGAGTTATATCTAAAACAGGAAATGTTTTAAAGATTCAAACGATTGCTAATTCAGGTGGTGAGTTTGTTAACTTTGTAAACAGTGACGAAGTTTTTATAGGCACTGCATCTTCTAAAGATACAGATGTGGCATCTGCTGGTGTCGATAGCACTCACCCAGAAGTTGAGAGATTTACAGGTCATTTACTTTATGTTGAAAATAGAGGACCAGTATCAAGAGCTGCAGACCAGATAGAAGACATAAAATTAATTATTGAAATGTAATTAATTGTAATTTCGTATTACAAATTTAAAGAAGGATACAATGACACAAAAGACTGACCTTAATATTACACCATATCATGATGACTTCAGTGAAGACAAGAACTTTCATAAAGTTCTTTTCAGAGCAGGTCGACCTTTACAAGCAAGAGAATTAACAACTTCACAATCTATTCTACAAGACCAAGTAGAAAGATTTGGTAATCACTTCTTCAAAGAAGGTTCTATTGTACAAGGTGCAGAGACAAATATCGATATGGATATTTACTTTGTTAAAGTCCAGGCAGACAATCCTAATTCTAGTGGTGATGATTCAGCAGAAAGTTTTAGACAAACATTTCACGGTAAATTACTCAGAGGTAAATCTTCTGGTGTCATAGCAAAAGTCATCACTTCAACAGCTGCAACTTCAGATGACAGTCTCACTTTATTTGTAAAAGGATATCAATCAGGTACTAACACTGCTGGTTCATTTCTCTTTGTTGGTGACGAAGAATTAGAAGAAGTCACAATCACTGAAAATACTGGTGTAGTTACAAGTGCAAGTAATAACAATGAATTCAAAACAGTAACAACCGTAAACACACCAACAGGTCGTGCATCTATTGCCGATATCTCTGAGGGTGTTGTTTTCTCTAGAGGTTTCTTTGTTAAAGTTGATGCACAAAAAATTATCTTAGAGAAATACTCAGGTCAACCTTCTTACAGAGTTGGATTACAAATAACAGAAGAATTAATAGCATCTTCAAACGATACAAGTCTACTAGATAATGCACAAGGCACAAATAATGAAAACGCACCTGGTGCCGATAGACTTAAAATTTCATTAATACTTAAAAAAGTTAGTTTAACAGAAACAACAAATTCAAATTTCATAGAATTATCTAGAGTTAATAATGGTATTATAGAACTGCAAATCAATCGACCAATTTACAGTCACATAGAAAGAACTTTAGCACGTAGAACATTCGATGCAAATGGTGACTTTGTGGTTAGACAGTTCTCAACTTCTTTTAGAGAGCATTTAAAAACAACAAACAACAAAGGTTTTTATACATCAACAAATGGTGGTGATGTAAACAAATTTGTTTGTCAGGTATCCCCAGGTAAAGCATATGTCAAAGGTTTTGAAATAGATAAAATTGGAACAACCAATCTTAACTTTGATAAAGCACGAACAACAGCAGAAATAAGTAATGCATCTACACCAGTCAGATTAGGTAATAAACTTAAAATCAATGACATAAAAGGATTACCAGAGTTTCAAGATTCAACAGATACAGATGCATTTAAACCAATCAAGTTATACGATAGAGCATTCAGTGGTTCTGGTTCAATCCCATCAGGTGCCAAACATATTGGTTTTGCACGTGTAAGACACATAGACAATCAAGCAAACGTTTCAACACAAGCAAATGATGAAGTAAATCTATTCTTGTTTGATATCAAAATGTTTACTGAGATAACATACTCAGCACATAGTGGCACAGCAATCGTAGGTGATAAAGTAACAGGTGGTACATCAGGTGCTACAGGTATTATTGCATATGATGATAATTCAGATGGTATATATCTACATGATGTTGTAGGTAATTTTATATCAGGAGAAGCAATCACATCAAGAGGTGATGGCAACTTTGCTCTATCAACTTCACAAAATACTAACGTTAGAACATTTAACATATCACAATCAAGAGGTGTATACCAAGCAACTCCAGGTTCAGGTACACAAAACTTTGTAGGTGATGTAATCCTTGATGACTTAAAAACACTTTCAGGTTTCTTAACATTTACAAGTAGTGATAATACAGTTTCAGGTGTAGGAACACAATTTACAAGAGAGTTACTCGTAGGTGATACAATACTAGATTCAACTAATACTGAATTCTTAGTCAGTGAAATCACAAGTGATGTCTCAATCGAAGTAACAGATATAGACGGAACTGCATTCTCAGGTGGAACACAAACACAAGTTTCAGTCGTAAGAAAAAGAGCAGTGCTTAGAGACCAAGACCAATCAGCATCTATATTTGCATGGCCAAGAAACTACGTATCAGAAATCACACCTACTGCAAATGGTGTTACAGTTAGAAAACAAGTTAAACTTACAGTCAGTGGTAATAATATAACAGTTCCACTTACAACTTCAGATGAGAAGTTTGCATCATTATCAAATGATAATTTTCAATTCACAGTTATAACAGAAGCATCAGGTTCGCCATCAATAACTAATGGAACAGTTTTATATCCAGATGATATATCTTCATTCCCAACAGATGTAACTTCACCACTAGTTGTTCCAATAGGTTCTGGTAGTAACGATGATGGTGCAGTAATATTAGTATCTTATTCTGTTATTATTAAGAATCCTTCAGTTAAAATAAAAGATTTAAAAGAGTATCGTTCAGTTAAATTTGGTAGTCCAAATTCAGACGGTAATGTTAGATATGGTTATGCATACGACCATAAAGAATTGTCACTTGCTGTGCCAGACGTATATAAAGTTCATGCAGTTTTAGAAGCAGTGCCAGGAACATTAACAAGTAATAATGCAACTGCACCAAACATGACAATGACAGAAACTTCAGGAAGTTTTATAACAGGAGAAATCATCATTGGTCAAACATCAGGTGCTAGAGCAAAGATTATTGACTACAACGGAACAGGTAATAAGTCATTCTTTGTATACTTAGATGAAGATGTAACATTCTCTTCAGGAGAAGCAGTTGTAGGACAAACAGATTCAGGTGTTGCAACAACATCAAACGTTGCAATAGGTTCTCCAAACATTAAGAATAGATACTTCTTAGACAATGGTCAAAGAGATGGTTTCTATGACGTATCTAAACTTCAGTTAAAACCAGGTGAACCAGCACCTAACAATCCAGTCGTAGTCATATTTGATTATTTCACTGCTGGTGCAGGTGATTACTTTGCAGTTAGTTCATATGCTGATATTGATTATCAAGATATACCAAATTATTCACCGAACAAAGTTGACTTAGGTGGGTTTGAACCAGATGGACAATTTGAATTGTCAGATGCAGTTGACTTTAGGTCACCAATTAATGCATTAGAAACAATACCAACTGGTGCTTATGACCAAACAACAATTACAGATTTATCAGATGTAACAACATCACCATTTGCATACGAAACAAGAACATTCACAACAGGTGATATCGCAACACCAATTGTTGGAACAACAGTAGATGCAGATTTAAAATTTTATGTACCAAGAATAGATAAAATATTCTTACATAAGAATGGTGGGTTTGAAGTATCAACAGGTGTACCAGATATCACACCTCAGAAACCTTCACAAATTGATAACGCAATTGAAATGTTTGAGTTATTCATACCTGCATTTACAGATAGTTTAAAAGAGATTACTGTACAAGCAAAAGATTACAGACGTTTCACAATGAAAGACATTGGTAAAATTAATCAAAGAGTTACCAATTTAGAAAGAGTGACTTCACTTTCATTGCTTGAAAAGAATACAGAACAAAAAC
>MDTB01214423.1_pt1 | contig 10271 bp, 12 predicted proteins | sample 811161 | NCBI WGS metagenome assembly MDTB01 (sample SAMN05326650, study PRJNA326480) | marine metagenome | isolation source: seawater | place: Mediterranean Sea | collected 2009
TACCCCACTTTTAGCTATCAAGTTTCCGGAGAATATTCAATGCTTATGAAATCATTTGAAAATGGGTACATGAATAAAGAAGAAACTATAATTGAGACACTAAGCTGTTTTAAAAGAGCAGGAGCGGATGCAATTTTAACCTATTTTGCAATAGATGCGGCTGAAATAATTAAAAAAGGCTAACCTTACAAAATTTTACCTCTTTCGATTTTTATTATATCAGCATTAATTCTTTTTGAATAACTCTCATCAGATTCTGTAATCATTGTTATAAGGTTCTTATTATTTAAACTACTTATAAGTTCAACTAATCTTTCTGCTAATGCAGGGGCTACTCCTTCAAAAGGTTCATCTAATAACAAAAGATTTTTTCCAACCGTCATTGCTCTCGCTAATGAAACTAGCTTTTGTTGACCTCCAGATAGCTGATACGCTTCTCTAGTTAAAAAATTTTTTAATTCAGGAATAAAAGATATTACTGCATCTAACTCATCCTTTAAGTTTTTACTTTTTAAACTCCACAAGGGTATCATGATATTATCTTGTACACTTAAATCTGGTATCAACCTTCTATCCTCTGGCATATAACCTATTCCCAGCTTACACATTTCATGTGTTTTAATATTATTTAATACTTTATTTTTAAAAATTATATCACCTGTTTTTAAAGGCAAAATATTCATTATAGATCTCATTAAAGTTGTTTTTCCTGCACCATTTCTTCCTATAATACTAGAAAATTTAGATACTTTAAAAGATACTTCATCTAATATGTCAATGTTTCCTATTGATACTCCTAGATTATTAATTCTTAGCATTATGAACTGCCTACAATATACTTGATTACATCTTTTTGACTTAGAACTTGTTTAGGTTTTCCATCAGCTAAAATTTTTCCATCATAGAAAGCAACGACTCTGTCAGAAAAATTTTCTACTATTTCCATATCATGTTCTATAAAAAGTACCGATATATTAAACTGTTTTATAGCTTTTAAAATATTATTCATTACTAAATTTTTTTCATCGCTACTTATACCTGAAGTAGGTTCATCAAGCAGGATTAATTTAGGTTTTCCTATTATAGCTAAAATAATATCAAGTACTTTTCTTGCACCTTGAGGCAGCTCGCTTACTATCCTATCTTTAAAACTATCTAATGAAAATTTTTCTAAAATATTTATTGCATAATCATAATTTGTTGGTGTGTAAGCTTCTTCAAAAAAATAATTTTGTTTATTATTAGATACTAAAAAAGTAATAATAATATTTTCTAAAATTCCTAAATTTTCAAAAACTTGTGGTATTTGAAATGACCTGTGAATTCCAATATTCTTAATTTCTTGAACCTCTAATTTTGTAATATCTTTACCCTCATAAAGTATTTCTCCACTATCAGGCTTAATATATCCGGTTATCATATTACAAAATGTTGTTTTTCCTGCTCCATTAGAACCTATTACTCCAATTATTTCATTCTTTCTCATTGAGAAATTTAGATCTTGAGCCGCTATAACTGAACCAAAGCTTTTACAAAGATTTTTAACATTAATAAGCATTATTTTTTCTTTCTATAAAAGATTGAACCTAAACCTTGAGGTAAATAAATAATGCCTATAATCAAAATTATGCCAATTATCATTTGCCATGTATTTGGAAAATAAAATAATGCGTAGGATCTTATAAATTCAAAAAAAAGCGATCCAAATAATGGGGCAAATACATTTAAACTACCTGAAAGTATCGCAACAAAAACAAACTCTCCAGATTTAGTCCAATAAGCAGTATCCTCAGGAGTAATATGCCCAATAAGTATGACCATAAGACCTCCTCCTAAAGCAGCTAAAGTGCTTGAAAATATATATACTTTATGAATTTGTTTATTTACAGTAATACCTAAGTATGATGAGCGGATTTCATTTTCTCTGATTGCTTCAAGTATTTTACCCGAAGGTGATCTCAAAAACTTCATCACTATAAACATAGCTAAGCCAGTTATTAAAACTATAAAAGAATAAGAATAAATATTTAGTCTTTGTTCATATTCAATTATATCTCCAAAATAGGTTAAATTTTTAATACCAAATCCATCAGTTGAGCCTAGAGAAATACTTTTTACAATAATTCCAAATAATATCATAGATAATGCTAAATTTAACATTGCAAAAAATATTCCTCTAAATCTTCTTACAAAAAAACCTAAAAATAAAGAAATAAAGAACCCTATTAAAACTGCTATAATTACTAAAAGTATAGCTTCTTTAATATTTAAAAAATTATACGTCATTGCTACTGCATAGCCTCCTAAACAATAATACATACCATGACCAAAAGAAACTAACCCGACTCTCATTAATAAAAGTAATCCTAATACTACTAATCCATTACAGAATGATAAGGAAATTGTATTTATTGCATAGTCGGGTATCAAAAACCAAAAACATAAGAAAGAAATTATAAAAATTAATAATAAAACCTTTTCGTTTTTAAATATTTTTTTCATGCTATATCTTTCTTTGTTCCTTACTCCCAAATAGACCTTCAGGTTTAAATGAAAGTACTATAGCCATTACAAAAAATACTATAAATAACTCTAGCTGAGGAGCATAAAATATTGCAATAGTTCTTGCAAAACCAATAAACAATGCTCCGATTACCGCTCCTGATACACTGCCTAATCCTCCTGTAACAACCACAGCAAAAGCTAAGACTATTACTTCTACTCCGATACCTGGTACAACAGAAATCATTGGTGCTGATACTGCACCACCTAAACAACCCAATAAACATCCAAATGTAAAAGTATAAATAAAAAATTTATTTACGTTTATACCCAATGCAGCAGACATTTCTCTATCATTTATTACTGAAAGCAATAATTTGCCTATCTTCGTATATTTTATAGTAAAATAAAAAAGTATCCAGATCAACAAAGCTACTCCTATAATGGCTAAATCATAAATTACGTAGGGTATATTAAATATATCTATATTTCCTAACATCATTCTTGGTTGATAAGGAAGATAAGAGCTAGTACCAAAAACTAGTTTCATAGTATCTTCAAAAATAAGAAAAAGACCATATGTCACTAAAACTACTACAATTTCATCTCTAAAATATATTTTTCTTAGAAAGAATCTTTCTATAAATATGCTTAAAATGATTCCAATAGTTAAAGCAGATAAAGGTATAAATAAAAATGCTAAATATTCATTTTCTGTAAAATTATTAAAAAACCAGCCAATTAGCCACGCATTAGTATATGCTCCAAAAGCATATAAGCTGCCATGTGCTACATTTAATACCTTCATAACTCCATAAATTAACGTCAAACCAGAAGCCACCATAAATAGCCATGAAGCATAAACTAAACTATCTAATATTATAAAGGGTAAAGTAGACATAAATATACTCAAACTAAAGATAATGAATTTTTTTAATTTATGCATTAAAATAATTTATTATGATTAAAAATTTAAATAATTTTTATTCAATTGCACCCATGATGGGCAAAACCGATAGCTATTTCTGTTTTTTAATGAAAATAATAAATGAGAAAACGTATATTTATTCAGAAATGATGCACTCGGAAACTATAATAAGAACTAATATACTTGATAAATACAAAATATTGAAAAATTTATCTAATATTGCTATTCAAATAGCAGGAAATTGTCCTAAAAGTATGGCAATAGCTGCAAAAAAAGCTTCTGGTTTCGGTTTTTCTGAAATTAATATCAATTGCGGGTGTCCTAGTAAAAATGTATTAGCAGGAGAGTTTGGGCTTTCATTGTTAAATAATCCAAGCCTAGTTAGAAAGTGTGCAACAGCAATTAAGAATGAGACTAATACAAACATTAGTGTTAAAACCCGAATAGGCATTGATTATATTGAAAATGATAAATTATTGGATAGTTTTTTGTATGAAGTAAACTTATCAGGTATAAAAAAATATATAATTCATGCTAGAAATGGGATTTTAGGAAAATTAAGTACGAAGAAAAACCTAACTATACCTCCACTAAAATATGAAAGAGTATTTAATTTAAAAAATAAATTTCATAGCAACGATATCATCATTAATGGTGGTTTTTTAAATACTCTAAGCTATGAAAAGTATAAAAATAAAATTGACGGGATTATGATAGGAAGAGAAGCTTATAAAAATCCATGGATTTTTTCTAACAAGGAAATTTTATTTAAAGATAAAATAAAAATAGTAATTAAATATATTGAAGGATTAAAAAAATATTTTGTAGATAAAAGATTTAATAATCAGGCTTTACATCATATTCAAAATATTTTTAATAATAACTATGGTGCAAAAGATTGGAGAATAGCTGTAAACAAATCCATTAATAATAATGATTTACAGTACTTATTAAATTATATAAAGTGTAATAAACTTGGTGATAAACTTGAATAGTAACCTAATTTATAAAATTATTAGTTATTTTGTAATATCTGTTACATTTTTATTTATTAACTCATGCGCTTATTTTAAAATAAAACATATAGATAAGGCATATCTCTCTGATAGTGATATACATGACTTAATAGCTAAAGAATACAGAGATTTTGCATATTATGAACTTTATCAAATGCATGATGAAATAGATGCTAATTATTTTGCTTCTAAATCTATAAATACTATAAATAAAAAAGAGATAGCTATTGAAAATCCTAATGATTGGAATTTGCCTAATAATTTTATACAAATAGCTACTGAAGAATATAATAAGATCAATAAAATATTAAGTAGCGATGTAATTTATGCTCATCCTAAAACTACTGCAAAACTAGTATCTGGTTATGACTGTTGGTTAGAACAACTAGAAGAAAATTGGCAATTTGAACATATAGAAAATTGTAGATCTAAATTTACTAATGCCTATAACAAGCTAACAAAGCTAATGGTAATTGAAGATAAAAATAATAATACACAAGACAATATAAAAACAACACCATCCACTAGTGAGGCAAATAAGTCTTATTTGGTAAATGAAAATTTAGAAAGTAAAACTACAGTGTATTTTGGTCATGATAGTTATAATCTTAGTCAATTACAGATCGATAAATTAGAACTTTTTATAAAAAAAATATATTACAAAAGTAATAGCCTAATAGTGATATATGGTCATACTGATACAAAAGGTACAGAAGACTATAATTTAAGCTTATCTAAAAAAAGAGCAGTTAGCGTTATGGAATACCTTGAGTCAAAAAATGTTAAAAATAAAATTATTATTAAAGGCTACGGAGAATTCTTCCCTTTTATAGATACTGGCGATGGAATTACTGAAGAAAAAAATAGAAGAGCAGAAATTACCATAAACTATAAATAGGAAAAAAAAATATGCTTAGTAGATACTCAACTACGGAAATGGCAAATATATGGAGCATAGAAAATAAATATTCAATTTGGTTAGAGATAGAAACCTTAGCCTGCGAAGCTATGGAAAAGCATGGAAAAGTTCCTAAAGGAACATCAAAAGAAATAAGAGCCAAATCTAACTTTGATGTTAATAAAATTTTAGAAATAGAAAAGGAAACTAAACATGATGTTATAGCATTTCTTACAAACGTAGCTCAGTATGTGGGAGAAAGCTCTAAATATATTCATCAAGGAATGACTTCTTCTGATGTTTTAGATACTTGTCTCTCAGTTCAACTGAAACACTCTGCATCAATACTAATTAAAAACTTAAAAGTACTTTTGAATTCTTTAAAAAAGAAAGCATTAGATAATAAAATGTTAATAACTATAGGTAGAAGTCACGGTATTCATGCTGAACCCACTACTATGGGTTTAAAATTTGCATTTGCATATGCTGAATTTAAAAGAAATTTAAAAAGATTAGAGATTGCTAAAAAGGAAATATCAGTTTGTAAAATCTCTGGTCCTGTAGGTACTTATTCTAGTGTAGCACCTGAAATTGAGTCATATGTAGCAAAAAGTTTAGGTCTGGTTACAGAAGATATTTCTACTCAGATTATCCCTAGAGATAGGCATGCTGCATTTTTTTCTGCACTATCTATCTTGGCATCTTCTATAGATAGGTTAGCAACTGAGATAAGACACTTACAAAGAACTGAAGTATTAGAAGTTGAAGAAAGTTTTCAAAAAGGACAGAAAGGTAGCTCAGCTATGCCTCATAAAAGAAACCCTGTTCTTTCTGAAAATTTATCAGGAATTTCCAGATATATAAGAAACTTATGTCAAACTAGTTTAGAAAATATAGTATTGTGGCATGAAAGAGATATTTCGCATTCCTCTGCAGAACGAATAATGTGCCCTGACATAACTATTGCTTTAGACTTTTCTATAAAACGCTTAAATAATGTAATTAAGAATTTAGTAATTTACCCTAAAAATATTAAATATAATTTAGATAAATTAAAAGGATTACATTTTAGTCAAAATGTAATGTTAAAATTTATTCAAAAAGGCTTATTACGAGAAGAAGCTTACTCATTAGTACAAAAAAATGCTATGAAAACTTGGAAAAAAGTAAATAGTAGGAGTGGGAAAAGTTTTTATGCTAATTTAATTACTGATATTAAAGTAAAAAATATTATTAGTGCAAAAGAACTTAAAACCATATTTAATAATGATACATATCTCAAAAATGTCACAACAATATTTAAGAAAATATTTAATTAACCTACTGGTTATTTATTTCATCAAAAGCTAACTTTTCAAACTCATTAAGCTTACTTTCAATTGTATTAGCAGTTATCTCTAAATTTTTATTCTTAAAGTCATTATTGATTTTTTCTAATACATCATCATGGCCTGGTTTTTCAAAATCTGCTTCAATAACACTTTCTATATAATCTTCAACCAAATTAGATTCTAAATTCATTTTTTCAGCGGCCCAACGACCAAGCATCCTATTTCTTTTAGAAGATACTTTGAACTTATTTTCAGCATTCATAACGGACTTCTTTTCAAATTGTTTTTTTCTATCATCAAACATATACTATCCTTTAACTAATTAAATTTTTTAAAACATTACTTTAAATGTGTACCTTATTTATATATAGATCAAAGAATACAGATTGGCCAATATTTATTGCAAATAACAGAGATGAGTTTTTGTCAAGAAAGTTTTATAGTCCGGGATACTATTGGCAAGATAATGCTATATTTGCAGGTAAAGACTTATTAGAAGGTGGTACATGGATGGGAATAAATAAAAATGGATTATGCGCAGTAATACTTAATAGAAATTCCATTTCTTTGAAAAAAAAAGAGTCTAGAGGACATATAATTATAGAAGTTTTAAGACATACTGATGCATATAGTGCATTACGTGATTTAAAAAGAACCTTCAAAAGAAATACTAAGTTTTTTAATCTATTAATATTAGACTATAAAAATTCTTATTGGATTAAATATAATGAGGATGGTTTAATAGATAGTAAAGTTCCATATGGATATTCAATTATAGACAACTTTGATCTAAATGATAAGAGATCTTTGAAACAAAAATTATCTAAAAGATTATTCCTTGAAAAAAAACTGCCTGATCCTCAAACAAATAATTTTCAAGATTGGCAGAGCATGCTCTTTTTAGAAAATAAGAACCAAAATGATAAGAATTCTTCTATATATGTAAAGGATATCAATAATAACTATGGAACTGTTTGTTCTTCTATAATAGGATTACCTAATAAGAGTAAAATAAAAAAAAATATAATTTGGTTATATAGTGAAAATAAAAATAAATATAAAAACCTATTACCATTTAGTCAATAAGTAGCTATGAAATTACTTATTGAAGGAAAAGCTAAAAAAGTATTTATTACAGAAAAAAAAAATGTATTACTGCAGTATTTTAAAGATGATGCTACCGCTTTTAATAATAAAAAAAGAAGAGTATATGAGAATAAAGGTATATTAAATAATAAAATTTCTACGTTAATTTTTAAATTCTTAAATAATAATAACATTAATACACATTTTATAAAACAAGTAGATGAAAGATCGCAGTTAATTAAAAAAGTAAAGATAGTTCCTTTAGAAGTTGTGATTAGAAATTATTCTGCAGGAAGCATAAGTAAAAAATTTAATATAAGCAAAGGAACAAAATTTAAAACACCAATAATAGAATATTACTTTAAATCTGATGAATTAGATGATCCGTTTATGAACACTGATCATATTTTGTATTTAAATTTAGCTACCCAGCAAGAAATAAAGAAGATCAATAAAGTATCACTTAAAATTAACACTTTATTAACAAAATTATTTTCTGAAATAGACATATTGTTAGTAGATTTCAAAATAGAATATGGAAGATATAATAAAAATATAATTTTAGCTGATGAAATAAGTCCTGATAGTTGTAGGTTATGGGACAAAAATTCTAAAGAAAGTTTTGATAAAGATCTATTTAGACAAGATAAAACAGGTTTAATAGAAGCTTATGAAAATATTTATATAAAGTTAAAAAATTTAAATAGAGGAAATTATGTATAAATGTGAAATTTATGTATCACTTAAAAAAGATGTGCTAGACCCTCAAGGCAAAGCTATAGCCAAATCAGCAAATTCTATAAATATTAATAATATTATGGACGTTAAACAAGGAAAGTACTTTGAGGTAACCTTAGATAATATAAAATCCTCAAATATCGCCAAAGATCTAGCTATAAAGCTTTCTGAAAAACTATTGTGTAACGAAGTAATAGAGGACTATAAAATAGTAAAAATAAGAAAATTATGAATGCTTCTATAATAATATTCCCAGGATCAAATTGTGATCAAGATATTGCATCTTCTTTATATTTAGTTACTAAAAATAAACCAAAATTAGTTTGGTATACAGATAATATTCCTCAAAATACCGACCTTATAGTTATTCCAGGAGGTTTTTCATTTGGTGATTACTTAAGAAGCGGAGCTATAGCTTCTGCAAGTAAAATAATGAGAGATGTAATAGCTTTTTCAAAGAAGGGTATACCTATTATAGGTATATGTAATGGTTTTCAAATTCTTACAGAATGCAAATTACTTCCTGGTACTTTAATGATAAATAAAAACCTTAAATTTATTTGTAAAGAAGTTTATTTAAAAGTTTTTAATACTGAAAGTATATTTTTAAAAGGCATAAATAATAATATTATTAAGTTACCTATTGCCCATAAGATGGGTAATTTTACAGTATCTGAATTAGAATTAAAACACATAGTAGATAATAATCAAATAGCTTTCAAATATTGTTCACAATCCGGTACTTGCGATGAAAAAAATAACCCTAATGGTTCTGTATTTAATATTGCTGGTATTTTAAGTAAAAATAAAAAAGTTTTAGGTATGATGCCTCATCCGGAAAGATACACTAATATTCAACAAAAAGACTTAATTATGAAAGAAATTATAAAGTTTATTTAATGATAAAAAACAAAAAAATATTACTAGATCAGCTAAACTTTACTGATGAGGATTTTGATGAAATACTATACATATTAGGTAGAGAGCCAACTATTACAGAATTAGCAATATATTCCGCCATGTGGAGTGAGCACTGCTCATATAAATCTTCGAAGTATTGGCTAAAAAAACTACCTACTAAAGCTACTTGGGTTATACAAGGCCCGGGAGAAAATGCAGGAGTTATTGATATTGGGCTAAATAATGCCCTTATATTTAAAATAGAGAGTCATAACCATCCATCTTTCATAGAACCTTATCAAGGTGCTGCTACAGGAGTAGGTGGAATTATGAGAGATATATTTACTATGGGAGCTAGACCTATAGCAAACCTGAACTGTTTAAGGTTTGGTGATATACAAAATTCTAAAACCAAGCATTTATTTAAAGGTGTTATATCTGGTATAGGTGACTATGGAAACTGTACAGGAATTCCCACAGTAGGCGGCGAATGTACTTTTGATGCAAGGTATAACAAAAATATTTTAGTTAATGCAATGACTGTCGGAATTGCGAAAAAAGATAAAATTTTTTACGCAAAAGCTGGTAAAGTTGGTAATATTGTAATTTATGTAGGGTCCAAGACTGGCAAAGATGGTATTAATGGCGCAAGTATGTCTTCAGGGGCCTTTAGTACTGAAACTGAAAAATTAAAGCCCACAGTTCAAGTTGGTGATCCTTTTACAGAAAAATTACTTATGGAGGCGTGTTTAGAGTTAATGAAAGTGGATGCTATAGTTGGGATTCAAGATATGGGAGCAGCAGGTTTAACATCTTCAGCCGTAGAAATTGCTGCATCCTCAAATTTAGGAATTAATATTAATTTAGATAAA
>MDTB01074858.1_pt1 | contig 10270 bp, 11 predicted proteins | sample 811161 | NCBI WGS metagenome assembly MDTB01 (sample SAMN05326650, study PRJNA326480) | marine metagenome | isolation source: seawater | place: Mediterranean Sea | collected 2009
ATTTTTATTTAATAATTCAATACATCTTTCCAACTCATGAATTTCTAAATGATAAACATTCTTACATGATTTTAGTAATGATTTATTCTGCTTTGAAATATTAATATAGACAAAGTTTTTAAATTTTTTTTTGACTGAATTGTAAGCATTTATTGGAAGTTCATTATCTCCTCCAATTAGCGCTAAATTATCAAAATTACTACTCATTTATATGAGCATAGTCCACGTGAACTATCGACTATTATAAAATCAATTAATTTTTTTGCTAATTCATTATTAGTATTTCTATTTAAATTAGACTCATTTCTTATTTCATTTGAATTAAATATTCTATTAAATATTTCTTTTAATTCTCTAATTTTTTGATTTGAGTAATTTGCTCGTCTTAATCCAACTATATTTAATCCTAAAAGTTTCGCTCTATTTCCAGTAACTAAGCCAAATGGAACAACGTCATTTTCAACTGCACTTAATCCACCAATCATTGATAGTGAGCCTATCCGGCAGAATTGATGAACTCCTGAAAGACCACCAATAATTGCATTGTTCTCAACAACAACATGCCCTCCAAGCGTTGCTTGATTGGCCATAACAATATTATTGCCAAGCATACAGTCATGGGCAATATGCGCACCAACCATAAATAATGAATTATTACCAATTTTGGTTATTCCGCCACCACCGATTGTTCCCAAGTTAACTGTAGAGTGTTCTCTAAAGGTATTATTGCTTCCTATTTTAAGATAAGTTTTTTCATAATTAAATTTTAAATCCTGGGGAAGAGAACCTATTGAACAAAATGGGTGAAATATATTTCCTGATCCTACATCTGTATTACCTGACATATATACGGATGATTTAATTATATTATTATCAGCAATTTTAACATTTCCTTCAATTACAGTATAGGCTCCTATTGAAACATTATTTCCTATTGTAACATTTTTACCTATGATCGCTGTTCTGTGAATTTCAGGCATCAATTTTTATCCATTATAGTTGCACTCCAAGTAGACTCTGCAATAACATTATCCTCTACATCTTTGGCAATGCCATTAAATTTCCATACCCTACCTCGTGATCTGCTAGCACTTACATGCGTATAAATTTCATTCCCAGGAAAAACTGGTTTTCTGAACTTGGCTTCAGATATATTCATGAGATATACTATTTTATCAAATGTTTCCTCTTTAATGCTATAGGCAATTAAAGCCGCTGCAGTCTGAGCCATCATCTCCACAATTATAACACCTGGAACTACTGGTTGTTCTGGAAAATGTCCCTTGAAAAAACTGTCATCTCTAAAAACTTTATATCCAGTTGCACTAGTTAATTTCTCAATGTTAAATAGTTTGTCTAAAAATAAAAAAGGTTCTCTATGCGGAATTAATTCTTTAATTTCATCTAATAAAATTTCAGATTTCATGAATCAACTATCAATTTTTTATAGTTTTTTAAATATTTATTAATTTTTATTGCTGGATAACCCATTACAATTTCATTCCTAGGAATGTCTCTTATAACACCTGACTTTGCAGCAATCCTTGCATTATCATGAATCTTTATATGACCTGCAATTCCTGCCTGACCACCTATATGGACATTATTGCCAACTTCTACACTACCAGCAAAACCACATTGACCGGCTATTATACAATGATTTCCAATTGATACATTGTGAGCAATATGTACTAAGTTATCTATATATGTATTTTCGCCAATAACAGTATCGTTAAAACTACCCCTATCAATTGTACAGTTTGTTCCAATATTAACTCCATCTTGAATTATGACACGTCCAATATGAAATATCGTTGTAATATTATTTTCATTATAGGCAAAGCCAAAACCGGGCTGACCAATTTTTACACCATCTGAAATATTAACATTATCACCAATAATGGCATTACTTATGCAAACATTGTTTCCGATATTAACATTGTTTCCAATTAAACAATTATGATCAATTGATGAATAGTGACCTATAGTAAAATTATCACCAATAATAACGGCATTGCTTATATTTGAATTTTCAGTGATGCAAGATCCTGATCCAATCTTAAAATTATCAAGTTTTAAAATTTCTATCTTACTTTTTGAACGATAAAATAAATGAGAGAGCTTTGCAATATCAGCTTCAATGTTTTTTGATATTAATAGCTTTTTATCATTGTCAAATTCATCTAAAAATTTTTCTGTAGTAAGTATAAAATTTGACTTAGTTTTTTTATTATATCTACTATTATTGTAAAAGGTTAAATCATTGTTGGTAGCAATTGAAGGCCTAAGAAAAGATGAAACTAACTTATTCTTATCATAGTTGATATTCTTTAAATCACAGGTGTCAATTACATCACCTATAGTGATATTTGATTTTAAATGGTGAAATTGCATTATGATTAATTTAATCTAAACTAACCTTAATCTTTGGAAGTTCTTTATTTAATTTTTTAATTACCTCATCTGTGATATCCATATTAGTTGCGCTCAGTAAAACAGAATTTTTTTCCAAAATGACAGTTACGCCGAGTTCTTTACTTAAATCTTCTAGGATTGGTTTAACATTTTCGAGAATTTGATTTCTAGCTTTTTGCAAAGCACCTTCTAGTTTTCTAAGTTTATTTTGTTTATCAGCTTGATAGTTTTGCAACTTCTTTTCATAGTTTTGTGCTTTTACTTCGAAGGCTTCTGGTGCAATTACACTTTGCTGTTCAATTAATTTATTTCTTTCTTCTAGCATTAACTTATCAGATTCAACAATTTCAGACTCTGTATCTTTCTGAATTTCTTCAAAATCTTTAGTTGCTGATTTTGCAGCTTTTGATTCAGATAAAATTAAGTTTAAATCAACAATAGCAATAGATGTATTTGGATACGTGTCTGCTTTTAGATAACTTCCAAATAAAACTAGAAAAAAAGTAATTATGTAAAGTGGTTTCATTATTGTTTTCATATTAAAAATTATATCCTATATCAAAAGAAAATTTATCTGTAATATCAGTAGGCTCAGACATAAAAGGTTCAGCAAGTATAAAATTAATTGGACCTATCGCACTGTCCCAATTTATGTTTATACCAACAGATGCTCTTAACTTATGTTTATCGTCAATTGAACCATACCTATCATCAAGACCCCAAACACTTCCTACATCAATAAATAATGAACTTGATATATCATATTCATCAATTGGTAAATCAAAATTTGTTTCAGAAGCTATCACATAATAGTAATTTCCACCTGTAAAAGAACCACTTAATAATGGTCCAATTTTACCATACTTAAAACCTCTTAAATTTTTACCACCAATATTAAACATTTGATCAACAGGCGCATATTTGCCGCCATAGCCATTGATGGCACCAAATTGCGTTTTAATTGCTGCAATAAAATTACTGTTTAATTTCATATATTTTTTATACGAAATCTTATTTTCTAAATAATTTGATGTACCTCCCAACCCTGCTAAATTTTGCTCAATTGTAAAAATTGAACCCCTTGATGGTTTATATGGACTGTTTCTGTTATCTAAACTAAGTACATATCCGGCAATTGAAAGAGTATTTGTTCCAGCTAGCAGTTTTTCGTAATTTGTAGCATCGCTATCTGCTGTAGTATCCGAGGTTAGCAAGGAATACTTAGTTGTTATTCTATTTCGATTTGATAATGGAAAAGTTAGAGATCCAGCAACACCAATAGTTTCTGTTTCATAGTTTACACTGTCTGGATCTGAGAATTTGCTATACAAATCACCTCTTACAGAAAGGTCTTTATTTAGAAAATAAGGTTCAGTGATTGAAATATCGTATAAATTTTGAGTACTAGAAAAACTTGTACTAAATTTTACTTTCTGGCCTTTTCCAAGAAAGTTACTTTCTGATATGCCGGCAGTAAATGTTGTTCCATTCTGATCACCATAACCAGCTCCAATAGTTGCACTACCAGTATTTTTTTCCTCAACTTCTACATTTAAATTTAACTTATCAGATACTTCAATTCTCTCTTCACTTATTTCGACACTTTCAAAGAAGTTTAATGATTTTATTTTATCTTTTGAATAATTAATAGAAAATTTATTATATGCATCACCCTCACTAAATGAAAATTCTCTTCTTATTACTTTATCTAATGTTCTTAAGTTACCATTAATATTTATTCTATTAACGTAAACTTTAGGTCCTTCATTTATATTAAATACAACATTCACAATTTTGTTTGCATTATCTATTGTCATTTCTGGATCAATTTCAATAAAGGTAAAGCCATAGGCTGAAGCAGAATTTTTAATAAATTCTACAGACTCTTTAATAATCTTACTATTAAATATATTACCTTTATTTGGCGCTAGATTATTTGTGAGTATTTCACTATCTAGCTTTTTTAATTTTGTATTAACTTTTAAATCACCAAAATTAAATTGATCTCCCTCTGAAACAGTAAAAATAATTTCAAAATTATTTGAACTATTTATTAATTGGGCAATAGATGAAGTAAATGCGAAATTAACGTATCCATTTTCGCTGTAAAATTCTTTAATTAACTCTTTGTCATACTCAATTCTATCAGGGTCATAAGCACCACCAGCAGACCAAAACTTCAAAAGTGAGCGAGTTTTGGTTGTCATAATTTTTTTAATTTCCTTATCTGAAAATGCTGAATTCCCAATTATTGTAATCTTTGAAACTCTTAAAATGTCTGACTCATCAATAGCATAGATTATGTTAACTCTATTATTATCAAGCAACTCAACAGAAGGATCAATACTTGCGGATAACCTTCCCGATCTTTGATAGATCTCTAGTAGTCTTTTTACGTCCTCTTTAACTTTACTTCTTGAGAATATAGATCTTTCCGTAAGTTTAATTTCAGCAATTAAATCTTCATCTTTTTTTGATTTATTACCCTCGAATAAAACTAAATTTATCGTAGGATTTTCTTTCACTTTGATCGTAATTATTTGATTTAAATATGTAACAGATACATCAGAAAATAATTGAGTATCATAAAGTTTTTTTATTATATCATTAGAAATAGTATTTGAATAAGGAATGTTGGTCTCTAATTCAGCGTAAGACAAAACGGTTTCATAACTAATTCTTTGCAACCCTTCAACATCAATTTTTTTTATGATTTCATTTTCTGATGAATACACTGGAAATACGAAAAAAAAACAAAAGATTAATAGACTTATGAATTTATTGAATTTATGCATAATTATTTATATATAATAATACTCTTTATATCACCTATTAAATTAACCAATAAATGAATTTTTTGGTAAAATATATGAATCAATAGTTTTGAAAGCATTCATTAGATCCTCTACTAAGGGTGTTTGCACATTACAACCATCTATTAGAAATTTATGCATTATTTTTTCATTATTTAATGTTATCTCGTTAAATGAAATTACTTTATCTAAAAATAATTTAACCATAAGTTCATTAGAATAATTTAAAACTGCAGGCAATAAGCCCCCTTCGCTAAGTGAAAACTTGGCCAACTTAATGGCATTAAATTTATTAGAGTCTATTTCAAAAAAATTAAGTGATTTTATTTTTAATAAATCTAAATTGTGGTCTTTTAAATCAATGATATTATTGTCAAACAAAATACTTGAAATAGCTATTTCCATACTAGGTTGGCTTAAAAATGCATGACTAGAACGATCATTAAATTCTATTATTCCATGTATTATCGATTCAGGGTGAACAATGGCATCAATATTATCAGAGCTAATGTTAAATAAAATGCATGCCTCAATTATTTCAAGCCCCTTATTCATTAGTGTTGATGAATCAACTGAAATTTTTTCACCCATTCTCCATTTTGGATGTGAGATAGCTTGATCTGGAGTAATATTTTTCATTTCAGTTTTATTAAGATTGAAAAAACTACCTCCACTTGCAGTAATTGTATATTTTCTTATTGATTCTCTATTTTTATCTTTCATTAATTGAAATATAGCATTGTGCTCAGAGTCCAATGGAATAATTTTAGTTGACGAAGCACTTGCTATGTCCAGAAATCTTTTTCCTAAACAAATAATGCATTCTTTGTTAGCAAGGCCAATAATTTTTCCTGAAACGGCAACATCCATTAATAACTTTAAAGGTGACGAACCAGCAATTGCAAATATTATAATATCAACATTATCGCTCATTAACTTTGAAAACTCTTCTAACCCGGCATGAACAATATAATCCTGAAGTTTTGGATAAATTGGTATATTCTTTTTATTATTAATCCCTAAATTATTACACTCAAACTCATATGCAATATTCAAAAGTTTATCGATATTAGAATTGCATGTCATTCCAACTACATTAAATTGTTCTCTGTTACTTCTTATTAAATTTAGAACTGAATCTCCTATTGATCCAGTTGCGCCATATATGAGTACATTTTTTTTAGACATATAAATAAATAGGGTTAAAGATTAATATGCTAAATAAAAAATGAATTAGAAAAAATAGTGTAAATGCATCCATACGATCGAGAATACCGCCATGACCAGGCATTAGATTGCTAAAATCTTTTATTCTTAAAAATCTTTTTAATGATGACATAACAGCATCACCAACAAATGAAATAAGACCTATTATTAAGGTAAATAAAATTATTATATTATTAAGATCATAATAAATAATCACAAATATAGAAAAAAAAACAAGTGATATAAATCCTGTTAAAAGGCCACTAAATGTTTTATTAGGACTTATTTTTGGCATAAGTTTTGTTCCACCTATTAATCTACCACCAATTAATGAAAAGGAATCAAAAATCCATATTGAAAAAATTATGTATATTAAATATTTGGTGATTAAATCATCAAATATAATTTTTAAAAAAATGAAATGAAAAAAACTGGCAATAAACATCAAAGATATTAAATATCTTAAAAGTGGACTTATCTTTTTACTAGTGACTGCATTAAATTCATAAATAATAATCACTAGTAATAAAATAAAAAACAATACGAAATATATCCCACCTTCAAATATTAAATAAATAAAAGGGATGATAAAAAAAATTCCGGAAATAATTCTTTGGTAAACATTAAGATTAAAAAAATTTTTAAGAATCTCAATCATTTTCCAAAATTTCGTTTTCTTTTATAAAAGTTATTAATAATTTTTTTTAATTTCGTATAGTTGAAATCAGGCCATAAAGTTTTTGTAAAAAAGAATTCTGAATACGCGGATTGCCAAAGTAAAAAATTACTTATTCGTGAGTCACCACCAGTTCTAATGACAATTTCAGGATCCGGTAACAAAGGATTATATAAAAATTTATAAAAATTTTTTTCACTAATATTTAATTTAGATTTTTTAAATTTTTTAAAAGCATCAAGTATCTCAGATCTACCACCATAATTTAAAGCTATATTTAAGGTTAATCCATTATTCATTTTAGTACTTTCAACTACATCATTGACTATATTAATAGTCTGATTTGGTAATCTATTTTTTTTTCCTAAATGTACAATTTTTATATTTTGATCTTTTGCTGTATCTTTGAATTTTTTATAAGTGCTGTTAATTAATGCAAATAATTGCTTTATCTCTTGTGGTGATCGCTTCCAGTTTTCAGTTGAAAATGTATAAAGTGTTAAATGATTAATGATAGAATCTTTAGAGACAGATTTACAAATTTTTATTGCAGTATCAATTCCTGCCTGATGACCGTACTTTTTTTTAACTGAATTTTTTTTTGCCCACCTTCCATTACCATCCATTATTATGGCTATATGATTAATTTTTTCTACTGATTTTGACATTGATCTTAAACTTTCGATAGATCAGCTTCCTTTTCTGAAACAAGGCTGTCAATTATTTTGATATTTTCAGATGTTAAATTTTCAACATCAGTTTGAAGTTTTTTTGATTCATCTTCACCTATTTCTTTGTCCTTTTCCTTTTTTTTATACTGTTCAATTCCATCTCTCCTTATATTTCTGACAGCTACTTTAGTAGATTCACCAATTTTTTTGGCGAGCTTAATGTATTCTATTTTTCTTTCTTCAGTTAATTGAGGTAGTGGCAACCTAATTAAGGTACCTTCAGAGGATGGATTGATACCTAGATCGGACTCTCTTATAGCTTTTTCAACAGCAGAAATATTTCCTTGATCCCACACTTCTATGTTTATTAACCTTGGTTCAGGAGTAGTTATATTTCCAATTTGATTAATTGGCATTTTTGAACCGTATACATCAACTTTTATTGTATCGAGCATTGATGGCGATGCACGTCCAGCCCTAATTCCATTCATTTCAGATTTTAAACTTGCAATACTTGCATTCATTCGTTTACTTAAATCATTAGTGATTTCATCTGACATATTAAGATATCCTTGTATATTTATTTTTTCCTGTGAACGTTTTTATTAGACAATTTTTTTCAGCAATAGAAAAGACTATAATAGGTATACTGTTGTCTTGTGCAACTGTAATTGCAGATGAATCCATAATTTTTAAGTTTTCATTTAGAAATTTCTTGTAAGATATTTCTTTATACTTTTTTGCATTCTTAAATTTTTTTGGATCTTTATCGTATATACCGTCAACTTGTGTAGCCTTATAAATTACATTACAATCTAATTCAGCCGCTCTTAATGCTGCAGCTGTATCTGTTGAAAAGTATGGATTTCCTGTTCCCGCTGCACATATTACAATTCTACCTTTTTCCATATGGCGAATAGCCCTTCGTCTTATATAGGTCTCACAAATTGATTGAATTGGCAACGCAGACATAACTCTTGTGTCAACTTTTATTTTCTCAAGCGCATTTTGTAAGGCAAGTGAATTAAGAACCGTAGCTAACATTCCCATATAATCAGCTTGAGCACGATCCATTCCCTCAGAAGATGCTGATAAACCTCTAAATATATTTCCACCACCTATGACTATGCATATATCTATTTTCTTTTTTGAAAGTGCTTTTATATCTGAAGCAATTCTATCAACAATTGATAGTTTAATGCCATATGAGTCTTCACCCATTAGAGCTTCGCCGGATAATTTAAGTAAAATCCGATTAATATTTGATTTAGACATTTTTTATTGGCCTAGTTCGTATCTAGTAAATGAATTAATGGTTACATTTGTCCCTTTTTCGGAGCTTATTTTTTCAAGAAGTTTTGAAATTGTTAAACTTGGGTCAATTACATATTTTTGATTAAGCAATACAACTTCTTCAAAAAATTTATTCATTTTTCCATCAAGCATTTTCTCAATTATTTCAGCAGACTTACCAGTTTCTTTTAATTGTTCTTTAATTATATTTCTTTCGTTTTCTACAGCATCACTGTCTAGAGACTTCTCATCTAAAGATTTAGGGCTTGTTGCAGCTATATGCATACATATATTTTTACCAAAATCCTCCAAATCTATATCGGTTTCAGTTTGTAAAGTTAAAATTACACCAATCTTTCCCAAGTTTTCACCAAGCGAGTTATGAACATAACTATAGGTATTGCCTTCAACATAGTTAGATCTCTTAAAGACAATATTCTCACCTATAACACCAATTGCATCATTAATAATATTTGAAATCTCATCTTTAACAGAGTCAAAATCATTTTTAGAATCAAGAATCAACTTCGTTATATTTTTTACCAGTAAGTGGAAATCATTATTTCTTGATACAAAATCAGTTTCAGAATTTATTTCAACAATTGCTGTGCCATTAGCATTAGACATAATAGAAACAAGACCCTCGTTAGCATCTCTAGTTGATTTTTTTTGAGCTTTGGCAATACCTTTTTCTCTTAACCATTGAAAAGCTAAGTCAATGTCTGCATTATTTTCAGCTAAAGCTGACTTACAGTCCATCATGCCTGCTCCAGACATTTTTCTTAAATCTTGAACTTGTTTTGCTGTTATTGACATTAATTATTCTCCTTGTTTATTGGCTAATTTCTCTTCAGAAGAAGAATTAGAATTATCATCTGTTTCTATTTTTTTATCAAAAACAATATCACCAGCACTATTATTAATAGCTTCTTTTACAAGTTTACAATAAAGATTAATTGATTTTCTTGAGTCATCATTCCCAGGAATTGGGTAATCAATTAGATCAGGATCACAATTTGTATCAATAATTCCAATTACAGGAATTTTAAGATTTTTGGCCTCTGCAATTGCAATATGTTCAAGCTTAGTATCAATTACAAATACTAAATCTGGAGCCTTTTGCATCTCACTTATGCCACTAAGAGATCTAACTAATTTTGCATGTTTATTAGTAAGCTTTAAAATTTCTTTTTTAG
>MDTB01104595.1_pt1 | contig 10270 bp, 8 predicted proteins | sample 811161 | NCBI WGS metagenome assembly MDTB01 (sample SAMN05326650, study PRJNA326480) | marine metagenome | isolation source: seawater | place: Mediterranean Sea | collected 2009
CGATGGCGTTGAGCCTGGCGACGTCGTCGGGCTCCTTGATGCCGCAATTAGTGCCAAGCAGACCGATGGTCTCGTACTCAAGCGGCGAAACGAGTTCCTTGCCGTCCTTATCCGCATAGACGTTAGAGCATTGGATCTGGCAGCCCGGCATGCAGGCATGGGTCGTCTCACCGCCACGTTCCAGGTTCTGTTCGCGGATGAAGTCGCCGCCCATCTTGTGGATTTCCACATTGGTGTCGACGATGCGCCCGTCCGAGAAGTTGCGGACCGGCAATCCGCCCATGTGATTTGTCATGTCGGCCACCATGGCGGTGCCGAGCATGGAGAAGTTCTTGATCGCCGCGTCCTCGTTCAACATCGCGCCATACTGCTTGACTGAGTCCATAACCTTCCGGCGGTCGTGGAACTGGGGCATCTTGTGACGGTCAATGACAACGGCTTTGACTTTTTTGGAGCCCATGACGGCGCCCACACCACCACGCGCCGAAATCCGCGTCGGGCGCCCTTCGGGATCGGTGAAGGCAATACCGGCGATCAGGCCACCGTATTCGCCGACCGGCCCACAAATGCAGAGGCTGACTTTCTTGCCGAACTTCTCGTGCAGCATGTCGGCGGTCTCGAAGGCGCCTTTGCCCATGTACGGTTCGGCTGACATATACTGGATATCACCCTCCTTCGGGATGTACATAACTACCCACTCGTCGGATTGGCCGTAGAGGGTGAGACCCGACATTTCCAATTGGCCCAAGGCAAAGCCGAATGTGCCGCCGGCGTTCGATTCCTTGATGCCGCCGGTCAGCGGGCTTTTGCAGCCTACACTGATGCGATTGGCATTGGAGAAGTTGGTGCCCGCGAACGGTCCCGCCGAGAAGATAAGTGGATTGTCTGGGCCGAGCGGATCGACTTTCGCGAGATCGCGGTCCAGCATCGATTTCACGATGTGGTAGCGCCCCGCCCGCGCTAGTTGTTCGCCTTGCATTTCCTCGGTTTCAACGCTGCGGTCGTTCAAATTGATGTGAAGGTATTTGCGCATGGCGTGCTTCCTGTCTCGCGGTTAGGCCAGGTGGCTTCCGGGCCGAAGGGATTTATTATCCCATATCCGGGCCGAGCTTTATAGAAAAAGGTGACGCGATTCTTCGTCGAACTCAAGGGCGGTCTGTCAATTTCCATGGAAATATCGATAATCATCGCAACGAGTAAAAAAATGTGAGGGCGATGTTTCGAGCGATGGCAGAAGCGATGATGTTGATTGTGGCGGCGCCAGGCGTCCCGGCAGTGGAGAAACTGCGCCTTATGGGTATCCGGGGAAGGGACGATCGGGAGTTGGAGCGGACTCAGAAGTTTCCTTGGAGCGCTATCGGCCGGGTGAATGTCCGCGGCCGCGGTGTCGGTTTTTGCACCGGGACCCTGATTGCGCCAAGCACTGTGCTGACGGCGGCCCATTGTTTTTGGAACAAGCAGACTCGGCGTTGGGCCAATCCGAGTTCGATCGACTATCTCGCCGCCTACAGCATTTCGCGGTATCTGGCACATTTAAAAGTAAAGTCTTACAGATTGTCCGATCCCAATCTGCCCAATCTTGCCGCCATCAAGAAGGACTTAAGAAAGGATTGGGCGATCCCGGGGCTGGAGAAACCTGTCGGTGACAAAGTCGGGTTCCTGCCGATGCTCGCGCTAAAGACGACTAAAATTGCTCAGGCCGGATACAGCAAGGATAAGCCGCATGCGCTGACCGTGAATGAGACATGCTCCATTACAGGACGGCGCGACCCCATGCTGCACCACGATTGCGACGCCACCTTCGGGGACTCGGGCTCGCCGATCCTCGTGCGCGACGGGGATAAAATCGGCGTCGGCGCCTTGAATGTCGCGGTCGGGTCAAGAAACGGAAAATCTGTCGGCATCGCCATTCTTCTGCGCAAAGGAGCGGTCAAATGATGGTCAGCCTGTAGTGGAAGCCTGGCAGTATATTTGTGTCCTTGGCGCCTGTTGGCTCACCGCGATCTTTATCTTGCGGCGCTGGATGTCGGCGATTTTGTCCTTCGATGTCGCGTGCGGCGGGATGCTGCTGTATTTGATGGTCGTCTCGGCGATCAACGGCGAATACTCGTTGTCGCATCTCGGTGGCGGGTTTTGATCCGGGATTCACGAACGGGTTATTCGAACCCATATTGCTCGCGGGGTTGACCCGCCAAAAATAGAAGAAGGAATCGCCATATGCGCTGCGAAGTCGTCGCCATCGGAACGGAACTATTACTGGGCCAGATCGTCGATACGAACTCGTCCTGGATCGGCGAGCAATTGGCCATGTTTGGGATTGATTCCCATTTCCAGACCAAGGTCGGCGACAATTTCGACCGCATGGAGTTTTGTATTCGCCAAGCATTGGAGCGGAGCGACGCGGTGATCTGCTGCGGCGGTCTCGGACCGACCCAGGACGACATCACCCGCGACGTGCTCGCCCACATTATGGGGGCAGAGTTGGTGCGCGACGAGGCCATCGTCGCCAAGATCCGTCACATGTTCGAATCGCGCGGCCGCGTGATGACGGACAACAACCGCCGCCAGGCCGATATCCCGGTCGGGGCTGAGCCGATCCCGCATATGCCGGGCACCGCCCCCGGTATGCACTGCCCAGTTGCTGACAAGGTGATCTACGCGGTGCCGGGCGTGCCCTATGAGATGCGCGAGATGATGGAGAGCTTCATCCTGCCGGACCTAGTACGCCGTTCCGGCGAGACAGCGGTGATCCGCAGCCGCACGTTGCGGACCTGGGGCGACAGCGAATCCGGATTGGCGGAGAAGCTCGGCGACCGGATCGATCAATTAGATAGCATCGGCAATCCCACCCTGGCGTTTCTCGCCAGCGGTATCGAAGGGATTAAGGTGCGCATCACCGCTAAGTCCGCGACCGAGGAAGCGGCGAGCGAAATTCTTGCGGCGGAAGAACAATTTCTGCGCAATCTGCTCGGTGATATCGTCTTCGGCATCGACGAGGAGACAATGGAGACGGTCGTGCTTGAGCGCATGCGCCGCCAGGGCATGACCCTCGCGGTTGCGGAAACCCTGACCGGCGGCGTTATGGCGTCGCGCCTCAGCGATATTGACCGGCAGCTGGAGGTATTCCGCGGGGCGACGATCACAGCCGGACACGACCAAGGCACCGGCCCGGAGCGCGCGATTGCAGCCGCCCGCAAGGCGCAGGTGGATCACAGCACCGATGTCGGGATCGCGGTCGTGGAAGCCATCGCGTCCGACGGCCAGCCTCGGGGGACGGTCTATCTCGGCATCGTCATGGGGAATACGGAATTCACCGAACTGGTGGCTCTGCCGGGCGACCGCGCGCGGTTACGCAGTTACGCGGTTATCGGGTTAATGAACTACCTACGGAAGCTGCTATCGTAGCCACGATCGTTTCCCGGCCGAAGAGCCGGGGTCCAGTATTAGTAGAATCTTTCGGACGAACTAGGTCCCGGATAGCGCCAGTGCGTTTCTGGGATACGGTGAGTGCGCCTAAGCCGCCACCTGCTCCGCTGTCGGAACGTCGCCTGCCACCGTGGTGCGGCGCATGTCGCGAATTTCGTCGACGTCATTGAAGGCGGTGACTCGGTGCATGGTCTGCCGGTTGTCCCAAATGACCAGGTCGTATTGCTGCCATTTGTGGGAATACACATACTCCCGCTGCGTGGCCGCTTCCGTAAGGTCGCGAATGAGGCACATTGCCTCCGGGCGCGGCAAGCCAAGAATTTGGCCGATATGAGCTGATAGGTAGATTGATTTCCGCCCGGAAACCGGATGGGTCCGGATAAGGCTTTGGCGCACCGGGGTAAAGTTGCGCGTCTCCTCTTCGGTCAAATCATCGAAACCAAGTGAGCCCCGCGAATAGAGCAACGAGTGCTCACACACCATGTCCTTGATGAGCGCCTTGGTCTTTTCGTCAAGCGTATCATAGGCCGCGCGCATATCGGCGAACTGGGTCTCGCCGCCTTCCTCGGTGACGATGCGACCGGAGAGCAGCGAATATTTCGCCGGGACGGCTTTGTACGAGCTGTCTGAATGCCAGAGGCGGTTACCAAGATTGAACATCCGCGCCCGGTCGTCCCGCCCGAATAGTTTGCCGCCCTTCGAGATATTGGAGACGTCGGCCATTTCCGGGCCAAGGCGGCGGTCCTCTTCCTTGGTGATGTTGGAGATACTGCCCGGTAGTTCCAGCTCGCCGAAGTTCCGGCTGAACGCGGTCTGCTGTGCGTCGGTGATGTTTTGGCCGTGAAAGACAAGGACGGCGTATTTATCCATCCCCGCTTCAAGGATTGCTAAATCTTCGGCACTCAGCGGTTCGCGTAAGTCGATATTACTGACCTCGCCACCAACATGCGGGTGGAGTGGTTTGATTGTCGCAGTCATTTGTTGCTCTCCGCCGAAAGTCATGCGCGTATTATGCCACATCGAGATGGTCGTTTCCCATATCATTTATATGTGACTCGCTGAGCGTGGAAGAAAGGTGCGGCGGACTGCGGCGATGGATTTCAAAGGCGAGATATTGGTGGAGGCGTCCCGGGACGCGGTCTACGCAAAGATTCGCGACGCCCAATTTTTCGTCTCCTGCATCGAGGGGGTCCGGGCCCTCGAGGAGGTGGACGCCACCCATTACACCGCCGTCGTGGAAAGCAAGGTCGCCTATATCAAGGTTGCCTTCGTGGTGGCGGTGGAATTGTTGCGGGACGAGGCGCCGGGCCTGATCGAGGCGAAGATCGAGGGGCGGCCGATGAAAATCGCCGGGCGCCTTACCGCCCGTTCCGTCACGCGCTTGGAAAAAGCTGACGGTGGCACGAAAATCCTCTATGAGACGGATTTGTCGCTCACTGGCAAGCTCGGTAGTCTCGGTCGGCCTGTGTTGGCGGCCAAGGCCAAGGACATGGAAAAACAATTCGCCGAGAATTTGCGGAATGCCTTTTCGGCAACGAAAACGGAGGCTGCGACATGATCCCTTTTGAGTTCGCGCAACCGTCCTCCCTGCAAGAGGCCGTCGGCTTACTGGACCCGGACGACCCGACCATACGGCCCTTAGGTGGTGGCACCGCCTTGATGCTGATGATGAAGTCGGGATTGTTCCAGCCGAGCCTGTTGGTCAGCTTGGCGGGTGTTGAGGATACCTATCGCGGTATTTCAGTGGCGGCGGATGGAGTCCTGACCATTGGCGCGCTGACGCCGTTGCGGGCGCTGGAGCAATCGCCCGAAATCCCCGAAGTGGTGCGCCGCACAATGCGCACACTCTCCAATGTGCGGGTGCGGAATGTGGCGACGGTGGGCGGCAGTCTCGCCCATGGCGACCCGCATATGGATTTGCCACCGGTTATGACCGCGCTTGGTGCATCGGTGACAGTAATGGGGCTGTCCGGAGAGCGCACAATCGTGCTCGAGGACCTGTATCAGGGGTATTACGAGACGGCCTTGGCCTCGAACGAACTCATCTCGTCTCTATCGGTGCCCTCGCAATCGGGAATGCGTACGGCTTACCAGAAAGTAACGACCCGATCGGCTGACGATTGGCCCGCATTAGGGGTTGCCGTTTCGATCGATCCAGAGGGCGCAACGAAAGTGGTAGTCAGCGCCGCGACGGAAAAGCCGACGCGGATGACTGGCGCTGAAGGCGTGCTCTCGGGTGCCGCAATCGATGACGAGGTTCTGAGGCACGCCGGAGACGCGGCCGCAGATGAGGCGGAGTTGATCTCCGACCCGCAAGGTAGTGCGGCTTATAAGCGCGAATTACTGCGGGTGACGGTTGGGCGCGTCGTGCGCCGAGCGCTCGACGGGGAAGCAAGCTGATGGCGATGCAGACAACGGTCATTGGGCAATCGATCCCGCGCCTTGAGTCTAACGACAAGACGACGGGTCGGGCTGAATACATCCACACCATGCGCCTGCCGGGGATGCTGCACGCCAAGGTATTCCGCAGTGACACGCCGCATGGGCGTATTCTCTCCATCGATACGGCAGAGGCCGCAGCACTACCCGGCGTCCACCGCGTCTATACGGGTGAGGATATTCTGAAGGTCATGCCGGTGCCCTATTATGGCCCGGCCTTCCACGATCAACCGATCCTGGCGCTGGAGAAGGTGCGCTATGTAGGTGAGCCTGTCGCCGTCGTGTTGGCGGAGGACCCGCACGTGGCGGAAGAAGCGGCGCAATTAATTTACGCCGAGTATGAAGAACTTCCGGCAGTCTACGACGAGGTCGAGGCTATGACGTCGGAAGCGATTGTCCATGAGGAACTGAAACCCGCGGGCACTTTCCCCGACCTCAAGCATCTGGTCGGGCGGCGCGATACCAACGTCGCACTCGATTATCACCTGCGGCGTGGTGAGATGGAGGGCGTGTTCGCCGACGCCGCGCATGTCTTCGAGCATACCTTCCGCACCCAACAGACCATGCACACGCCCTTGGAGCCGATGGCGACCTTGGCGGAGCAACGCGAAGGCCGCTTGATCCTGCACTCTTCCAGCCAGAGCCCGTCCTTCGTACGGATCGAAATCGCGAGACTGCTCGGTTGGCCGGAGAATAAAGTCCGGGTCCGGGTGCCGTTCCTCGGCGGTGGGTTCGGCGCTAAGGTCTACATCAAGACGGAAGCCCTTGCGGCGGCGCTGGCGCTGTTGGCGAACCGGCCCATCAAATACGCACAGACCATGGAAGAGCAGTTCTACACGATCTCCAAACACCCGAGCACCTTCCGCATCAAGAGCGGCATAGACGGGTCCGGCAAGATATTAGCGCGCGAGTGCGAGGTCTGGTGGAACGGCGGCGCCTATGCGGATATTGGCCCGCGCGTGACCCAGAAATCGGGTTTCACGGCGGCGGGTCCCTATGATATTGAAAATGTCTCCATCGACTCCCACGCGCTCTATACCAATCGCCCACCGGCGGGTGCGTTGCGTGGCTTCGGCATTCCGCAGCTGGTTTGGGCGTATGAGAACCACACTGACCTGATCGCGCGCGAGCTCGGCGTCGATCCGATGGCATTCCGGCGGCAGAACATCCTGAAGAACGGACGGCCCCAGGCGGTTGGCACCACCTTGGTAGATACGGAGATCGACGGCGTGCTGGCAGAGTTGGGCCGCCGGATGAACTGGTCGGGACCATTTGAGAAGGGGGATGGCACCGTAAAGCGCGGGCGCGGGATTGCTGTCGGCTTCAAGGCGTCGATCTCACCCACAACCTCCATGGCCATCGTCAACGTCAATGCGGATGGCAGCGTCATCGTCCATTGCAGCACCGCCGACATGGGGCAGGGCTCCGATACGGCGATGGCGCAGATCGCGGCAGAGGCGCTGGGCGTCGGGGTGGATAAAGTGATCGTCATTCACCCGGACACGGACGTGACTCCCTACGATATGTCCACGCTCGGCTCGCGCTCGACCTATCACATGGGCCACGCGGTGCGGCTCGCGGCGACGGAAGCCCGCGACAAACTGGCCGAGATGGCAAAGGAGCTTGGCCTGCTCGAGGGCACGAACGCGCCGATCGACGAATTGTTCCGCCGCAAATACGGCATGCAGGCTGGCAATGTCATCGGCTCCGGCAGTTTCATCCCACCCTATAAGCCGACAGACCACGACACCGGCCAATCGCCGGAAGCCACGCCCTATTGGATGATCGGTGCCACCGGCATCGAATTGTCCGTGGATACGGAGACTGGGCATGTTACCTTCGAGCGGCTGGTCACCGTCGCCGATCTCGGCACCGCCCTCAATCCGGAGATCGTCGCGACGCAATTATCGGGTGCCGCTATCATGCAGCTGGGCTTCACCATGACCGAGGATATGGTCTATGACGCGGGCCAGGTGACGAACGCCAACCTCGCGGATTACAAGATACCCGGCTTCTTCGACATCCCGCCCGTCATGGAGAACGTCGTCGTCGAGGCTGAACAGAAAAGCGGCCCGTTTGGCGCCAAAGGGGTCGGCGAGTCCGGCACCTTTGGCGTCTCCCCGGCCATCGCCAATGCGGTGGACGATGCGGTAGGGGTGCGTATCACCGAGATGCCGTTGACCCCGGAGAAAATATTCCGCGCCTTGAGAAAAGCCGCCGGCCAACCGTTGGAGGAGGTGTGAGATGAGCGCTGAGCAACGCAAGATCCAATTCAAGCTAAACGGCCGTGACGTCTCCGCTAATGTCGCACTCCACTGGAACTTGGTGGAATTGCTGCAAGGCGAATTCGGTCTCACTGGCGCGCGGGAGAGCTGCGGCCAAGGTCTCTGTGGCTGCTGTACCGTGCTGATGGATGGCCAAGCGGTGACCGGATGCCTATCGCTCGCGGTCCTGGCGGATGGCAAGGATATCGAGACCATCGAAAGCCAAGACGCCGGCGGCGAGCTGAGCGCTGAACAACGCGCCTTCATCGAGAGCGGTGGCTTGCAATGTGGCTATTGCACGCCGGGCATGATCTTGATGACCAAGAAGCTGCTAGACGAGAACCCGAACCCGACCGACGACGACGTGCGGCACTATCTATCGGGCAACCTGTGTCGTTGCGCCGCCTATCCCGAGATCATCGCGGCAGTGCATCGGGCGGTGGAGTTGCGGCGGTCGACTTAGTTCTTCTCAATCTAGCCCTTCCCCCTTGCGGGAGGGCAAGGGTCTCGTCGCTTCTTAGCACCGCTATACTTTTTTTGATAAAGCTTAAGAGATGTTGTCGAAGGGGGAGGCCGTATGTCCAATCGTAAGAATGTCGTTGTCATACCAGGTGACGATACCGCGCCGGAAGCCGTTTATCCAACCGTTGAGCTTTTGAAGACGCTGGGCCTGGAGATCGATTTTGAGTTTCCACCCAGTGGCGACGATGCGGTGAAATCTCACGGGACGGGGTTTCCGGACGAGACACGCGTCGCCATCGACAACGCCGACGCGACGCTGTTCGGCGCGGGCAGCAATGCATCGGCCGAAATCGTGCGCTACCTCCGCTGGGGCAAGGGGACTTTCGCGAATGTTCGGCCCGCCCGTTGGATTCCGGGCTGCCAGAGCCCGCTCGCCAAGCCCGAGGGTATCGACATGGTGATCCTGCGCGAAAATTTGGAGGATTTAGCACTCGGCATCGGCGGTGACCTCGCGGAACTTTTCCCGCTAAATCTGTCGAGCGGCCGGGCCAAATCTACACTTAATGAGCTCGCAGAAGAGTTTAGCGGTGGGAAATACGCGGTCAAGGTGATCACCGAAGGCGGAGCGGAGCGGATCTGCCATTACGGGTTTGAGCTCGCCCGTGAACGCAAGGGCGCCGGCAAGCGGGGCAAGCTCACCTGCGGTACCAAACACAATCTGATCCCGCAGCCGGACGGGCTTTTCCTTGAGGTTTGTACCCGCATCGCCGAGGAGTATCCGGATATCGAGTACGAGAACTGGCTGATTGACGATTTTGCTCGGCGTATCATCGTCGAGCCGCAAGAGATGGATGTGGTGGTCCTTCCTAGCCTCTACGGGGATATCTTCTCGGATGCAGCCGGCGGCTTGATCGGCGGCCTCGGTCTCTGTCCGAGCGGATGCTACGGTGACGATTACGCCTATTTCGAGCCGATCCACGGCACGGCACCCGATCTCTTGGGGCAGAACATCATCAACCCCACTGCGACAATGCGGACGGCAAGCATGCTGCTGCGCCATCTCGGCTATGGCGAGACTGCGGATCGCCTGGAAAATGCCATCGATGCGGTCTACCGCGACGAAGACCGTTTGACCCCGGACCAAGGCGGAACCGCGAGCACGACCGAGTTCTGCGAGGCCGTGGCGGAGCGTCTTAGCTAGACGTCCTAATTGCGTGCGTTATCTTCTTCTTCAAATCAAAAGAAGGAGTATCGCCATGGGTGCGTTGTCGGGTGTGAAGGTTGTTGAGTTCGCGGGCATTGGGCCGGGACCGTTTTGCTGCATGCTGCTGGCCGATATGGGGGCCGAGGTCATTCGGGTCGATCGGGCTATGAATGTCGGCAATGACATGTACGAGCCAAAATACAATAACCTACTGCGTGGGCGCAAAAACTTGGCGCTGGATCTGAAGAATCCGGACGGCGTCGAGGCAGCGCTGAAGCTCTGTGACAAGGCGGATATCATCATCGAAGGCTTCCGGCCAGGCGTGATGGAGCGGCTTGGGCTCGGGCCCGACGTCGTTTTCGCCCGAAACAAGAAGGTCGTCTTTGGGCGTATGACGGGCTGGGGTCAAGACGGGCCAATTGCCAAAACGCCAGGCCACGACATCAATTATATCGCACTTACCGGGGCTCTTTAC
>MDTB01228425.1_pt1 | contig 10270 bp, 15 predicted proteins | sample 811161 | NCBI WGS metagenome assembly MDTB01 (sample SAMN05326650, study PRJNA326480) | marine metagenome | isolation source: seawater | place: Mediterranean Sea | collected 2009
ATAATCATGATCAGTCTTTTAGACAAAAATTGAGATTATTCAACCCATAAAAGAAAGGACGTCTGTCTAAAGCTAGAAAAACGTCCTTTATTAAATTTTATAATTAATCTAATTTTTTTAAATTTACTGCCGATGGGCCTTTAGGGCCATCCTCAAGAGTAAATTCTAACTTATCACCCTCATTGAGATATCTCATACCTGCAGCTTTAACAGCACTAGCGTGAACAAAAGCGTCTTTTTCTTTATCTTCTCTTTCTATAAACCCAAAACCCTTTTTACCGTTGAACCATTTAACTGTTCCTTTTAATGTACTCATCTTATTTCTTTGTCCTTTTGTTATTTATAATAACTTAAAGTTAATTTCTTTTGGATGAATTTCAAGGGGTTTTGGTGGTGCCTCGGGAAGGATTCGCACCTCCGACACAAGCCTTTTCAGGGCTCTGCTCTACTCCTGAGCTACCGAGGCAAAAAGATTAACCTCTGAAGATTATTCTTCCTTTTGTAAGATCATAAGGAGTCATCTCTACTCTAACTTTATCACCTTGCAATACTCTAATTCTATTCTTTCTTAATTTTCCTGCTGTATGTGCGGTTACTATATGACCGTTTTCTAGTTTTACCCTAAACATAGCGTTTGGTAGCAAGTCTGTAACCTTACCTTCGAATTCAAGTAAATCTTGTTTTGACAAATTTATTTTCTCCTAATTCTTAATTTAACGGATTCAGCATGCCCAACTAAACCCTCATACTTTGCAAGAGTTATAACTGAAGGACCAAGAGTTTCAATACCCTTTTTTGAAAGATTTATATAAGAAATTCTCTTATAAAAATCGTTTACAGACACTCCACTTGAAAATCTTGCAGAAGAATTGGTTGGCAAAATATGATTAGATCCAACATTATAATCAGTCATTGCCATAACTGAATACTTGCCCAGACAGATTGAGCCAGCATTTACAATTTTTTTTGAAATATTTTTATAATTCGCAATATTTAATTCCAAATGTTCTGGAGCAATTTTATTCACAATTTCTATAATATCTTTATCTGTATTGATTTTTATAAATATTCCATTTCTAACAAGACTTTTTTTTGCAATTCTTAATCTGGGTAAATTTTTTAATTGAATATTAATGTACTTATTAACTTTTTCTAAAAAACTTCTGCTTTTCGTAATTAGTATACATTGAGCAAGTTCATCATGTTCTGCTTGTCCTATTAGATCACTTGCAACCCATTCGGCATTTGAATACTTATCTGCAACAACTGTTACCTCTGATGGTCCTGCAATCATTCCTTCAATTCCAACTTCTCCAAAAACTTCTTTTTTTGCAGATGAAACATAAATATTTCCAGGTCCTATAATTTTATCTACTTTTTTTATTCTTTTTGTTCCATAAGCTAGTCCAGCAATAGCAGCTGGTCCCCCAATAGAATAAATTTCAGAGATTTTACATTTTTTCGCTGCATATAATACTGCAGGATCTAAAATTCCATTTCTTCCAGGATTCACCATAACAACTCTTTTTACACCAGCAACTAACGCTGGTATTGCGTTCATTAGGACAGTTGAGGGATATGAAACAGATGATCCAGGAACATAAATACCAACTGAATTAATTGGAAGATATTTGTAATTCAGTTTATTTTTAAGTTTATCTTGGTATGAAATATCTTTAAATTTTTGCAATGAGTGAAATTTTAAGATTCTTTCATATGCAATATCAATTGCTTGTTTAACTTTCCTATCTAATTTTAAAATATTCTCACTATTTTTTTTTATATTTGGAGTGATAGATTTATTATTATTAAACTTTTTCTCGTATTTTAAAATAGACTTATCACCATTTTTTCTGACTTGCTGAATAATTTTTTTTACTGATGTATCGTTACTTTGAATTTTGAATCTTCTTTTATTTAATAAATTTTCTAATTTTTTTATAAAATTTTTATTATTTTTGTTTAATGTTTTAATCATTAATTTTATCCTCTAAAGTGGCCTCAATTACTTCTGTTGTCAAAGTTATATATGCATTATCAGAAAAAATTAAGCTTATCTCAAAATTTTTTTCTTTTTTATAAATATCAATTGTAACTAAATTTATTAATAATTCTTTGTCTTTTTGATTTATATTTTTTGACTTTACTCCATCAATAAATTCAAATTTACAAATACTCTCAATATACTGATTTTTAGCATTTTTCTCATTTTTTGGCCTTTTTAGGAGAATTAATAAAATATGATTATTTTTTAAATACTTAATATTTTTTATTTTTACTTTTGCATTATGGCAACAAGCTGAAATTAAATTTAAACCTTCAATGTCTCTAGAAATAATTTTTGAAAGAAATCTATTTTCCATTAATTAAGATAGCTTTTTTATATCTGATCCTACTTTTCTCAATTTTTTTTCAAGTCCTTCGTAGCCTCTTTCAAGATGATATATTCTATTAATTTTTGATTTGCCTTCAGCACATAAAGCAGCAAGAACTAGAGATACAGATGCTCTTAGATCTGTTGCCATCAATTCAGCAGATTTAAATTTAATATTTCCTGTTATTATAGCTTTATTACCTTTAATTTTTATTTTGGCACCCATTCTATTTAGTTCAGGTGCATGCATAAACCTATTCTCGAATATTGTCTCAGTAATTGATGAAATGCCATTTGCAGTGCACAATAATACCATTATTTGTGCTTGTAGATCTGTTGGGAAGCCTGGATATGGTGCTGTTTTTAAATTTAAACTTCTTAATTTTTTTTTTCTCATAACCAGAGCCTCACTATTCTTTAATCTTATATTAACACCTATTTTCCTCAAAATATTAATTTCTGTTGTTATTATTTTTGGATTAATATTTTTAACATAGAGACGTCCAGCTGTTAAAGCGCCGGCTATTAAATATGTGCATGCTTCTATTCGATCAGACATTACATTGTGAATTGTTTTTTTTGTTTTCTGACATCCTATTATTTTTAAGGTTCTTTTTCCTTTCCATTCGATATTAAAACCCATTTTTTTTAAAAATAAAATTAGGTCATTTATTTCAGGTTCGATTGCGCAGTTTTTTAGGATAGTTTTACCTTTGGCAAAACAAGCAGCGATAATAATGTTTTCTGTAGCACCTACTGAAATTCTAGGAAATGTAATTTTATTACCTTTCAATCCTTTTGGTGCAGTTGCAAATATATATCCATCTTTAATTTTATATTTTGCACCTAGCTTAGATAAAGATTTTAAATGTATATCGACAGGCCTTGCCCCTATAGCACAACCTCCAGGAAGTGATACCTTTGCCCTTTTGAATCTTGCTAGTAGAGGTCCTAAAACTAAAATTCCTGCTCTCATAGTTTTCACAAGTCTATAAGATGCAAAAGTTTTAATTTTATCAGAATTAATTATTTCTATAGAATTACCCCTTCCTAGAATTTTAATTTTACTACCTAAAGAAATTAGAAGTGAAATCATTGTTTCTATATCTTTTACTCTTGGTAAATTTGAAATTTTTATACTTTTATTGGATAAGATTGTTGCTGCTAATATAGGAAGAGAGGCATTCTTTGACCCAGAAACTTTAATTATTCCTTTAAGTTTTCTTTTACCAGAAACTTCAAGTTTTCTCATTCTATTTATACTTTTGGTAAAGTCACTCCAGTTTGGCCCATGTATTTACCATTTCTATCAGAATATGATACTTCCGGATTTTCATTGCCTTCTAAAAAAACAAATTGGGCAACACCCTCGTTTGCATAAATTTTAGCAGGCAAAGGGGTAGTGTTTGAAAATTCAAGAGTAACATGACCCTCCCAACCTGGCTCCAAAGGAGTTACATTTACTATTATACCACATCTTGCATAAGTAGACTTTCCTAAACATATAACTAATACGTTCTTTGGTATTTTAAAGTATTCAACAGTACTTGCTAAAACAAATGAATTGGGTGGAATTATGCATTCATCTACATTTTTAGTAATAAAATTACTCGGTTTAAATTTTTTTGGATCTACAATTTCTGAATTAACATTTGTAAAGATTTTAAATTCGTCTGAAACTCTTGCATCATAACCAAACGAAGAAAGTCCATATGAGATATTTCCTTTTCTTATTTGCTTCTCTTCAAATGGTTTGATCATATTATGACTTAAAGCCATTTTTTTTATCCATTTATCTGACAAGACTGGCATGGTTTATTTTTTTTTAATTTTCTTCTGAAAAATTTTTCTTTTTTTAAGATTTTTTTTTAATGCTTCCTCAAGATCCTTCTTTTTATTTTTTTTAATCATTAGAATTTTTTATTTTTTATTTGGATTTGTTAAATCGTCTAAAGTAATCGGTTTCTCTATATCGATAACATTTTTTTGAGGTTCAATATTTTTTCCTTCTTTGGCTTCTCTTTTAGCTTTTTTTTCAGCTAATTTTTTCTCTCTCTTAGCTTGTTTTTCTAAAGCTTTCATACCTCTGGTAGACTTATAATCGTAATGAATTCCCACAACTTACTCCTTAAAAAAGATTTATTTTACAATAAATCATATTAAATAAAAAATTAAGGCAATAATTTGAATAAATTTAAATTATACATTAAATTTATCAGATATTTGCCTTTATAGTTAAATGGTATAACACGTCCATGGTAAGGATGAGTTCCAAGTTCAATTCTTGGTAGAGGCAAAAAATTAGTCTTTGAAAAACTTTTTTCGCATAAAAAAAGCAATAATTAATAAAGCTATTAGAGAGAGTATTGGAAAATATATTCCAGGTGAAAACAAGATATCCTTAATTTCAGGAATTTTTTCGTTTTCACTAATTATTTTATCAAGTCCACTTCCTAAAGATGCTACAACAAATGCCTGTGGTAATAGCCCAATTATAGTTCCAAAAAAATAATTTTTTTTACTAACATTAAAAATTACAGGTAGTAAATTTTGTATAGCAAATGGTATTGATCCAACAAACCTATAAATCAAAAAAAAAACAAATTCGTTCTTTTTAAATTTACTCTCTAAATTACTAAATTTATTTAGAAATTTCTTTCTTATAAATTCCTTAAAAAATAAGTTACCAAAGGTGTATAGCAAAGTTGCTCCTAGGGTAAGTGAAAATACAACTATGAAAGTCCCTATCCATTTACCAAATATAAAACCACCAGCAACACAAATCGGGCTTCCAAAACCTAAAAGCAAAACCCAAATAATTGTGAATAAGAGAAATATTAAAAGTAAAAGTAAAGTGTTTTGTTCTTTTAGCTGAGCAAAAAATTCTCTGTTATCTTTGATAAAATTATAATTCCCTATCTCCTGAAAAGTAAAATTTGAAAAAATAAAATATAAAAAAATGGATAGAATTAATAAATATGCAAAACCTAACAAAAGTTTATATTTATTTGATGTTTTAATAAAATTAATCATTTAAATAATTCTGTACATTTATATATACATTACCTATAAATACCGAAATTTTAAAATTATTAATTATCAATTATTTATGAAAAGAACATATAATCCAAGTAATAAAAAAAGAGCTAGGCGTCATGGTTTCCGATCAAAAATGAAGAAGAAAGGTGGAAAAAAAACAATAGCAAGAAGAAGAAAAAAAGGTAGAAAAAAATTAACAGTTTAGATTGATGAAGAGCATTATAGTTTCCCTCTCTAAGAATGATGAATTTAAAGAAATTTTAAAAGGAAGAAAATCTAACAATAAATACTGTACGATATTTTTTAAATCACTTTTAAATAAAGACAAAAAAAAACTAAATATAAGTTTTGTTGCAAAAAAAAAACTAGGTAATGCAGTAAAAAGAAATAAAATTAAAAGAAAACTAAGAAATATTTTTAATGATGCAACAAAAAAAATTAAACTTAAATATGAATATTCCTATTTACTGATTGCAAAAGATACTATCTTAAAAGATAAATATTTAAACGTAAAAGAAACACTTTTTAATGAACTTAATAAAATTAGATAATGAAAATATTTATTTACATCGTAATTGGAATAATTAAAGTTTATAAATTATTTATTTCACCATTTATTAGACCTAGCTGTAGATATCTACCTACATGTTCAGAATATTTTATAGACTCTCTTAAAGTTCATGGATTATTTATTGGTTTTTATATGGGAATAAAGAGAATTTTATCTTGCCATCCTTTTAAAATTCTTGGAGGTGGATCTGGATTTGATCCCGTTAAAAAAAACAAAGGTATAAAGAATGGACACTAAAAATATAATTGCAGCAATATCATTATCTGCAGCTGTAATTATTTTATATACATTATTTTTTCAACCTGCGCCTAAAGAGATTAATAATCAGGTCAACCAGGATGAAAATATTATCTCAAACAACTCAGAGGCTCCTAGTCTAGAATTAGAGGAAGAAACTATAAAAATAAATAGAAATGATGCCTTAAGCTCTGTTGAAAGATTAATATTTGAAAATAAAAATGTTAGAGGATCCATTTCCTTAAAAGGTGCAGTTATAGATGATCTTAAATTTAAAAGTTACACAACAGAACTAAATGGAGATAAAAATATTACTCTTTTGAATCCAAGAGAGGTAGATGATGGATACTTGGTTGAAACAGGTTGGGCAAGTAATAGTAAAAACATTGATTTGCCAAATTCTAATACAATTTGGAATATTGAAGGAAATACAAGTCTTAGACCTTCAAATCCAATCACTCTTACATGGACAAATGATCAGAAAATCAAGTTTACTAAAAAAATATCGATTGATGACCAATTTTTATTTACAGTTAAACAAAGCATAAAAAATTCAACAAACAATAAATATAATTTTTATGCTTATGGTCAAATTATAAGAAATAAAGCTCCTGAAATAACAAACTTTTATATTTTGCATGAAGGTCTTCTAGGTGTATTTGATGACAACTTAATTGAGGAAGATTATGATGATATTAAGGAAAAAAAATATTCTATAACTGCTAATTCTGGTTGGTTAGGCATTACAGATAAATACTGGATTACAAGTTTAATACCTCAAGAAGGTGAAGAATTTAAAGCAGATTTTGATTATAAAAAAAAATTTAGGGCAAATTTTATAGAAACAAATGGAAAAGAGGCTTTGCCATCTACTACTATAAGTAATGAAATTAAAATTATAATTGCCGCCAAAGAGGTTGATGTTGTTGATGGATATGCTGAAAAATTAAATATAAATAAATTTGACCTAGTGATAGATTGGGGTTTCCTCTACTTTTTAACAAAACCGATTTTTTTAATTTCTGATTATTTTTTTAAAATCACTGGAAATTATGGAATAGCTATCATTTTAATAACTGTATGTATTAGAATTTTATTCTTTCCATTAGCTAATTACTCTTTTCGTTCAATGGCAAAAATGAAAGTTCTGCAGCCAGAAATGACTAGATTAAAAGAATTACATAAAGATGATAAAATGAAACTCCAGCAAGAGATGATGGCTTTATATAAAAGAGAAAAAGTAAATCCTGTAAGTGGTTGTTTGCCAGTTTTAATACAAATACCCTTCTTTTTTGCTATCTATAAAATGCTATTCGTAACTATCGAAATGAGACATCAGCCCTTCTTTGGATGGATTAAGGATTTATCTGAACGCGATCCAACTTCTATCTTTAATCTTTTTGGACTAATACCTTGGGATCCTCCATCTTTTTTAATTATTGGAGTTTGGCCGATTTTGATGGGAGTTTCTATGTTTATTCAACAAAAACTCAACCCTGCACCACCAGATCCCATTCAAGCGAAAATATTTATGTTTTTTCCGTTGTTCCTAACAATAATATTAGCTCCATTTCCATCTGGCCTAGTTGTTTACTGGACTATAAACAATATTCTAACTATGGCTCAACAAGTAGTAATAATGAAAAGAACAAAGGTCAAAACAGTTTAATATTGTTAATGGAACTAGATAAAATTTTACCTAAAAATGGTCCTTCTAAGGAGGAGGTAAGCAAATACCTAGATAAATATAAGAATGAATACATTGTTATAAAATGTGGTGGAAGTGTTCTTAATAACCCAAAATTATTTGAAAAATTAATTCAAGATATAATCATTTTAAAAAAATTAGAATTCAATCCTATAATTATTCACGGTGGAGGAAAAAAAATAAATACAAAACTAGATAGTAAAAATATCAAAAGTAAATTCATTAAAGGTTTAAGGGTTACAAAAAAAGAAATTATTGATATCGTAAAAGAAGTTTTGATAGATTTTAATAAAGAAATAGTTGAAACTTTTAAAAATTTTTCTTGTAAAGCAGAAAGCTTTACAAGCGATAATAACAGTATACTTTTAGTTGAGCCTGCTGATGAAGAACTAGAATTTGTTGGGGTGCCAATCGATATTAACATAAAAATAATTGATAAAACTACTAGGGAAAATATAATACCTGTAATTGCTCCATTAGGATTAAGTAAAAAAGGCCAAGTTTATAACATAAATGCCGATACAGCAGCAGGTGCAATATCTAAAAATTTAAAGGCAAGAAGATTATTAATATTAAGTGATGTAGAAGGTGTATTAGATAAAAACAATAAACTAATACCAGAAATAAACTCTGTAAAAGCAAACGATTTAATTACTAAGGGTATTGTATCTGAGGGAATGATACCTAAAATAAACAATTGTATTGATGTTGCAAGTAATGGAGTTAAAGGAGTGGTTATAATAGATGGGAGAAAATCGCACTCAATATTATTTGAATTATTATCAGATAAGGGAGCAGGAACACTAATTAGAAAATGAAAGAATTAGCAAAAATTAAAAATTTTATCTTTGATTGTGATGGAGTTCTTTATGACGACCTGGAAGGAGTTTTTGGTCAAGTAAGTAAACGTATGACCCAGTATATATCTGAAAAACTCAATCTAAATCTCGAAAAGGCAAAAGAACTACAAACTAACTATTTTCATAAATATAACACTAGCTTAAATGGATTAATGATTCACCATGACATAAACCCTCAAGAATTTCTACAATATGTTCACGACATAAATTTAGATTTTTTGAAGAAAGATTTAATATTGAGAGAGGAGTTACTAAAACTTGAGTGTAAAAAATTTGTTTTCACAAATGGATCTCATGAACACGTATCGAATATAACCAAAACCCTAGGAATCAACGACTTGTTTGACGGTTTTTTTGATATAACTGATTGTAATTTTGTTCCTAAACCTTCAATTGAACCATATAAAAAGTTAATTAAAAAATTTAATATAAATCCTTTGGAAACTCTATTTATTGAGGATATTGCAATTAATTTAGAACCAGCAAAAAAGCTTGGCATGAAAACAGTATGGCTTAAAAACAATGAATATTGGGGAAAAAAAGATTCTGATAAAAAATTCATCGATTTAAAAATAGAAAATCTTTCTAGTTTTTTAAAAGAAATTAATATATTAAAACAAGCTTAAGCTAATATGAAAGATCTTGAACAAATAATTAACAGTGCATGGGAAAATAAAGAAGATATAAATCAAAATTCAGATAAAGACTTAAAAAACTCTATTAATGAAATTATAAACCAATTGGATACTGGAAAAGTTAGAGTGGCTGAAAAAATTGCAGGAAAATGGGTTACTCATCAGTATGTTAAAAAAGCGATTATGTTAAGCTTTAGAATTTATCCAATGGAAAATTTAAGTGGTCCATATAGTAGCTGGTATGATAAAGAACATCTTCTTAAAGGAAAAACTGCAGGATGGACTAAGGAAGATCACGAAAAAGCTGGTTTTAGAATGGTACCAAATTCACCAGTTAGAAAAGGATCTTTTGTTGGAAAAAATGCAGTTTTAATGCCATGTTATGTTAATATTGGAGCTTATATTGATGAAGGTACAATGATAGATACTTTTGCAAGAGCAGGGAGTTGCTGTCAAATTGGAAAAAATTGTCACATTTCTGCAGGAAGTGGTGTAGGAGGTGTCCTAGAACCGGCTCAAGCATTACCCACTATAATTGAGGATAATGTTTTTTTAGGAGCAATGTCAGAAGTAGTAGAGGGAGTAATAGTTGGAGAAGGTTCAGTATTAAGTATGGGTATGTTTATTGGATAATCAACAAAAATAGTTGATAGGAAAACTGGGGATATAACTTATGGATCTATTCCACCATATTCAGTTGTGGTACCTGGAACTTTGCCTGATAAAAATAATAAAAACTCACCCTCCTTAAGTTGTGCAGTAATTATCAAAAAAGTAGATGAAAAAACTAGATCAAAAACATCTATTAACGATCTTTTAAGAGATTAATATGATTGTTTATGACGA
>MDTB01009132.1_pt1 | contig 10269 bp, 17 predicted proteins | sample 811161 | NCBI WGS metagenome assembly MDTB01 (sample SAMN05326650, study PRJNA326480) | marine metagenome | isolation source: seawater | place: Mediterranean Sea | collected 2009
TTCTGTTAACTGCTTCATATGACGGATAACCTTTTTCAAATACTGGCGCTTCCATTAGCAACTAAACTCCTGTTGTAATTTAATATTATCAAAAAATTCTTTCTTTGTACCAGCATCATCTTTAAAGGCACCCTTTAGTACAGTTGTCTGTGTAAGACTGCTCTTTGCCATAATGCCACGATTCTCACAACAACCATGTGTTGCTTGAATATATACACCTACATTGTCACTGCTAGTGGCTTTCATAATTTCTCTAGCAATATCGTTACATAATTCTTCTTGTAGTGTGCCACGTCTCGCACACCATTGAGCAATACGTGTGTATTTGCTCAGACCAATTAATGTGTCTGCGGCAATTATACCAATATATGCTACACCAGTAACTGGTTGATGATGATGTGAACAAACACTTTTAAGTTCACTACGTACAACCAACATTCCTTCGTACCCATCATCTACATGATTAGGAAATGCTGTTGCATTAGGCGCAGGATCATACCGGCCTGACATTAGTTCATTAATATACATTTTAGCAAGCCGTCTGCCAGTGTCCATACTGTTAGGATCGTTTGCTCTATCAATAATTAGACTGTCTAGTACTGATTCAAACTTGGGTGTAAGTTCATCAATAAGTTCTTCTTTGTCGCCCTTTTGTAGGACTTGACTAATATTATCACCCGCCCAGTATCTAACACCTGCGTCTGCTAATCTAGCCTTAATTTGTTCACTCTTACTCATTTATTTCTCCGATGTTAAGGCAGTGGATTGCCTGTAATTGTTTATATTATACACTTTATTTAGGTTATTGTCAAGCATTTTTTATATAATTTAAGTAGTCAGTGGCGATTAATTGGTGTATATTCTTAGTATAATGTTCACCATCTAATCTATGCTCGTCTGTTTCTATATCAATAGCTTTTGTTAATTGTAAATATCCTTGAACAGAAGAATTAGCTTTTTTTCCAGCTGACCAATCACCATACAACTCTATGTTATCAGGCACAAATACTCTATTGTTAATTGACCACTGATACCATTTGATACCTTTTCTAGCACACATAGTATCAATAGCTAATAGATCTAAACAGTAGTCTCTATATTGTAAAGGCGTAACTAGCTCATGCCATAATTTAGTATAGATATATTTTTCATGAAAGGGTTTAAAGTCTGCTTGTACTTTCATATCATCAAAAAAGAAACCTTTAAATTCTTCGTAGTTTTCTTGTCTTACTTGATCAATCATTTCAATATAATTTTCAGTAACACGATGATCAGTATATCTATGTATCTTTTCGTCTTTTGGCTGATCATTATCTAAATAGAGATCAACTCCTGTAGTTTCACCTACATCTAAGTTGCGAGAGCAAGAAAGTAAAAATCTGTTCCAATATGTCGACTGTATGAAAACTTCATCAATATCATCGTATCTGTCAAGCATTGACTTAACCCAGGCAGGATATTTTCTATTACATCCTCCTGGTTGGCTATAAATTACAACTTCTTTATTATTCTCGCTGGCGTAGATCTCAGCATAGTTATTGTCTTGCCATGCTGAGATTGTATCGCCGATTTCGTAATAGCCATGAGCATGGCTATCACCAATGAAAAGTGTTTTACTCATTAAAGTATTTGTCCAACATTTCCAATCTATCATGTGCCGCGGCCATAGCGTCTAATTCTTTTTGAATTGTTTCGACGATATCCGAGTGCTCACCAATACCTACAACTTTTTCCATGTAAACATTGATGTTAGTTTTGTGCAGTTCAATTTCAGCTTGAGCGTGAAGTCTTGCCGCATTAATCATTTGTTGTTTCAACATAAGTCTCCTTTTCTAACAACCTTCTAAACTATCTGTAGCGTATTCGTTGAATCCTCTAGAAAGTTTCTCATAGTTACCCATATGAGGAATAACGTGTCTTACTCCTCCTTGGGGATTTTCCATATCGCCTTTGCGACGGGGAATTAGGTGTACGTGAGGCCACATAACAGTTTGTCCTGCTGATTCGCCTACGTTCTGTCCAATATTAAAAGAATCACAATATCCGTTCTGTATCCACTCGTAGCCCCAACCATATGCGGCTTTATAACACTTAGCCAAGTGATCCCAATCTTCTATTTTAGGCACAAAAAGAACATGTCCTTCTGTAACCGGATATCCGTCTTTGAATACTACATAATCTCTTGTGTCGATTACTACATCTCTCCAAGGTATATCTTTAAATTCCATAATTAAATGCCACCGTAATTCTTTCTTTGTTAACAAGTTGTTGATCTACTTTGTGTAATAAGTAGCTTGGAAATATAATCAATGATCCAGTTTCTGCTGAACATGTTACATTTGGACTGTTAGATTCGCTCAGTTCAGTAATACCAGTTTTAGGCCAGTTTGATTTTTGATTACCGTTAACTAAGGTAAGTCCTGGATGATCTTGATCAGCTTGTACATAATACACTCCGCTCCATAAGTCAGGCAAGTGATTGTGTTCTTCGTGGTATGTATACTTACGATTAATACTAAACCAACTAGCGGCAAGTTTAGGAACTCCTGCTAGTTTAGTTTCTTGGTGACACTGTGCAACACATAGATCAACAAATCCTTTTAAATCTTCAAGTAACGGATCGTTTAAAATATCACTATTATTACCGTAAGAAGTATAACCGTTAGCAGTATATCTAACAGGAGATTGATCAGATTTTTCTCTAGCTAAGAATTCAGGAACAATTTTCTTTTGTAGTTCTTGAGCACTATCATACACTGCTCTAAATACTTGTGTTGGAAATATAAACTGCTTCTGGATCATTAGTATTCTCCTACGTTTTCCCAGGGGTATACAAGCCAAACATCTTCTTCTGCTTTGTTTATTTCGTGGCAAGTATAACTAATAGGTACAAGCACTTCACTAGACATATTATCTGTAAGCGTAGCAAATCTAACATTATTACCCCAAACTCTATTCCATTTTGAATCGTTAGGTAAGCAAGTGCTTTGCCAATCTTGCATGATCCAATTGAATGTAGCACCAGTATCGTTAATGTCATCTACTATAAGAATTTTTTTATTCAATGAACTTGCTGTTGCTTTAGTGCCATCATTATAGCCAAACGCATCTTCGCTCATCCAACAGTTGCTTTCACTACCATGTCCATTATCATCATCACGCAAACTAACCTTTAGTGCTTCACAACTAATGCCTGTCATGTTACTGATAATAGTAGCAGGTACATTGCCACCGCGTGTAATACCTACAATGTAGTCAGGATGCCAGTTGTCCTTGTACATTTGATTAACAATAGATACGCACATACGTTCTACGTCTTGCCAAGTGTAATAATGTTTCTTAATCATTTTTGTATTTCTCGTTTAAATAAGTTTCGTTATGTACCCATCGGTACCCTGCGTCTTTCCAGTTTGACGCTGTGGCATGTACAAAGCGTACAAAGCCCCACTCCTTGCGTTTACGTCCCATAAAGAACAAACTTGTACATGGTATTTCATTACCATCTTCGTCTTTAGCAAGTTCTAACCAATGTAGATTATCTGCCTTTCTGAAACGTATCGAACCCGGTCCCCGCCATTCTCTTGTAGCACCTACAACAGCACCTTCTTTAGAAACAACAGGAATATGTTCCCAGTATCCACCTTTAATGATAAACGCTCCCCAATTCCATGGATGATCATGTAGTGTAGGCTCGTCACTTACTAATACTTTATGTAGTGTAATGTTGAACGGAAAGTTTTTACGTTCTTTTAAGAAAATATAATAACGGATAAGATACGGAATCTTACCTGTTCTATCTGTAATTACTCGACGTCTTCCAAGTTTGTCCATAATCTTAGAAAGGAATGTCATTGTCTACTTCTCCTGCTTTTTTAATATCCATTGTTAGTCCTTAAACTGTACTATTTCATCTATATTAGGCTTGTCTTCTAATAAATTTAATGCCTTGTTAAAAGCATTTGTTTGTAAAGGATCCTCCATATCAGCTTTGTAGCCTATTTGAACAACCAGCAACGGTGCTTCAGTAATCTGCGGCAAACTATCCCAACTAAGCCCAACTTTGTTTTTATCTTTAGAATATTCGTTTTGCTGACCTTTCCAAACCCAATCAGGAAAAGATCTTATATAAGAAATAGCCAAATCATTTTCTAGACAAAGTCCTGCTAGTATTTTAGTGAACATGCCTACTTCAATAGATGCTAGAGTGCGGTTTGAGTTTCCTCTAAACCTATGTTCATCAATTTGTGTATATCTAACCGAAGATTTACCTCCTTCAAACTTTTGTTCATAGTCTTTAATAAATTTATTCTTTTTTGCTTTTCTTAATTCAAAAACTAAAACCCATCCAGGCATGTTATTGTCAGTACCGGCTAATTTGTGTTTTTCCGTACTAAGGTCATAATTGTTCACAGAGCCAGTAGGAAACAAACAACAGATTTGCGCTATTATACGTTTTTCTTCTAAGTCGTTAGGACCAAACGCATGTATTTTAAACGGAAACAAGTTTTGTTTAGATGCTGAAATATTTTGTGTCCTTTTAAGTAAATCGTATATCAATTCTTTGCTAGGCATCTTATTAGGATCCCAAGCCGCTCTAATTTGTCTTCTTTTTGAAAATAATTTTTCTATGCTCATAACATGTTCACCACATCATTAAAATTTGTCCATAATCTTAGAAAGGAATGCCATTGTCTACTTCTCCTGCTTTTTTCTTGCCTTCATAATCCTGCTTAACCATATCATAAACACTTTTAAAGTTACGCCATACTTTTTCTAAACTAGGATATTCTTTACACATACGTTCAACTTCACTAGGATCTATAGTTATATTTTTATAGAGCCAATCAATGTCAACAATGTTTTCAGACATAGTAGTATCTATAGTGCTGGTATAATCTGTATTTTGATCTAAATTAATAGTAAAAGTTCCATCCGTGTAAGATTCATTACTAGAGTATGTAGAATCACCAATAGTTACTGTGTAATTAGAATCATCACCCATTACTAATTTCCTTGTACAGTTGTTCTCCGCTAAAGAATTGTTTTTGTAATTTACTGCGTTGTTTTTCCATAGGAATAAGGTAACTGTTATAGTTTTCCACATAGTCAACAATTTTTCTCTTTAGGTCTTCTTTAAATTTATTATATTGTGTTGTGTTCTTAGTCCAAATACTAGGGTATTTAAAATCCATAATAGCCATTTCACTGTAGCTAAGACGATCAGGCACCATAGGAATAGTATTAACAAGTAATCCTTCATACCAACTAATACCAAGTGTTTCTTGTAGGTTAGCACTAAAAACTACTTTAGCTTCGCCTAGCAAGTTGTGATATTCGTTTTTAGTAAGAGAACGTTCTTGACAGGTTACAAACTCGTATTGCGGAAGTTCATTTGCTAAGTCTTTAAAAATTTCATGTTGTTTCTCAGGAGCAACACGGTGAGGGAAAAGGATAATGTTTTTCTTTTCCATTCCTTTATAGCTATCTAAGCTAGACTTTAGATACTCCATAGGCCAACCTGCTTTTTTAATTTTTGTTTTGTCTACCCAGTCTCTTTCTGTAGATCCATTAGGTTTAAATGTTTGTAAAAACAAATCTATATGAAACTGTGTGGCAAAAAAATTATCGTTGTAACATTCAAACATGCTACGTTCAGCATTTCTTACCCAAGGTTTATCGCCTATTAATCTTCCCAAGAAATCTTGTGGGTCATAACTACCAGCATGCCACAAGCCACCAATGCGAACATCAACACCAAGTAACTCTGCCATGTAGCGTAGTTGTATAACTGTAGGATTCCAGGCATCGGTATAGAGAAAATAATCGCCGTCCTTGACTTTCCCTTCACAGAACATCTCTCCTATTTGTTCTAGTTGTTTTGACTTGTACACGTTAGTACCGCCAAAGTTAAGGAAAGCCCCAGGCGTAGTTGCCTGAGGCGTTTCCCCACCACTAATAACCACAACATCATTATTTGTAGCATGCCGCAGTTGTTTAGGAAGATATTCTTTCCATTGCTTGGTATAGCGTGTATCTACTGCTTCAATGTCTACAATATAAATGGTCATTAGTTTTTCCTATTACTCTGATAACGTCCACCGCTATTGTTGCGGTTTTGATTTCCTTTCTTACCACCGTTACGAAAACGTTGATAAGCCTGCCAAGCACGACTTTTACTGTCGTACAAATTCTTTTCATCCCACGCATAGCCACTATGACCATACAAGTATGCGGTCGCACAAAATGCTTTAAACCTCTCAAGATCATCAAACACTTTGTTATAAGCATCACGATTAAATTCAATTGCCATTTTCTTTTCTCTCTATAGCATTATTTTGGGGTTGGGTAGTAAATCGAACAGCCATTTTCGCCATCTTCGGCAACGTCAATTTCAACAAAGCGGCCGGGATACTTTGAGGAAATAGCTTCATACAAATCATCTGCGATCATTTCGCATGACTTGTGATTAAGTTCTAGTACGCCTTCTACATCATAAAGTCGTTCCATCCAGCGTTTAAACTGAATAAATTCAATATCTCTATCATTATGAAATACTTGAATACGCACTTTAAAGTGAAAAATATGACGATGTGGAACACCAAGGAATGATACGTCATCCCAATCGCCAGTTGCTAGTTTAGGGTCAGTATCTGCGCCAGGGTACATGTGTACACCTTCTTTACGGAAAGTAACCCAAATACTGCGGCTTGCTTTACCCTTTACATTATCTTGTGCCATTTTAAAGTCTTCTTCTTTCATTTTACGTTTCATATAAGTTTCGTAACGTTCTTGTTCCATTATTATACTTTCATTCAATAACTTTGTCAAGGCCATATTTGCTCCAATCTGTAAATTTTTCTCTATCCATTAGATCATGTAAGCTATGACACCAGACACCAGGGTTAGTTGCCTTAAAATCTACATCATCAATCTTAACCATTGTGTTGTAGTTCCAAAGTTTCGTGTAAGGCAATGGAACACGAATTTGGGGGATAAAGTTATCGAATTCGTTCAAACATAAATCGTTAAACATTTCAACAACATCTAGTGGAATGTCTAAACTACATAGTTTGCCTGACACTAGAAACGCTTTGATCATATTTTCCCAAGCATCCCATTCATTATTTTTAATTGGTTTAAATGAGTGATTGGCACCAAAGAAGATATGTTCGCACTGTTCTTCGTCGTAATGTTTTTGTATAACATCACAAGGTTGTACACCTGTAACAAACAGTGTTTTCATTCCAAACGCAGGAGTTTTTTCAACTTCTATACCTGTGAAGAATGTAACACTGTCTGCTGTACCTGTGTTGTAATCTCTTTTCATTGTGTTATCCTTATAACAGTCTCTAAGTCTGCTATTTCTTCTTTTATACGAAGTTTTTTATGCTTTAGTTCTTTAACTATACGCTCATTAGTAAAATTGTCAAACTCTTTTTTGATTTCATTATCCAAATCACGATGTGTTCGAATTAGTCCTTCTAATTTAGCATTGGCTTTATCTAGTTTTGTTTTAAAATCGCTCATTACACTTCCTCAAATAGCTGTCCATACTTCGTTTGTGCGTTAACAGTCTTTTTACCAGTGGCACCTCTTGTGCCAATGATACTCATCCAAAACTTTGAATATTTTTCAACTAGAGCATTTGCTTTGTCTCTATCATCCGTTGCGAATATTTCGTCCACAACATCACGGAATAATAGCCTGTCAAATTGCTCTTCCACAAGCATTGCCGGAAATACTCCGTTGTCGTATTGTCTATTTGCTTCTTGTACAGCATTAATGTGGCTCCATACATTATGACCCATTTGAATCGCATAACTAAAACTATCCCAACTAGTTGAATCACGTTTACGAACAACTTGATTACCATCTTCGTCTAGTATAGGATCACCATTTTTGTCTCTATCAACTTCTCCTGCTAAAATTTTAGGAGTTCCAATTAGATTTTTATCACCTGGTGCGTAGATACATACATCATTTACTTTTATATTTTTTGTTAACGGGCTATCTGTAAAGTTTTTAAATATACCATCTTGTAGTACAGCATCTCTAAAGTTGCGTGTATCAGTAGCATACTTTAGTTCATCAATGCTAGGAACCATTCTATAAACCCATTTAGTTCTATCTTCAGTTTCAGTTTGAATATAAATTTGGCCATTAGCAGTTGCTAAGAAAGGACTCGCACAATCAAATGTAATCATAAAGTTTTTATTATGGTACTTGCGTACAGCTCTTTGAATGTCTGTTAGCAAGGTAGCCCATTCTAATTTACTAGTACCTAGAAAGTGCATAACGTCATGTTTACCTTGTTCAAGTAATCCATCAAATCTTAGTGCTACAATACGTTTTAGAACCAAATGTATATCACACATGTTCTGTCCACCCATTGACCATCCATTGAAATGATTCTCATACTTTGTAGGATCACAATAGTCTTTCATCTGTTGATACCAATCTTCGGCATCACTATGATTTTCACCTTGGAGTACATTTAAGAACTTACAAGCGCCGCTTCTGTGCTTCATAAAGTAATCATTATTAATACGAGTAGCATCAACTGCTTCTTGGTATGTACTAATGCCTGTTGCGTCTACACCAGCTGGTGAACGTGCTACCCAGGCTGGAATATCAAGGATCATTCCATAGTCCATATAAGCGTCCATCCACGCAAGAACTTGTTCACGTTTCTTTTGTGCTTTAGGACAATTAGGATCTTTCCAGTCACCTTCCCAAACGCCCTTACCAATCTGGAAGCCGCCCGAGTCACCTAGTAGCCAACTGTTCTCACGATCACGTTCTCTAATCATAAGTTCTTTAGGAGCGTCTTTTGTGATATCTAATTCAGCATGTCCTGCTGAATACAATGTCCAGTGATAGTTAAACAATCCTTCTTTTTTGTTTAACCAATTCATACTTTCCATACTAGGATATGGAATACGTGACGGATCTACATAATCTTCTCGACGCTGTTTACCTACAAATGTAGCATAGAATCCGCTTAGTGCTGGAAGGAAAGTTGCGTAGTCGTTCTGTGCTTTTGTAAGATCAGTATTCATTTACTTACTCTGCGCTGGAAGAATATAATCGTATGTTGCTAGTCCACTGTCAACAGTAATCTGCATAGCACCTTGATCACTTAGGCTCATTTTAATTTGTCCATCTAAGTTAAGTATAGCTTGTACCTGTGCTACTGGATACGTCCAAGCATGTTTAAGGTTACCTTCAATGCCTGTTTGGAATACAAACTTACCTGCGTGTGTGTTAACATCACCAAAACTAAACACAAGATCATTTACACCACCAGTTTCTTCAACCTTAACTGTAAAGTTTTGTTCTTCTGAGTGTGCCGCACTTTGTAGTTTCATTCTTGTAATACTAGCAAGCGACGGAGTAAATTCTACATCCCATGATGCGCCTTTAAATTTAACACTTTTAAGTTTTTCATTAATAATTTGCGAACTCATAAAACGGAAATCGTTTTGGAAGTCACCTGTTCCATTTTCAAAATGAATGTGTGTTGGAATAGTTTCGCCATTACGCTCTGCTTGTACAACATCAATCTTAGCATCTTTTTGATACTCTGGATTTTTTAAATGTAGTGCTAGTTTATCTAAGTTAGGCATACCAAAAATATTTGCGCCAAACTCTGCTACTTTATCCTTTGTGTTAGCTGACAGGATCACACTGCGATCTTCTGCCATTGATTCAACTGTAGTACTAGTGTCATCACCTGTAACTTTTACCAAGCTCAAAAAGCCTAGAGAATGTGTTTTTGCTACTACGTCTTGTAAGATATCTTTCATAATACTCTCCTATGTTCCTTTTATTATACGATATTTTGTTGATAAAGTCAACAACTTTTTACTCTATTTCTAAGATCACTACTTGAAAAGCGGTGTTCTCTTTTGTTAAAGAATAGTTCGATACCTCGTTTTGCGCATATTGCTCTGCCAGTAAACTTACCATTCTTATATTCTTCACCTAAGATCCTTACGTCAATATGAAGCATATTTAGAATATCTTCTAAGTCTGTTTCTGTTTGATATGGAATTATTTCGTCTACGTATTTGACTGCGCTAAGTTGTGTATGTCTTTCTACAATAGATTGTACGGGTGAATTCTTTTCAGGCCGATCAAGACTAGGATCAATTTGTATGCCGCAAATCAAGTAATCGCATTGTTCTTTTGCATCTCTCAGCATTTGTATATGACCTGCGTGGAGCAGATCAAATGTACTACATGTGAAGCCTATTCTCATTTCTTAAA
>MDTB01043004.1_pt1 | contig 10269 bp, 5 predicted proteins | sample 811161 | NCBI WGS metagenome assembly MDTB01 (sample SAMN05326650, study PRJNA326480) | marine metagenome | isolation source: seawater | place: Mediterranean Sea | collected 2009
AACCTTTGGAGGACTAACAGTCATCTCAAAACCCTCTCTTCTCATTTGAGTAAGTAAGATTTCTAGCATTAACTCACCTCTACCACTGACTACGAAAGAATCATTACCATCATTTTCTGAAAATGTAATACCAACATTATTTTGTGCTTCCTGTATTAATCTATCCCTTATTTGTGTACTCGTAAGTTTTTTACCTTCAGTTCCTGCTAGAGGAGAGGTATTAACTGTTATAGTAATTGACATAGTAGGAGGATCTATGGGAGTAGCTGAGATTGGTTCATTAACCTCTAAATCACATATAGTATCAGCAACATTTGCTTTTTCTAATCCAGCAACGATAACTATATCACCAGCTTCACCTACCTCAATTGGAACTTTTTTTGTCCCCTCATATCTAAAAATTTTTGTAAGTCTTCCCTCATCAACTTTTTCACCTTTTAAATTTATAGCCTTAATAGCTTGATTAGCTTTAGCAGTGCCTTGAGTAATTCTTCCAACTAGACTTCTTCCTAAAAAATTGTCTGCATAAAGTAATGTTGATAACATTGCAAAAGGTTTTGATTTATTAAGATCTGCAGGTTTTACATGTTCAATAATTTGATCTAACAATGCATTTAAATTTTCTCTAGGACCATCAACGTCTTTATCTGCCCAACCTGATCTTCCACTTGCGTACAGAACTGGAAAATCTAGTTGTTCTTCATTAGCATCCAAGCTGACAAATAAGTCAAAGGTTTCATCCAAAACTTCATTAGCTCTTTGGTCTGCTTTATCTAATTTGTTTATAACAACGATTGGTTTCAGACCCTGTCTTAGTGCTTTTGATAATACAAATTTTGTTTGTGGCATAACACCTTCTGCTGAATCTATCAGTAATAAGGCACCATCAGCCATACTAAGCACTCTTTCTACCTCAGCAGCAAAATCTCTGTGACCTGGGGTATCAATGATATTAATTCTTGAGTCTTTCCAATTTATTGAAGCTGGTTTAGCTAAAATTGTAATTCCTCTTTCCTTTTCAAGCTCCCCCGAGTCCATTAATCTTTCATCAACAACCTCATTTTCTCTAAACGAGCCACTTTGCTTCATTAAATTATCTATCAGTGTTGTTTTACCGTGGTCAACGTGTGCGATTATTGTGATGTTTCTTATATTTTTACTCATAAATTGTGGCTCTTATACATTAATTTTTTTTTTTGAAAACTTTAAAAATGCTTAAAAAATATGAAATTTATAAAAAAATGGATGTTATTTTGTTTTTTTTGTCTTTTCTCTTTTTAATTTTCTTTTTTCCTTAAGGCTTAGTTTGGGTTTTTTATTTACACTCGAATCTTTAAAGGATTTTCCGCTATATCTTTTTGACATAAAAAATAATAAAATTTTAAAATTTAATAATGTTTAAAATATGAATTCAAATTCTTTAAATCAAGCAAAATCGAGATTTTTGGAAGGAATAAAATTTTTTAATGAAGAAAAATTTGAGTTAGCTGAAAAAAATTTTTTAGAGAGTTTAGACCTAGCCCCTCAGAGACTTTCGGTTATAAGTAATTTGATTAAAATATATATTGTTACTAAACAAACTAAAAAGTTAGATGAAATTCTAACTAAATATAAAAACTTAAATAAAGAAAAAGAAATATTATTTGGCGAATCTTATAATTTTTTTTTCAAAAAAAATTTTGATCAATCAATTAAAATTTGTAATCAAATAGTTAATAATAAAGACATCAAATATCCTATACAAGATTTATTAGCCTCAAACTTTAAAAAAAAAGGTAATTTTTTAAAAGCTTTAAAGATTTACAAAAATAAACTTTCAGAAAATAAAGACGATTACAAAATTTATTATAATATTGGTTGTCTTTTATTTGAACTGGGAAAAAATCACCAAGCCAATTACTATTTTATAAAAAGTAAAAATTTAAACCCACAGTCTGCAGATATATCATGGAGACAATCGCTTTGCCTCTTAAAATTAAAAGACTTTAAAAATGGTTTTTTACTTTATGAGGATAGATGGAAAAGAGAAAATCATCCCAATAAAAAATTTCATAATATTAAATCTGCTAATGATATTTCAGAAATTAAGAATAAAAAAATTCTAATTTGGGACGAACAAGGTCTAGGGGATACAATAAATTTTTCAAGATTTGTTATAGATATTTTAAAGTTCACTAAAAAAATCACTTTTGTAATTGATAAAAAACTTAAGGATATTTTATCTAATTTAGATAAAGAAATAAATGTTGTTGACTATGAGAGTTTTAAAGAAACTAATTATGATTTTCAAATTGCTTTAGGAAGTTTGCCAAAACTTTTAAACATATCAACGACCGATGATATAAATTTTTATCAATTAACTTTGCCAGAAAAAAAGACTCAAATAAAATATATTGATAATGATAAATTTAATATTGGCATTGCTTGGTCAGGTAATCCCAATTACCCGATGGATAAATATAGGTCAATTTCGTTTAATAAATTTGATAAATTACTGCAAATGAAAAAATTTAATTTTTATAAATTATCAAAGACAGCTAAAAAATCCGTATCAATAAATTCAGAAACTTCCTCTAATATTTTTGATTTTGGAGATAAATCTTTTTTTGAAATATCTAAAATTATTAAAGAGCTAGATTTAGTAATCTCTGTAGACACTTCAATAAATCATCTTGCGGGTATACTTGGCGTAAACAGTATCTTACTATTGAATTATAATAATTATTGGACATGGTTTAATGATAAAAACAAAAATTATTGGTACCCTTCTGTAAAGATTATAAAACAAAAAAATTTTAATTCATGGAATTATGTCTTCGAAAATTTAATTATGGAGGTTGAAAAAATATATAAAAAAAAAACGTAATGATTTATTTGATTTTATTAGTCTTTTATAAAAAATTTATTGGCCTTAATGCTATATTTCTTTGACATTTTTTCTAAAGATTTATAAAAGATTTAACTAAATCTGATATTAATATTTAATTAAATTTACATGCTTAACCTCGAATTAAAGACAAAAAAAAAATTATCCTTAATTTTAATAGTATTTTTTTTAGCTTGTTTTTTTACAATTTTTTTAGCCTCATTAGCTTACATATATGAAAAAAGAGCAGAGATATTATTTAAATTTGGGTATTATGGGCCTAATGATCATCACAATGAACGAAGATATTTAATTAATCCTCTAAAAAAATCAGATCGTCAAGCTCCTCCAAAAGATATCAAAGATTTAAAGATTAATGAAAATAGCACCATTGTTGGTCAATGGTCTTCACCAGTGGATTGGAATGTAACAGCAATTCATTCAATTTTGTTACCTGACGAAACAGTAATGACTTTTGGTACTTTTGGTATTGATAAAAAAGAGAATTCAGAAGATCTAATTTCAAATAAAAAAATTGTCATTACAGATGGAAGAGAATTTGATAGAGATGGAGGTTCTCACCAATGGAGAGGTCATAGTGTAAACAGTGGTATAGACTTTGATATATGGGATCCAAAAAAAGGAGTTGGTGAGGGCTCACATATATTATTTAAGCAGCCTGTTGTAATGGATGCTTTTTGTTCAGTAGTAAGAGTTATAGATGATAATAAAGTTTTTATTTTGGGAGGAAACAAAAATTTAGATACAAACTTACCAGACTCTCAAAATCAAACTATGATTTATGATGTAGAAAATAAAAAGTTCTCTTTATCAAAAAATTTAAACTTTAAAAGATGGTATGCCTCTGCTGTTATATCTGGTGATGAAAAAATGTTTCTTTTTGGAGGTGAAGATATGCCTAACAAAAAGCCTAGTACCACTCCAGAAATGATTGATTTAAAAAATATTGATTATGGTTGGAAAAAACTAGATCAATCAGAAAGTAACGATCTTTTTGGTGCAAAAGATGCTACAGAGTATTCTTATCCAAGAGCTTTTTTGGCCTCTGATGGAAATATAGTTGGTATTTCTTATAACAAAATCTGGGTAATGGATTTAGAAAACAATTATAGAGTTTCAAAAACAGGAGAAATTCCTCTTGTAAAAGGAGGAATATCCAATGTTTTAGAACATTCAAATCCAAACATGGATCATGATAAAAAAGATCATATGAAATTAGTAACTATTGGAAGCCCTGTTGGTACCACAAATTCTGTGGTAATGATTGAAAAAGACAAGGTTTTGATTTTTGGAGGAAGGCAAAATGGAATTGAATATTCACCCTCAAATAAAGTAGTTATGATCGATTTCACAAATTCATTTAAACCTAAAATTCAAGAATTAAATCCTATGAATTTTCCAAGAAGCAACGGAAATGCAACAATTATGCCAGATGGAAATATTTTTATTAATGGAGGAACTTCCTACGATGATCTTGCGTTTAGTGTTTTTACGCCAGAAATTTACAATCCCAATACCCAAGAAACTTCAGAAATGTCTCAAGCTTATTTTAGAAGAAATTATCACTCTACAAGTTTATTATTAGCTGATGGTAGAATTTTGACAGCAGGAGGAGACGTTTGGAATGCTGAAATTTTTTATCCTCCATATTTGTTTACAAAAGATATAAATAATAAAACAGTTTTAGCAGAAAGACCCATGATTACAAACTTGAAAAAAAATATTAAAAGAGGTGAAATGATAGATATTAGTGTAAATGGTGAAGTTTCAAAGGTAACATTAATATCTACAGGTTCTACAACTCATGCACAAAATTCAGAGAGCAAATTTAGAAATATTGATTTTAAAAAAATTTCAAACAATAAAATTGAGATATCACTTGATTCCAATCAAAACGATTTACAAAATGGAACATATTTGCTGTTTGTGCTAAATTCTAAGGGCACGCCATCTGAGGGTAAAGTTGTCTTTGTAAATTAATAAAGTTATCTAACTATGTGTTGTTGAATTTGACTATCAAAAAAATGATTTAAGCTTTCACATGAAGAGCAATTAGTAACTACTTTTATGTTTTTAGAAGCTGTATAGATATTACTAAAATGATGCCAAAACTTTATATTATATAAATTAGGATTTCTTAAAATTTTACATTGAAATCCAATATTCAAATCTTCCCAAGGTAATTTATTGTAAATAGTATTCAGAAAGCTTTCTTGTCTAATCTTTAAAACTAATTTTTTAAGTTTTGAATTTTTTTCCAAAATATTTTTTGAAAATTTTGTAAATTTATTAAAAGATATTTGATTTTTACTAAAATCAATCAAGTAATTTGTGCCACCTAAACTGAAATCATCGTCAGTTAAACACACGTATAATAACAAGTTATCTTTAAAATTTGACTCTAAAAAATATTTTTTTATGTAATTTTGGTCAATTTTATTAAATTCTTTCTTATAATAAGATAAGTATTTTTCTGGACTTAAATCCTTTGTTTCTTTTATTTTAACATTTTTTTTATCTATGAGCTTCATGCCATTAAACTTATAAGAGTCATTCTTTAAAACATTTAATAACTCTATATTATTCAATTCACAAAATTTTGAAAAATCTTCTATAGAATTTTTTTTGTTATATTTAGAAATTTTTTTATCTCTTTTAAGTTGTTCATTGAAAAAACTTGCATAAGGCATATAATAATTTGGTAAAATTTTTTTTAGACGATCAAACTGCTTCTTTTTTATGAACAAAGTATCTCTAAGAGAAATCTTTAATTGTTCCTGAAGTTTATAATTTTCGTACATAAGAGGATATGAAGAACCACCAGCAAATGAAGATCCATAAAAGTTAGTTTTAGGTAGTCTTTCAAAGTTTATCATATTAGCATCTACAGCTAGCAAACCTGTAAACTCTCCATTAGAAAAATATATTCCAGAATCTTCTTTAAAATCCCCTGATTTCAATAATGAGAAGTTTAGATTTGTATTTTCTAAATTATATTGAAAATTAAAATCGAGGACTTGAATGTTTTTAAATCCCAAATCCCTGACGAATAGTTCAGTTGATTTACTAATAAAATTTGGGACAACAATTGGAATATTCTTACTAACTTTGCTTAAGGTTAATGGATGTAAATGATCTGAATGATTATGGCTAATATATATAAAGCTAGAATTATTTAATTCATCAATCCAGTCATCTTTAGTTGGATATTTTAACCACCAGCCAGTATTAAAAGCTGGTCCTATTGCCCATGGATCAGTTGAAAAAGAAAAATTTTTTCCTGCGATTTTTAAAAAAGCATGATTAAAAAATCTGATCTCAGTATCTAATTTCGCTTTAACTTTATCTATGATGGGGATGTATAAAATATCTTCAATTTTTAAAATGTTTTTATCAATTGAATATTTAGCTTCATTTTTTTTAACACCATTATGATAGCTTCCTGTTGAAGGATTAAATTCCCATAAATGAACAGGGCAAATTGCTTTTCCATTTTTTGAAATAATCTTACCACCTGCATGATCGCATTTTCTATTATAAACTTTTATTTGATCATTGTTTTTATAAATAATAAAGTTTTCATGAAAATTTATTCCAAGGTTAATTTCATTTAAATTAAGTCTAAATTCTTTTTTTTTTGTAATATATTCTAATTTACCTAATTTTTTAAACATATTACTGAATTATTTTAAAGAGGTGGATAGTAACTCAGGAATATTTTTAAGATTGAGTACATTTAAAAAACTTAAAATTTTCATAATATTTTTTATCACAAAAGAATTAAAAAAAAAACGATTAAATATCAAAATAAGCTTTATTATTTTTAAAAATACAAATGCAAATTAATTAAAGGAAGAAAAGGTTTATTTTGTCACAGAAAAAGTAAACATTGACTATTAATTTTCTTTATTAAAGGTTTTTTTTTGTGTTTTATTTAAGTGAGGAATTGCAAATGTTTCAGGAATATTAAACTGTATGCCGGTATATTCTTGAATTATTTTTAACTGTTTATATGTATTATTAATAAGTTCATCAAAATTAACAATTAAAGTTTCTTTTTCCGACATCCATTTGCTTTTCCAAGTATTAACTTCTAATTTTAATTTATCTTCATTTATAAATTGATATAATTTAGGATCTATTTGAGAATACTTTTTTATGATACTATCTGTATCTCTTATTAAAATAACTTTTTTAAAGTTTTTAAAAAATTTTAAATTATTATTAGTTGGAGGAAAATGTTGTTTTAATATTAATTTTTTTTGATTAAAAATAAATTTTTCAAAATCCAAGAATAATCGTAAGTCAAAATCACAAATATCTGAATGAAAATTAGATAAAATATGGAAGTCTTTTGTTGGATTCGTAACTCTAAGTTTATTCATTCGTAAATAATCATTTATTATTGAATGGAAATAATATCCAAATATCATTTTTAAACATTTTTTGATTTTTAAGTTCTTAAGATAAGAATAAAGTATCTTTTTTTGAATTATGCTTGAAGTATTAGGATAAGTCACAATTTGAAAAGAAGTATAATTTGTATTTTTATTTATTATATCAACCAAGGTTGTTGACGCAGTATTTGGTGCTGCTAATATTATTGATTTCATAATGGAGTTACATTCTCATAGTTGTTTCAGAAATACTACTATTTACTAATTTATTGAAAAAATATTCACTACCTAATTTTAAAGTTAAAAAAAACCCTTATATAATCGGTGTTTTTTAAATTTTTTATTTAGCACTGAATGAGTTTACATTCGCATTCCTAGTACGCCAATACTCACTTATTTAAGAAGTTCATTGCAAAGTTCATTGCAGAAAATGGAAACGTATTACATTCACATCGTATAATTCAATAAATACTGATTTATCTATCTTTTATCAAAATTGTTCATCACTGTTCATCACTTTTAGAAAGTAATTCAAAATGTACTTAAAAGATTAATAGTTTAATTCTCATTCTAGTAATGCATACTATTTTTATTAATAATTTTTATATTAATGGAGTTTTATTTATATGGTTTATAAATTTTTGGATAAAAAAAAATATAAGTATATTAATTTCTCTATTTTTCTTTTCGTTTTTATTTCTCATCAAATAATTTTTTTAAAATTTTTCCCCAATGATAGAGGATTCCTGGGACATGATTATGAACAATTTTTACCTAATTTTGTTTATGGAAAGATATGGTTTGAAAATAACTTTTTGTCCGTCCCTTGGTTTAATCCTAGTTTTTGTTGTGGAACACCCTTTTATTCTGATCCTCAAACTGCTTTTTATTCAATTCATCAAATTTTTTATATTTTATTTCAACCAGTCTTTGCTACAAAAATTTTATTTGTTTACTTTTCCTTAATGGGTCATTTGGGCATGTTTTTTTTATTAAATAAAAATTTCAAACTTTCATTTTATTTGTCATTGTTAGGAGCAACAATGTTTATTTTTAATGGATTTTTTACTTATAGGGCAATTATTGGACATGTTGCTTATATAAACTTTATTTTAATTCCCTTGTATTGCTTTTTTTTAATTGAAAGTTTTTCTAATAAAAATTTTTTTTTAAAAAATATATTTTTATTTTTATCTGTTCTGGTTCTGAGTTCTTTTTTTTATTCTGGAGCAGGACCTATTATGCCTTTAGTTATATGTTGTATTTTTTCAATTTTATTATTCTATTTTTTAAAAAATAAAAATTTTATAACTATTTTTAAAGCATTATTAAAATCTTTAATTCTTACTCTATTAATATCTTCTTCAAAAATTAGCGCATCACTATTTTATTTAAACAATTTTAGTAGAAAATTAATACCATCTTATTTTGATAATGTTTTTGATTATTTAAATGTAGTATTTAAATCTTTATTTTTTTATCCTGATATTCAATATTTTAATTCAACTGTTATAAATCAAAATATTAAAAGTTTTGGAATTCATGAAATAGAATTTGGATTAACTGTGATACCTTTAATATCATTTATTTTTTTGATTTTTAATTTTAAAAAAATTATCAACCCAGACAACATTAAGAAATTATTTTTAGTATTTATAATTATTTTTTTTATACCAATTATTTTAAATACTAATTTTTTTTCCATCCAAGATATTTGGAATAAGTTACCAATTGTTGGCAGTTCATGGGTACAAATAAGATGGAGTGCTTTTTATATAATTCCTTTAATTTTTTTCTCTATTTTTGTCCTAAATAATTTTAATTTTTTAAAGAAAAATAATTTTTTTTTAATAGTTTTGCTTTTAATTGTAGTGTTTCAAAATATTAATAGAGATAAAGTTTATTATGAAAATCAGTATTATAATCCAGAAAACCTAGTTAAATTTTGGAAAAAAATTGAAACTTCTTCAAACTCTAATTCTTACAAAATTAATGGTGTAGCAACAATAATTAATAGTGAAGGTAAATTAAAAAATCAAGGCAGTCGTAATGATTTATTTGTATTTAACTTTTCTTCTCTATTTTGTTACCAACCTTTATTTGGATATGGTTTAGAAAATTTTCCTCATCATAAAATTATGTTTACTAAGAAGGAAGAAATTGCACCTAATACATTTTTATTATTTGGTGGTCTCAATGATAATATTGATAAAAAAAAATATAATTTTTTAAATCCATCATGTTTTTTGTTCCCTAAAGAAAATAATTGTGTTCCAGGAGATTTATTTACAATAAATCAAAATAAAGATTTGGAAAAATTTTTAAAATACAAAAGTATCAATTTTAAAAAAAATATTATTCAATATATTTTTGATTATCTAAGTATTGCGACTTTTTTATTTTTATTAGTTTTGATTTTTATTAATTGTTTTTTTTACTACAAAAAAAAACCCCAAAAGTATTAATACTGTTGGGGTTTTAAATTTAGTAGGTACGAAAAGGGTATTACATTCCCATGCCGCCCATGCCGCCCATGCCGCCCATTCCTCCAGGCATACCACCAGGCATTCCACCGGCACTAGCATCTTTTTCATCTGGCTTATCAGCAATCATTGCCTCTGTAGTTACTAACAATCCAGATATAGACGCTGCATCTTGAAGAGCAGTTCTAACAACTTTAACAGGATCTATAATACCTTTAGCAAACATGTCACAATATTCTTCATTTTGAGCATCGTAACCGTGAGTTTTTTTATTCTGTTCTAATAATTTACCGACAACAACTGAACCATCTACTCCAGCATTTTTAGTTATTTGTCTGATGGGAGATTCTAATGCTCTTCTTACAAGGTCTACACCAGCTTTTTGGTCTTCACCTTTAGCTTTGACTTTATCAAGATCTTGAGCAGCATATAACAATGCACATCCACCACCTGTAACAATACCTTCTTCAACAGCAGCTCTTGTTGCATTTAAAGCATCTTC
>MDTB01059316.1_pt1 | contig 10269 bp, 9 predicted proteins | sample 811161 | NCBI WGS metagenome assembly MDTB01 (sample SAMN05326650, study PRJNA326480) | marine metagenome | isolation source: seawater | place: Mediterranean Sea | collected 2009
CATTTATTTTATCAATTTGACTATAGGTTTTTTTGGACAATTTCTTTTTAATTATGTTTAAGTTTTTTTTAAGGTGTGCGAAAGAGTCAACACCTAAAATAATGTAATCGATTTCTTTTAAATTAAAGGCCCAATTTAAAGATAAATAGCCAAGATGCATTTTCTCAGAATTTGCAATCTGAAGCAATCTTTCATATTTTTTTTTAATATTCTTAAAATTTTTAAAAATAAATTTTTTTTTTTTGAAAAAAAGTCCCTGTAAAAATACTGATCTTATCTGAATCTTAATATTTTTTCTCTTTAAAGTTTTGATAATCTTTTTATTTAAAAAACGCTTATCTAAAATATTAAGAGGAATTTGTATTAAATCTGGTTTTTTATAATTTAAGATTTTATTGAGTTCCGCAACATTATATAAAGATACTCCTATATTTTTGATTAGGTACTTCTTTTTAATAATATTAATTTCTTTATGGAAATTTGGATTCAAATAATCTTGATAACTATGAGCTAAAACTGTATTTGGTGCATATCCCAAGGAATCTAATGATTTTTTGAATTGCGATTGGATTTTTTCTTTGTTCTTAAATGTAAATTTCGTAGTGATTTCAAATTTTTTTTTAGTTTTTTTAAAATATTTTCCAATTTCCTTCTCACTTTTTATATATGAGCTTGCTGTATCTAATGAATTAATTTTATTTTTCTTTAAATAATTTAGAATTTTAAAAATTTCATTATATTTTATTTTTCCAGACTTATTTGCAATTCCATAATTCGTTCCAAATTGAGCTGTACCTAATATGATTTTTTTAGACATATTTTTTATAATTTTTTCTAATTATCAAATTGCAAAATTCCATTCATTTAAATAGTGGTTATAAAAATTTATTTTTTAATAGTATTTGCAATTACTTTTCTAAGCTGAGTAATGCTCAAAAAGTTTTTGTTTTCTTTACTATTGTAAGAAAATCTTTTTTTTAATTTTTTATATTTTGCTTTATTTTTTTTATTTCTATACGTGCTCAAGTTGTAGTCAAAAAAATCTACATTAGGCAAAATGACAAAATGATCTTTTGCTTCCAGAGTGTACATCGAATCATGAATTGAAAACATTTCTTCATGTAATTTTTCCCCGGGTCTTAAACCAATTATCTTTATACTTGATTTTTTTTTGAATGCTTTGACAAGATCAATAATATTATATGAAGGAATTTTTGGAACAAATATTTCACCACCAATCATTTCTTTAATTGAGTTTGCTGTAAAGTTAGCTGCTTCTTCCAAGGATATATTAAATCTTGTCATTTCATTATGAGTAACAAGAAATTTTCCATTTTTTTTGTTTATCTCATTAAATATAGGTATTACAGAACCTCTGCTGTTAGATACATTTCCGTATCTAACAACTGAGAAAAGAGATTTCTTTTTAGAGTAAAAATTAGCATTTATAAAAATTTTATCAGATACCAGTTTTGTCGCTCCATAAAAGTTAAGAGGTGAAGATGCTTTGTCTGTACTTAATGCAACAATTTTTCTAACATTATTTTTAATTGCAACTTCAATAATATTCTGTGCACCTAAAATGTTAGTTTTTACAGCCTCAAATGGATTGTACTCAACTGCTGGAACTTGCTTTAAAGCTGCCGCGTGAATTAAAAAATCTATTTTGTTGTTAGTAAGCGCTAAATCTAGTCGGTTTTTATCCCGAACATCACCAATAAAAAATCTAACTGGTATTTTTTTATTTATTTTTTGTAAATCATTTTGAAGATTGAATTGTTTTAGTTCATCTCTGCTAAAACAGATAATTCTTTTTGGTTTACTTTTTTTTAGTAAATTTTTAATAAAAAAGGATCCGAAAGAACCTGTTCCTCCTGTAACAAAAATATTTTTATTGTTGAAAATTTTGTAATTTGAATAAAGCATTTAAATTTATATATATAAGTGACCCTTTTATTGTAAAAAAAAAATTTGTAAAATAGTAATTTTCATAATTTGATTTTTCATTAATAATATCAAAATTGCTAAAATAATTTGTCCAAATAAAGACAAAGCAGGAAATATCGGATTTCAAGTGTTTGAATTATTCAAGACTTAATGAGATAAATTTATTGTTAAATAATACTAATTTTGATAGATTGTGAATTATAATGATATTATACAGATATTTCGACAAATACAATATTATTTTAGGAAGATATTTTTTCAATAATCTAAATCTATTTACGTATAATTTCTATAATTTAATATTTAAAAAGTTTTTGTTTAATAAAAAATCGGAATATCTAAAAGAGTTTGTGATTAATGGAGCCCAAAAAGTTTCTAAAATTCCATCATCAAATATTGATGAACTGAATAATCTACTATCTTTGCAAGAAAAAAAAATAAATGAGCATTTAAATGAAGGCAACAATTATTACGACTACGAAATTACTTCAGAGATTAAAGAAAAAGTATTTGATTTTTTAGAGGGTCCTTTAAAAAAACTAATTGAGGAATTAAATAAATATTACGGGACAGATATAATTCTTTCGTGCATACAAATAAGACGAACTTTTAATACAAAAAGTGACAAGGAAAGTTATAGTAACTACTTTCATAATGATGGTTACACTTGTTTTTTACAAAAAATTTTTATTAATCTACAGGACGTTGCAAAGATTCATGGTCCCTTAAGGTATATAAAGAAATCAGATGCGAAAAAAGTTTTAGCGAATAATAAGCCTAACATTAATAGAATTGATAAGATAAAAGAAGAGAGTCTTATAAATCATAACATTGGTCAAAAAGGAGACGTATTTTTGTGTAATACGACAGATTTAATGCATGCTGCTGGAATACCTACGCCAGGTAACAAAAGAGATATTTTGTTTTTAGAAGTTTGCGCCTTGCCAAAAAGAAATTCTAATCTAAATATCGATCATACTATTTTTGATAGAAAAGTTCCTGAGCAAGATTTAACGAAAGAAATAGCAAAGCCGAAAAGTTTAAAAAACTTGATAAAAAGCTTTTTCAGGTACTTATAAATAAATTATTAATATTCATTTTTTTAAATATTTTTTTTGCAAGTCTTTTTTCAATCTTACTTCACCATACGATGAGCTGCCTCCCCAAATATTATATTTATGCCACTCATTATTTTCAATCCACCAAACTTTACTACTTCTAAAAGTATCAGCTGTACTCCAAAATTCATCCTTGTCCATTTTTACGTAATCTAACCAGTAATCTAAATCTGACGATACAACATGATCATATTTTTTTACCATTTTTATACCCTCATCTCTTGACATATACCCTGTCCTAATATCTTTTGACGCGTGATCCGTTGCTCTTCCATATCCAAATTTGATAAATTTCAGTAAATCATGTACTCCATTTTCGTATCTATCATCTAAATTTGACATTCTTCTATATGTTCTTTCAAAAGGTTTTTGGCTTTCTTTCCAATTATATTTTTCTATCATCATTTTTGTATTCTTGTAAGGATCCCATTTAAAATAATTTCCAATCGATATTCCTCTTATTTTATTTTTTCTATAATCTTCATCAGTTGGAAATTTTGCCCAAAGCATATCTTTTTCTTTTAATGAGGTATTTTTAATTACATCTTTCCACTCAAATCCTCTCAAGGTATATTCAACTCTCATTCTATTTGTAAATTCTACTGTGTCGTTAAAATCGTACATTCCACTTATATCCCAAAAAATTTCACCCCAAATCAATAACGGAATTTTAAAGTTTACTGCAACTTTAAATGGATAAGTGTATATCCCACAGTGATTATGCCAATTCATATCACCCATAATTTTAAAACATTGTTTATTAAGCTCTATCAAACTTTTTACACTTGGTCCAAAAATCAAATGATCAACATCAAACACATGTCTCATTCTATCTCTATTTTCAATTCCCTCAGGTAAATAATTATTTCCATCATATGTAACAAGTAATGGTTTTAAACCGAATTCCTTTACAATTTGATGTGTCTGATAATAGCTGTCTTTTCCTCCACTGACCGGAATAATACAATCATAATTGCTGCTTGATTTATTTTCATCTAAAATTTTTTCAAATTTTTTTCTTCTTATTTTCCATTCATCATCAGTAATATTCTCGTATTGCATATGAAATTCACATGCAGAACAAACGTTGTCTTTGTTAAAAGATGAAGCAACTGAACTAATTGGATTTACACAATTTGAACAATAATTGGTTGTATTTTTCATATAATGTAAAATATTGGACTATAACTCTTATAAACTTTACACGTAATTTTATACTTTGATTTTAAATAATTTTCAATTAATCAATTAACTTCGAATTTTTTATATCTCATTATAAAAATTAGCAGGTCTGAATTGATCAGTTTTTTTTGATAAATATTCTTTTGCGAGATAAACACTATGTTCGACATGATGAAAAATGTTAGCCGCAGCGATTCCATCACACTTTGTTTCAATTGATAATTTATACATGTCTTCCCAGTCACCGGCACCTCCGCAACCTATGACTGGTATCTTGATCTTTTCAGTAAAATCCTTTAAATAATCTAAATCGTACCCAATTTTTAACCCATCTCTATCTACAGAATTTAAAAATATCTCTCCAACTCCACATTCAATTAAATCTTTAGCATGTTTTATTGGATCTAATTTAAGAACTTTATCACCATTCTTTATAACATAATGTTTGCCTTCTATCTTTTTGTAATCAATAGATGCTATTATTGCTTGAGAACCAAAACTTTTAGATATTTTTTCAATTTCCTTTTTATTTTCTATACACATTGTGTTTATGATTATCTTTTCAGCACCATTTTCAATTCGTGATCTTGCATCTAGTATATTTTTTATCCTTCCACCAATAGCAACTGGCATAAATATGACTTGAGATAACTCCTTCAAAATACTTAATATATCCTCTTTAAAATTGTAATTCATATCTTCTCTTCTATTTTCATAAAAATCGTTTTTAGAAATATCAATTATTATGATTTCATCTGAGCAAAAATTCGAAAGCCTTTTTATCGTAGGTACGGGGTGACCAATATTTTTATATCTCTTAAAATTATTACTTTGAACTACCCATCCATTTTTAATTAAAACTACAGGAATAAGTCTTTTTTTTTTCATCTTTTTAAATTCAAAAAATTTTCTATTAGTTTTTCACCCGCAATCTGACTTTTTTCTGGATGAAATTGAACTCCATAAATATTATCTCTATTTATAATTGATGGAAAGTCTAAACCATAATTAGAACTAGCTACTTCATCTGAATTATTTTTTAATTTAAAAGAATATATATGAGTAAAATAAAAATCGGTATTTTCTTTTATATCTTTCAGTATTTTACTTTCACATTTAATCTTTAAAGAGTTCCATCCGACATGTGGTAGAATATTATCTGTAGCAATTTTTTCAACATTTCCCTCAATAATTGATAAGCCTTTATGTTGACCGTTTTCACTACCATGATTAGACAAAATTTGCATTCCAACACAAATTCCCAAAAAAAAAATTTTATCGTCTAGAAGTTTTTTTTTTAAAAAATCAATATTAATATTTTTTTTTATTTTGTTCATGACATCAGAGTAGCTTCCAACTCCTGGCAAAAAAATGTGAGTTGAGTTTTCAATCTCATTTTCATTACAGGTTATTTTTAAATCAGAACATTTTTTTAAGATAATATTTTTTAAAGATAAGATGTTCCCCGACTCAATGTTAAGAATAATAGGTTTTATCATTTATCTAATTATTATTTTTATATTAATTTATAACTTTGTCCAAAAATTTCCTAACTCTTTGACCTGATTTTCCATCTGTATTACCTAGATAATACTTCAACGTCTTTTTATCAATATTCGATAATGGTTTATTTCTATAATTTGAGTTTAAATACTCTTTTATCTTTTTTATAAATTTTTCCTTAGAATTTATAATATATTTTTTATTCTCCATCTTAATGTACAATCTTTTATTTTTTTGATACTCGCCATTAAAATTTGGAACTACTAAATTTCTATTACTTGCAATCGCCTCAAAAACTATTGTTGAACCAAATGCTATAACAACTTTTGCGTCTTCTAAAAATTTTTCACCAGGACCGCCTTCAATAAAAGTAAAATTATTTGGAAAAGAACTTGTATTGAATTGATGTTTTTTATGTACACCAGTTTTCCCTTTTAGAATTATTTTCAATTTTGGATCTTCTTGTCCTAACTTGATAAGACATTCCAAAACTTGCTGTTGTAATTTTTTTAAGCTTTTTTTTATCTTGAAAAATCTAAATGATTGATGGCTTTCTTCGATAAGGTAAAATATTATGATTTTATCTTGTGGTTTTTTTTTTCTTAATCTGTAAAGATAGTCAATCCTGGGACAGCCATTAACTTGAATTTGTTTTTGTTCAGCAATTTTACCTTTAATTAACATTCTTTTTTGATTTTTCGAATAAACTGATATTTTATAAGCTAAAGATCTTTCATTTTTATTTTTGTAAATATCTAAAAATTTTTCTTCAGCGATTGGACTCAATACAGATTCTTTGTGAAGAACTATATATTTCTTATTTAAAACTTTAAAAACTTCCTCAAGGTATTTTTCGTTATAATAAAATATATTAAAGCTTATATACCCATCAAATTCGAAAAAATTATCTATAATCTTAAAAACATGTGTCAAAAATTGAATATTTATTTTTTTTCTTTTAGCCTCAATTAAGTTACTTGGTTTTGTCAATACGTCTGCGTTAAATCTACTTTTATCTGTATTTTTAAAATGATGATGGAAAATTTTCTTTAAAAAAATTCTTTCTAATAAAAAATAACTTATATCAACATTTTTTTTTATTATGGTAAGCTTCTAGCAAGTCTTCATTTCCCCCAGACTTTGGAAAAACTAATATTTTTTTTTTATTTTTGGTTTTAGATTTTATTGATTTAATTTTTCTAATATTAATCAAAATTATATAAGCACATAGATTGTGACTATTTATAAGTAGAGAAATATTAAACAGTAATAATGATAACTCTTGAAAAAGGTTATAGATAATTTTTTTCATTTATAGATGTTATATAGATATAAATTAATTATCTGTAGAATAAACAATTTTAATTAGTTGACAATTTGTATTTGATTTCGATGAAATTTATATTAGAAATTAGACACAAATATGTCGCAATTATATAGATTATGAAACACAAATATTTTTTTTATAAATTTACATTTATAATTTAACTAAATCGATGAACATATATCTTCATGTTGAAATCTCCATGAGAGAACTTGATAGTAAACTACTTCTCGGAGTAATTGCGGCTTCTAGAGGACATCAAGTTTTAATTTCTGATATCAGTGAAATAGAAAGAGGTCTTAGAAGAGGCATTCTAAATCCTGGTATATTTCATACAAAATCAATCACCCCAAGTGATATTAAAATAAATTTCCATAAAAAATTGATTGATAAAAAATTTTTAATTACAAGTATTGATGAGGAAGCAGGATTAGAATTAATTGATTTAAAGTTTGAAGAATTTTATTTAGGAAGATCTTCAAAGAAAACAATTCAACAATCAGCTGCAATTTTCTGTTGGGGAAATGATGATATAAAAATTTTAAAAAAGCTATACCCTAAAAATAGATCAAAAATAATAAAGACTGGATCTCCGAGAGTAGATTTATGGAAATCTACTTTTTTTAACTATTGGGGAGCGCCAACTAAAAAACCCAAAAAACCATTTTTGTTAGTTTCCTCAAATATGGGAACATCTAACGGTATTAACAGCACTCCAGCGGTAGTAAAAATATTTAAAGATTTAGGATATCTTCAACGTAATTCAAAGCTGTTCAAAGATTATTTTGAGCAAATAGCAGAGGATAGCATTAAAACTTCTGATTTTGTTGAAGCAATTAAATATTTAGCTCATAAAAATAATGAATATGATATTGTTCTACGTCCACATCCAGTTGAAGATATAGATGCATGGAGACTTTATCTAGAAAACGTACCTAACGTACATGTAATTCGAGATGGATCAATAACTGCCTGGGTTAATAATGCTTTTGCAGTAATGCATAATGGTTGTACTACAGGTTTAGAAGCTTCAGTGATAGGAAAACCTATTATTACATATCTTCCGTTCAATAGGAAATATAAAAAAAATTTTCCAAATAAACTTGGTTTTCGTGTCAATTCATTAAAACAATTGTCTCATAGAGTGAATTTATTATTAAAAAACTCTAAATCAAAAAAAAAGAATCTTAAGGATAAAGAAATTCCTAAATTATTATCGCAAAAAATTTACATTGACAATAAAGAGCTAGCATCAGAAAAGATTATAAGAGAATGGGAAAGACTTTACAAAAATAATTTTCATTCACCTACTAGTTGGAAAAAACTTTATGTATTATTAAAAGTTATTAAAATTAAAAACAAATTTAAAAATAAAAGGAAAAATTGGAAATTTCCTCCACTTAACAAAAATGATATCTATGAAAGAGTAAAAAAAATAAAACATATCCTAAAGATAAAACAAAAAATTGATTGTGAAATTATTTCTGAACGTGCAATTTTAATTAAAAAAAACAACATTTAAAATATGGATAATTTACAATTGGCTTTTTTTGTATTTAGGTCGCGCTCAGGTTCAACATTATTTGGTGATAGACTTGGTCGACATCCAGAAATAGTAGTAGCCCCTGAAACTAATGCTCTTCGTAATTTAGTTTTATATTTTGAAGATAAAATCGTTGATAAAAGTAAAATAAATTATAGTGAAATCATTGATTTTATTTACGGAGAAAAAAAATTACAAGAATGGGGGATATCTAAACAACTTTTGCTCAAAATATTAAATAAATATAAACCAAACACATGTTGGGAAATCTTTTATTGTTTATGTAGGTTATATAGAGATACCTTTAAAAAGAGTGCTAAGATTTTTGTTGTAAAAAAAGATGGGTGGTATTCTGACAATGCAAAATTATTTTTGAAGATTTACAAAAACAGTAAAATTCTTTGGATGATAAGAGATCCAAGGGCCATTTATAATTCAGCCTCAAAAGCAATTTATAGTAGGACAGGCCAGCCAATGGATAAAAATGTATTTCATAATTCATTTTTTTGGAAAAAGTATATAAATCAAATGGTTTTGATGCGCAAAGAATCTTCGAATAAGATGATTGAAATTTATTATGAAAAATTCCTTTCTTCACCAGAGGAAACTCTTTCTTTATGTTGGAAATTTCTTGATACAAAAAAATTAAACAAAAACGAAATTAGTGAAATTATGAAAAAGCATAAATCTTCTCAATTAATAACAAAATCTACTCAACACCTACATAAAGATGTGACTAATGAAATTATTTTAGACTACATGCATAAATGGAAGAAACAATTACCTAATTGGAAAATTAATTTGATTAATTTTATCTGCAAAAAACAAATGCAGGAAACAGGCTATTATTGAACATTTAAAAATATTAAATGAATAAAAAATGATGTACTTGAAGGTTAAACTAGAAAAAAAGTTATAATTTAAAAATAAGTGTGATAAATAATAAAAAAACTATTCTTAAAAATGCCAACACATAAAAAACTATTATATCTTCTCACCAGCGATGAGAAGAAAAGAGCAATGCTTTTATTATTCATGATTTTGATCATGGCTTTTCTTGAAATGATTGGGGTTGTATCGATAATGCCTTTTATGGCTGTTTTAACAAACCCAGATCTCATTCAGACCAATTCTTTATTAAATAATTTATTTGACCTTTCTAGAAAAATTGGTGTTGAAACTAATAATCAATTTTTGTTTGTGCTTGGTATTTCTGTATTCATATTACTTGTAGTTTCAATTGCATTTAAGGCTTTGACTAATTATGTACAACTGAGATTTACTTTTATGCGACATTACAGTCTTGGTAAAAGAATGATCGAAGGATATCTGCATCAACCTTTTTCATGGTTTTTGAATCGTCATAGTGCAGATCTTGGAAAAAACTTAATTTCAGAAGTTGGTCAAGTTGTAAATAAGAGTTTAAATCCTTCATTAAACCTTATTCAGTATATTCTAATTACATTGGCAATATTAATTATTTTAATATTAGTTAATTTAAAGATAGCTTTGATAGTTGGCATAACATTAGGCTCGGTATATGGCATTCTTTACTTACTAACTCGTAGTTTAATTATTAAGATTGGTAAGGAACGTTTAAATGCAAGTAAATTACTTTTTATAACTGTAGCAGAAGCTTTCGGGGCTATTAA
>MDTB01092808.1_pt1 | contig 10269 bp, 11 predicted proteins | sample 811161 | NCBI WGS metagenome assembly MDTB01 (sample SAMN05326650, study PRJNA326480) | marine metagenome | isolation source: seawater | place: Mediterranean Sea | collected 2009
AGTCAATTGGAAAAAATGGAACTTTACTTTTTCCAACTTATAATTGGGATTTTTGTAAAAAAAAAACTTTTAATTATCTTAAAACACCAAGTAAGTGTGGTGCTCTGTCCAATATAGTTTTGCAAAGAAAAGATTTTAAAAGAACAAATCATCCAATCTACTCTCTTGCTGTTTGGGGAAAACATAAGGCATATTTATGCAAGTTGAAAAACAAAAGTTCTTGGGGGAAGGGATCTCCATTTGATTTTATGTTTAAAAAAGCCTGTAAAAATATTTTTATAGGAGTTGATTATAAAAACGCTTTTACTATGGATCATTATTTTGAGCAAAAAGTGAATGTAAATTACAGATATAATAAAACATTTACTTCAAATTATGTAGATAAATATGGGAAAAAAAAATTAAAAAGTTACACAATGTTTGTGCGAAAAGAAAATTTATGTAAGTCAACTAAAATAAGTAGATTACTAGATGCTAAATTATTAAAAAATAAAAGTCTTAAAAGACTAAGATTTAAAAATGTTCTTTTTTCTTTAATAAATATTAAAGATACAAGTAAAATAATAATCACTGATCTTAAAAAAAATAATAGTAAGTTAATTTTCCCAGTAAATAAATAATGATATGTCTTTTTTAAATCATATTTCAAAATATAAAAAAACGATTGCTATAACAGATGGCAAGAATAATCTAAGTTACGAGGAATTGATTTATAAATCTAAAAAATTTACTAATCAATTTGAAAAAAAATCATTAATTTTTTTAATAACAAACAACGACCTAGAAACAATTTTTTTTTACTTAGGTTTTACTTTCCAAAAAAATGTTCCAACCCTATTAAATGGAAATATAAAAAAAAATATTTTAAAAAAATTGTTATTCAAATATAAGCCAAAGTACATAATTGGTAAAAAAGATATTCATTTAAATGAATATAAGCTTGTAGATAGAAGAAATGACTATAATATTTTTAAGAGAAAAGAAAAAATTACTTACAAAATTTCTAAAAATTTGGCATTGTTGCTAACAACTTCTGGGACAACTGGCAATCCAAAATTTGTAAGACTTTCATATGAAAATTTTTTAGACAATATTAAAAATATTATTAAAAGTATAAAAATAAAAAAAAATGACAGTGTTATTACTACTCTTCCAATAAGTTATACTTACGGTCTTTCAATTATAAATACATTTCTTTTTTCTGGTTCAAAAATTTTAATTAATGAAAAATCAATTATGGATAAAAGTTTTTGGTTACTTTATAAAAAATTTAAACCATCTCATTTTTATGGCGTTCCGTTCACATTTGAAATTTTATCAAAATTGAAGTTTAAAAGTCTCTATACAAACAGACTTAAAACTATTGCAAATGCTGGGGGGAAACTAAATCAAGAAATTATAAAAAAACTTGTCAATTTTGCTTCTAAAAAGAGGATTAAATTTTATAACATGTATGGTCAAACTGAAGCTTCCCCAAGAATGTCGGTGCTAGACGACAAGCACAAGCTCAAAAAGATCAATAGTATTGGCAAGCCTATTAATGGAGGAAAATTTATACTTGTGTCAGAGAGGAATAAAAGAATAATCACTCCATATACTGAGGGATTACTAAAATATTCAGGTAAAAATGTCTTCATGGGTTACTCCAACTCGTGCAAAGATCTCAATAAAGAAAATCTTAATAATTCGATACTTGATACAGGAGATATAGCATTTTTTGACTCAAATAATTTTTTTTATATTTCTGGCAGAAAAAAAAGGTTCATAAAACTGTTTGGTATTAGAATTAATTTAGATGATATTGAGGAAATAATTAAAAATATCGGTTTTAAAAGTGAATGTGAACTAATCGATAACATTATCAAAATAAATTATAATAATAAAAAACTTAATATTAAAAAAATAACTAAAATATTATCAAATCGACTGACAATTAATCAGAACTATATTAAATTTAACTATGTTAATAGTTTTTCAAAAGATAGGGCAGCTTCAAAATGAATCTTGAACAAAAAAAACCATTCATCTTAAATAAAGATGAGAAAAGAAGACTTTTCATAAATGAGATTAACAAACTAACCAAACATCATTTAACTTATTCAAAAACCTATAAAAAGATTCTAAGGGGACTTGATTATAATTCAAAAAAAAATGATCTTGAAAATCTACCTTTTTTAACAACAAAATTGTTTAAAGAACTAAAGCTTCTTAGTATTGATGAAAAAGATATTTTTAAAACTTTATCCTCTTCAGGAACTTCGGGAACTAAAACATCAAAAATTTACCTTGATAAAAAAAATGCCTTCAACCAAAGAATTATTCTAAAAAAAATTTTTGAGTATCACTTTGGTAATGAAAGGTTGCCTATGCTTTTTATTAGTAAAAATCCAAATATAAAGAGAAAAGAATTTGATGCCAAAGCAGCTGCGATACTTGGTTTTTCAATTTTTGGAAGAAACCATACTTATTTGCTTAGAGAAGATAATTCAGTTGATAAAAAAATCTTGAATAATTTTTTAAGCAATTATTCTGACCAAAAATTTTTGATGTTTGGTTTTACCTTTGAGGTTTATGATTCTTTTTTTGGTAAAAAAAATAATTTAGGGAAAGTAAACTTAAAAAATGCAATACTTATACACGGTGGTGGATGGAAAAAACTTGAAAAAAATAAAGTTTCTAATAAAGATTTCAGAAAAAAATTTTCTTTAAAATATAATTTAAAGAATATTTATAATTATTACGGCCTTATTGAACAAATAGGTTCAATATTTTTCGAATGCCCTAAATGTAATTCATTTGTGTGTTCAGACTTTTCTGAGATTTTAATTAGAGACAAAAATCTTAATATAATTAAAGGAGGAAAAGGATTAATACAACTCTTTTCACTACTCCCTAAAAGTTATCCAGGACATAATATTTTAACTGAGGACATTGGTGAAATAACTTCAGATAATAATTGTAGCTGCAATCACAAAGGGAAATGCTTTAGGGTTTACGGGAGAGTTCATGAAGCAGAAATAAGAGGTTGTAGTGATGTTTAGCTTAGAAAATAAAGAAATCAATTTTTTAGTAGGAAAAAAGTCTATTGAGGAAAAAATTCTTCAACCCTTTGATAATGAGATTTGTTCTTTACTATATGATTTTTCAGGAGCTTTAATAAAAAATAAAAATGCAAAAAAATTTACTGATTTAGTTTTTTTATCCTTTTGGTGCAGGAAAAAACATATCGAAAAGCTCAAATATGATTTTAAAGAGGAAAAGTTAAGAGTTGGAAAAGGTGTCATTTTTCATATTACACCCTCTAATGTTCCTACGAATTTTTTTTACTCTTTAATATTTGGATTAATTTCTGGAAATACTAATATTGTAAAAGTTCCCTCCAAAAACTTTGAACAAATAGAAATAATTTGTAGAATTTTAAAAAAACTCCTCTTAAAAAAAAAATATTTTAAAGTAAAAAAAATGATTAATATTATTAGATACCAAGATAATGAAATAAATAAGATAACTCAAAATATCTCAAAAAAATGCGATGGTAGGATTATTTGGGGTGGTGATAAAACTATAGCGAATATTAAAGGATTTGAGACAAAACCTCTATCAAATGATTTAACGTTTGCAGATAGATATTCAATCTCGTTAATTAACAGTTCAGAATTATTAAGTTATGACAAAGATAAAATGAATAAATTGGTTACAGATTTTTATAATGATACTATGTCAATGGATCAAAACGCATGTTCATCTCCACACCTTATTTTCTGGATAGGAAAAGAAAAAAATAAAGCTAGTAAAAGATTTTGGGATAATGTCGCAAAAAAAATGAAAACAAATTATGATTTTCCTGAAATTGCATCGATAGAAAAATTTAATCAACTTTGCAAAGATATTTCAATGAGTAAAATTTTCTCTTCAAAAAAGATATACGAAAATTGTCTTTATGTTATTAAGTTAAAAAAACTTGAAAAAAATCTTGAAAATTTGAGAGGAAAATGGGGATACTTTTATGAATATGATTTAAAAAGTAAAAAAGATTTAGTCCCATTTATTAATAGAAAATTTCAAACACTTACTTATTTTGGAGTAAATAAAAAAGAACTTCAAAATTTTTTTTCAAAAAATGAAATTAAGGGTATAGATAGAGTAGTGCCAATTGGACAAAGTCTATCGATTGATTTATTTTGGGATGGATATGATGTTGTAAGATCCCTTTCAAGAATTATAAACATACTATGAAAACAACACTAGTTTTAGATAGAGATAAAATACAAGAATTTCAACAGAATAGGGATCCCTATTTAATGATTGATTTTGCAACAGAGGTAATTCCTGGAGAAAGCTCAAAAGGTTATAAATTGCTTAAAAAAGATGAATGGTTTTTCAAAGTTCATTGGCCAAACGATCCTAACATGCCAGGTATGCTACAAATTGAGTCTTTAGTTCAAATGTCTGCTTTAAGTATTTTAACATTACCAGGAAATAAAGGTGAAATTCTTTATCTTGTAAATGCTAATAAAATAAAATTTGTTAAAAAAATTATTCCTAACGATAAATTAGAAATAGAAACAAAATTAAAATCTTTTAAAAGAGGTCTTGCAAAATGTGAAGGGGCTGGCTATGTTAAAAACAAGCTCGCTTGTAGCGCAGAGTTTACTTTGATATTGCCAAAATTAATTAAATCATATAACTTAAATTCAAACACATAAATCTATGCCTATTGCCTCTTCATTGCTAAATAAACCAAAATTAGTAAAAAAATTAAAAGACTTTTATGACTATGTTCAAAAAAATGATGGGAAGGTTGGAACTAAAACTAGAGGAATAGATCTCAATTTTAACAATGCTTGTAATTTACGATGTAAATATTGTTTTACTAACTCACCAAAAGGTGATCACGTAAAAGAATATTTAGATATTGGAGCAATAAAAAGATTGGCTGATGAAGCAGATGAGTTAGGCTACTTTGAATTTGATTTACAAGGGGGGGAACTGCTTCTACAACCAAAAAAATTATTTGAAGTTTTAGAAGCCATTCAGCCAGAGAGATTTTATATGTATTTAACAACAAATGGTTACTATCTAGATGAAGAAATGGCCAAAAAGCTAGCAAGCTATAAAGTCAGTAGGGTTTCCGTGAGCATAGATAGTATGGATGAAAAAATTCATGATGAAATCAGAGGTAGAAAAGAATCATGGAAAAGAGCAATTAATGCTCTTGAACACGTCAGAAATGCAGGAATGGATCCTTATCTAAATATAACTGTTGGGCATTACAATGCAAATACTGATCACTTCAAGCAACTTTTAGATTATTCAAAGCAAAAAAGATATAAAACATTATTAAATGTGGCTGTTCCATCTGGAATGTGGCAGAATGCTGAGGACATAATTTGTGATGATGAAGATAGAAAATATCTTAGAAAGATCAGAAAAGAATATAAAAATTTAGTTAGAAATATTTGGAACCCTTTCGACAAAAACCATGAGAAAATACTTGGATGTACAACTGTAAACAGAGTTTATATAACACCAATAGGTGACGTTTTGGTTTGTCCATATGTTCATATAAAAATTGGAAATATATTTGAACAATCTTTAAAAGAAATAATTGATCATGGCTTTAGTATAAAATATTTTAGAAATCATAGTGATTTGTGTTTAGCCGGGGAGGATAGATCTTTTATCAAAAATTTTATGACCAAAAGTGGTCAAACAATTTTTAAACCAGCTTTAGCAAAAGATATATTTTCTAAAGAAGATTATATCAAATAATGCTATTAAATAAAAAAACTTCAATAATTACTGGATGCAACAGAGGTATAGGCAAAAAAATTCTAGAAATTTTCTCACAAAATAAATCAACAATTTTTGCATGTGTAAGAAATATAGATCAAGAGTTTAAAAATTATACAAATAATCTCGTAAAAAAGAATGGTAACAAGATCTTTATTATTAAGATTAATTTTGAGGATATGGAGTCAGTAAAATCTGCAGCTCAAGAAATTATAAATAGTAAAATTCCAATTGATATATTAATTAATAATGCTGGTATTATAGAAAATTCAATTTTCCAGATGACTACATCTAAAAGTTTAAAAAAAATTTTTGAAGTAAATTATTTTTCTCAAACTTTATTTACTCAATATGTCTTAAAATCTATTATCAAGAACAAAAAAGGAAGTATTGTATATATTTCATCTACATCTGCTCTGGATGGAATTGTTGGAAGAAACGCGTACTCTTCTTCTAAAGCAGCAATTATTTCTCAGGCAAATACCCTATCTAGAGAAATTGGAAAAATGAATATACGAGTAAATGTGATTTCCCCAGGTCTTACTAACACAGATATGATGAAAGAAAATACAACTGATAAAATTTTAAAAGAAACAGTTGAAAAGCTTTCACTCAAAAGAATTGCATCAGCAGAAGAAATAGCAAATGTTGCTTTATTTCTTTCTTCTGATCTTTCAAGTTATATTACTGGACAGACAATCAGAGTTGATGGTGGAATGTAATTGTGAAAGAAGAAATTTTAAAGATTAAAGAATTTAGTAACAAATTAAGAATTAAAATATTAACAATGGCATTAAATGCTGGTGCATCCAGCGCCCATATAGGAGGTGCACTCTCAATTGTCGATATAATTTCAGTATTATTTAATTACAAAATGAACTTAAGTTTTACAAACAATAAAAGACACAATGAAAGAGATAGATTTATTTTAAGTAAGGGTCATGCTTGTTTAGCATATTATGCCGCTATGAATGAGATTGGAAAAATTAGTGATGAGGAATTAAAAACATTTGAAAAAGATAATAGCAACTTAGCGGGTCACCCAGTTAAAAATAAAGATTTAGGTATTGACTTTTCAAATGGGTCTTTAGGGATGGGATTAAGTTTAGGTATTGGTGTTGCTATAGCGTCAATAAAAAAGAAAAATCCTTGTGAAATTTATGTAGTTTTAGGCGATGGTGAATGTAATGAAGGGTCTATATGGGAAGCAGCATTAGCTGCTCCAAAATTTCAATTGGAAAATTTAAATGTAATAATTGATAAAAATAATTTTCAACAGACTGGCTCGAATGAAGAAATTTTAGATTTAGGTAATCTGACTGATAAATGGTTAAGTTTTGGATGGGACACACACCAGATTGATGGTCATAATTTTCAAGAAATAATTGATTACTTTAATAATAAAAAATTAAATAAAAAACCAAAAATGCTAATTGCAAACACAATTAAAGGTAAAGGGTTCACCTTCTCAGAAAATAATAATATTTGGCACCATTCAATTATTACAAAAAAGATATATGAGAATGCCCTAGAAGAAATAAGAAAAGAGGCCTAGTGGAAATAAATGACAAAAATATTAAACTATTTTCAACTATTGGTCCAAGGGCAGCTTTTGGCCTTGGAATTACGGATATAGCTAAAAATAAGAAGAATTTGATAGTTGTTACTTGTGATGTTTCAACTTCTGCAGGTTTAGATAGATTTAGAAAAACTTTTCCCGATCAATATGTCGACTTAGGTATAGCAGAACAAAATATGATTGGTGTAGCAGCTGGTTTATCAAGTGAGAAGTTTGATGTTGTAACTACAACATTTGCTCCATTTCAGACTATGAGATGTTGTGAGCAGATAAAAGTTAATCTTGGCTATATGAAAGAAAAAATTACAATGGTTGGTTTAGCTAGCGGGCTTGTATTAGGAAATTTAGGTTATACCCATTGTTGTATAGAAGATATAGGTGTCTTAAGATCAATACCTAATTTAAATATAATTTCACCTTCCGATTCCTTAGAAACAATTAAAGCTGTTGAGGCTTCATTAGAAAGCGAAATATCTTGTTATATAAGACTGACAGGAGGGTCAAACAATCCAATAATCAACAAATCCGACTACGAATTTAAAATTGGAAAATCCATCACTTTAAAGGAAGGGAAGGATATTATAATTTTCTCATCTGGAGCGATACTAAGTGAGACTTTACTAGCTGCAAATTTACTTAAAGATAATGGAATTTCAGCAAAAGTTGTAAACATGCATACAATTAAACCTATAGATGAGGAAATGATTCAAAATTCTATTCAAGATTTTAAATTAATTGTTTCGGTTGAAGAACATAATATTATAGGGGGACTTGGATCTGCTATTTCAGAAACTTTATCAAAATTTAAAGGTTCCCCTGCTCTATTATCTTTAGGAATAAATGATACATATTCTAAAAGTGGTTCTTATGATTTTTTGAAAGATTATCATGGACTTACTCATAAAAAAATATTAAAGAACATTCTTGAAAAATTAGATGACTGAACTTGAAAAATATAAAAATTCTTTCGCCGAAAGTTTAAGTTTAGATAAAAAAATAATTAATGATGAGCTAAAATATAATGATGTTCCTGAGTGGGACTCGATTGGCCATATGACACTTATGTCAAATCTAGAAGAAACATTTAATATCACCTTAGATACTGATGATATTGTAGATTTTAGTGATTTTAAAAAAGGGAAAGAAATTCTAAAAAAATACAAAATCACAATTTAGTTCATAAAATTAAATTAATGAAAATATGCTTACTATCAGATATACATGGAAATTATGAGGCTCTTAAAGAATGTATTAGAGAGGCAAAAGAATTAGGAGTTAAAAGATTTATTTCTTTGGGGGATTATGTGGGTTATTACTATGAACCTCATAAATGTATTGATCTTTTATTAAAAATTAATGCCACTTGTATTAGAGGAAATCACGAAAATATTTTTTTAGACATAAAAAAAGATAAAAAAAAATTGGACTTTTACGTCTCTAAGTATGGAAATGGTATCAAAATAGCTCTGCGTAAGCTTAAAAATAAACATATAAAATTTTTAAAAAAACTCCCAAAAATAAAAAAAATCAATCTCGATGGTAAAAAAGCAATTTTATGTCATGGTTCTCCATGGAGCACTGATGAATATATATATCCTAATAAATTTAGTATTTACAAAGAAAGATTGAAAAAGTTTGATTATGATTTTATATTTTTGGGTCATACGCACTACCAAATGGAAAAAAAAATTTCAAAAAAAATTATAATCAATCCTGGATCAGTCGGGCAGCCAAGAGATGGGGGAAATTTAGCAAAATGGGCAATATTAGATACATCTAATAATAAATGCTTTTTAAAAAAAACAAAATTTAATCGAGAAAAAGTTATTAAACAAGTTATAGTTAATGATAAATCAAAAAAAAGTTTAATAAAATACTTTTTAAAATGAAAATTTTAATTACAGGAGCTCATGGAGACATAGCACAATCAATTTGTAGAGTTATAAAAAAAAAATTTAAAAATACTGTTGTTGATGGGACTGATATAAATCTGAGAGGAACAGGTAATTATATTTTTGATAATATTATTCAAGTGCCCCTAACAAATAGTAGAAAATATACAGCCCAAATTAAAAAGATTTCGAAAAAATATAAATTAATTATTCCTGCAACAGAAGAAGAAATTATTTTTTTTTCAAAAAAAAAAGATAGTTTTAAAAGAAAAATATTAATTAATTCAACAAATATAATAAAAAAATTTTCAACAAAATTATCAACATACAATTTTCTAAATAGAAATGATTATTCTACACTTTCATTTTGTAAAAAACTGGGAGGAGATAAAATTCCAAAGTATCCATTTTTTTTAAAGACTAATTTTGGACATGGAAATAAAAACTATAAAATTATTAAATCACATAAGGAATTAAAAAAATTAAGAATTAAAAATAAAAAGGATTGGGTTGCTCAAGAATATCTTGGTAAAAATTTTGATGAATACACTTGTGCACTGATAAAAATAGAAAATTTTTGTGATGCAATTATATTAAAAAGATACCTTTCAGGAGGTATGACTTACTATGTTGAGGTAATAAAAAATTTACAACTAAAAAAAAAATTAATCAGTTTGGCAAAAAAAATCAATTTATGTGGTTCAATTAATGTTCAATTAAAAATTAATAAGGAAAGATTCGCTATATTTGAAATTAATCCTCGGCTTTCATCAACAGTAATGATGAGACATATGCTCGGTTTTACAGATTGTGTTTGGTGGATAAATTATAAACTTAATAACGAAATACCAAAATATAAATATAAAATTAAAAATAAAAAAATGATTAAGCAATACTTTGAAAAATTTTTATAAAATTTTTTTCAGTGCATAAATCAAGCCAATTGAGCTATTAGTACTGGTCAGCTGCACGCATTACTGCGCTTCCACATCCAGCCTATCAACG
>MDTB01061196.1_pt1 | contig 10268 bp, 7 predicted proteins | sample 811161 | NCBI WGS metagenome assembly MDTB01 (sample SAMN05326650, study PRJNA326480) | marine metagenome | isolation source: seawater | place: Mediterranean Sea | collected 2009
ATTATCCTGTTGCTAACGTTGAAATTGCTGGGTATCTTTTTCTAACGTTTGAAGAAAATACTTTATTTCGGTCGTTTGATTTCTCAACCATTAACACACGATATAATAATCAAGATCACTACATTAAAAAAATCATTCCATCAGGGTTAAGTCAAATGTCAAATGCAGCCAGATTAACTTGGTATGCTCCTTTTATGACAACTGCGGTTACTTACTATAATGGTTTTAATCATGTGATCCCTGTTTTTCGTAGTCAATATCTTGGGCAAACAGATAATTCTTATTATTTTCATCATGAAGTTGGTTATTACCCGAAGCAGGGTGTGGGGTTAGAGCTGAATGTTCCTTTTAAAAAATTTAGTATCAAAGCGGAAGGTACTATTTCGGATGATTTTACTTCAATTATTAATTATAATGGCGATGTTATTGATGCGATGAATCGTTATAATGATGGGTATAATAGTGTTCCGGTTTACATGGGCATGTACGCTTTTGGTATTGATGCTGATTTTGATCAGTGGTTTTATAATCTGTATTTTACAGGAATTAAATATTTTAAAAATCCGAAAATGTCAAACTTCTGGTCGGTATATGAATCACAGTATGGTCCTTACAGTTTTACCGATATACCCGTGTTTCCATCCATCAATATTGGTCGTTATATTGGTGATAATAAAAAAGGGCGCTATGGATTTGCTATGGGTTACTTTACGAATTCTCTTGGCATCTTTTTTTATGTTTCAAATGAAATTAACGAATCAATTTTTTGGGCGTTATCTGCAGATCTTGGAGCTAGTTTTTCTGAATTGTCACTGCTAGTTAATGCTTATCAAAGTGATTTAATGAATAATTCTGAGTATCGACAATACTTATTTATTGAACCAAAGGTTTCTTTTGGTTTAGGCTATAAATTATAATGTCATTTCGTGTTGTTAAATTTATTATTTCTATCGCTGTTATGGTATTTTTATTTCTTCTTTACCAAGCGTTTCCTTATTTGGAATTTAATAATGACCATTGGTTACCTGAGCAAAACGCATATCAACAAGATTTAAATTATTTAGAAAAGGAGTTTCAACCTGGGTTCGGTAGTATGGTGGTATTAACGTTTCCTGATTCCTATTTCAGCCAAAAAAATATCACTACTTTGAAGAAATTTACATCTGAATTAGAATCGATTGATTATATTTTTAAATTAAATTCCCCACTTGATGCAACTGCCATTATTAATTATGAGGATATGTTGACCATACAAACATATGAAGAAGCATTAGATGACGGCAACATTCGTTCAATTGCTGATTATGAAACTAAATTTAAAAATAGTCCGTATTATAGAAAATTATTGTCGAAAGATCATCGTATGGTCGGCGTAAGTGTATCTATTGATAAAAAAAATGATGGTCAGGATTTAATGCGTCGTGTACTGGCAATTGAAGATATTAAGCGTTTAATTGCCGATATTCCCGATGGGATTCAGTCGTTTATTTCTGGAGATGCAGCAATATATTATGAAATGGATTCATCGACAAAGAATAATTTGATGTTTTTATTGCCTTTAGCATTATTTTTATTAATTGTGGTCGCAGGACTATTCTTGAAGCAATTGCGTTCTGTTTTAATTGTTCTTATTCCAACGCTTGTAAACTTAGGTTTGGTCCCAGTCTTTATTGTTTTATTGGGTCATTATATCACGATTATTAATGTGACTCTTTTTATTTTGGTTTTGGTTATAACGGTTGCGGATGGTATTCACATGTTAAATTATTGGGAGCAATATAAACTTAAAAATTCTCCTCATCCGATTGCTGACACGATTCGTGCAACATGGTTGCCTTGTTTTATTACATCTATTACAACAGCTGTGGGATTCGGAAGTTTTGCTACAAGCTCTATTATTCCGTTAAATCAATATGGGCTACAAGCTTTTTTTGTCATGATGTTTTCTTATATTATTGTCATGACGGGGGTTCCGTTTTTATTGCGAATTATTCCACCAAAAATCCGGTCTGCTGATGATGTTATTTTGTTTCCAACGTTTGTTAATTTGTTGATTGATTTTATTACAAAACATACAAAAGTTATTGCTATTTCAACTATCCTTATTACTATTTTAGTTTCTCAGGCACTTTGGTTTGCTAAAACAGAAACTAGTTTTATTGCTGTTTTTTTTGATAAAGATCACCCTGTTCGACAGCAAGTCTCGTTGGTTGATCAGCATTTGACGGGTAGTGGTCGATTGGATGTATTACTTCGTGCTCCGGGTGCCGATGCATTTAAATCCATTGAGACCTTTCATGATTTGCGATACAGAGTCGAGACGGCATTGAAATTTCCGTTAATTAAAGGCGCCCACAACTTAGCTATCCCAGTTCAAATGATCCATCAGGGATTTAATAAATCTGATTCAGTATTTCCGCAATCAGATGAAGAATTGGAGCAAGAAATTTTATTCTTGGAGTTTTCTCGAGGTGAAACTAAAACCGATGTTTTAAGTTCAGTTGTTGATTTTAATTACCAAAATTCTCGCATTGAATTTTTTACCGATCAATTACCTACGTCTAAAATAAAGGACGTTATTCAATTTCTAGAGTCGACATTTTCCAATGTTGATTTTGCTACTCCTGCGATCACTGGTTCCCAATTTCTGTCGTATGTTTTGGGTCAGTATGTTTTACAGTCTCAATTTATTACAGTATTGATCACCTTAACGTTTGTTTGGATTTTATTTGTCTCAATTTTTGGTACCAAACTGGGGACCATTGGAATGTTACCTAATTTGATTACCATGCTTTTAACATTAAGTTTGCTTCCCATTACCAATACCCCATTTGACTTTGCCACGGTCTTAATTTCAAGTGTTGCTCTTGGGCTTTGTGTGGATGATACCATTCATTGGTTGCATTATTTTTTATTGAGTCGTAACAGCGGTGAGGATTTACCTGCCCTTCGCACGTCTCGCATGATGTTCAAACCCTTGTTTCTTACGTCTGTAATTTTAGGGATTGGATTTGGGGCCCTTGGTTTTGCAAACTTGGTTATCTTAAAGAAATTTGGCCTTTTTACAATGTTTGCGATCGCATTTGCATTTATTTCTGATGTGATTTTATTGCCAGCATTAATGCGTTACTTTAAGCTCACTAAATAGCTGATAGTTGGTCAATTTTAGATGCTAAAATGAAATCTGATTTTGATAGTCCATTGATACTATGCGTAAAAATTGTTATGTCTAGATTTCCCCATGATAATGTGATTGTTGGATGATGACCTTCATATTCAGCAATGTCACTGATTGCATTTAAATGTGCCACTGCGTCTTTAAAGTTTTTAAATGATAATGTTCGATATAAATGGTGGTTATTGACTATTGTCCAATCTTTTTCAACTTGATTTAAGAGATTTTGTTGTTCTTCTATGGATAGTTGAGGTGTATCTTTCGTGCAAGTAGTGCAGTTTTCTTGATGAAGCTTGGTCATAATCAATTATCATACACTAATTTTAGTTACTATCTGTAAATTTATGGTATATTTTTTTTAATGAGTGTCATTTTATTTGGCTATTATGGTTTTAATAATGTTGGAGATGAGAAATTATTGGATGAAACTGTTCGTATGCTTCATGACGTATTTCCTGACCCGCGTTTCGTTATAGCTTCTGGACCGACCTCGATCCCATTCCCTACTTTTAATCGTTGGAATTTATTCTTATGGATCCTGTTTATGTCCAGTCGTCGAACCATTGTATTTGGTGGTGGAAGTGTATTTCAATCCCAGAGCTCATTTATGTCGTTATTATATTATGTTTTGATTGTTCAATTGGCTGGTTTTTTTCGATGTCGTGTCATTTTATTATGTCACGGATGGGGACCATTTAAGCGGCCCTTTCATGAACGTTTGGCTCGCTACGTGTTATCTAAGAAACATGTCCAACGCTCTTGGCGAGATCAACTTTCAAAGCAACATTTTCAAAATATGAATGATAATGTATTTTCAGATTTAACGCTATTTCAGTCACGGTCTTCGAACTCGATTGCCTCCACCTGTCTTAATCCGCAAATTGGTTATTCTCTGTTACCTACTTTGGATCCGAATGTTATGTCTTCAATTGAAAAACAGGCATCGGTTTCAACCATTCAAATTGTTAATCAGCCGATATCATCGGTAAGGTCTAATTGTTTATTCTTAGACGATGTTTGGGATGACCCTCAAAATATTCGGTTAATGATTACGCAACGTTTTCATTCGGCTATTTGGTCCGCTAAATTTGGGATTCCTTGGATTGCGATTAGTCATGATCCGAAGTTGATTGCACTTGCACATGATTCTAATCAACAAATTGTGTCCCCAGATGATTCTCAATTATTAGAAAAGCTGTTTCATTTTATTGATGCCCATTCTGATTTTCAATTAAATTCTGATCTTAAAGATTGGTACGATTCATTTTATTCGCAACGTCAACGCGTTACAACATGGCTTCATGATCAATTATCTAATTAAAGATTGTTCGGTTTGTACACGTCCTGATGAAATTCTGAGTCATTTACTCTCTGTTATTGAGTCCAATCATTCCTTTTTACCAGTTGTTACATTAAATATGACCATGTTTCCTGATTATTTTCGAGAGTCTGATTTATTTGATTGGTTAAAACAACACGCTTTATTTACGCCAGATGGGATTAGTATCTCAGTGCTTATTCTTTTCCGTTACTTTCGTTGGGAACCTCGTTATCCTGGTATTGATATGGTTCATCAATTGCTTCAACGTGCTGAGCCTTTGCGAGTTGCAATGATCGGGTCTGATCCAAGGGTTTTAACGCTTGCAACTACGCACTTTTTAAAAACGTATGGTAATCATTCACTCGTGTTTTCTAAAGATGGTTTTAGTGAATTTACTGCGGGCCAATTGAATGACTTAAACCAGTTAAAGCCACAGCTTGTATTGGTTGCTATGGGCTGTCCGAAGCAAGATCACATGATTAAACTGTTATCAAAAGAATTAACTGCAGGCGTTGCCATTGGGGTGGGGGGTGTTTTTGATGTTTGGTCTGGCACTGTTCGACGTGCCCCAAAACTCATCCAGACTTTTGGGTTAGAGTGGTTGTATCGAATTGTTCAAACGCCTGCTCGGGTCCGGCGTATTTTAACTGCTTTGGTTTATTTGGGAAAATAGTGGGTGTTTGATCACTTATCTACGATTGATGATATTATTTGACTTGCCAGGTCAGATCCATTTTTAGATATTAATCTTGTTATTTTTTTACTTAATTCAACGCCTGGTTGATCAAAGCCATTAATATTTAATATTAAGCTTTCATACATCACCCTGTTTTCATACGTTGCGATTAGTGAGCCTAAGGCTTTTGATGATTGTTCTTTTAGATATATTAATATTGATGGGCGATTTCCACTAAAATGATGATGACGATTTGTTGATGGTCCACCTTTAGCTAATCCTACCATTTGACCACATATTTGTTGCAAAATATGATGTTGATTCTTTGTTGTTGGTTTGGCCATAATGAATTCAACAGGTGTAATTGATTTTGACTGATGCAATTGCTGAAAAAAGCTGTGTTGAGCATTTGGTCCGACGCCGTGAATAATATTTGGACAGTTGTTGGTTGACGATTCAATCCCATTTAGAGTGGTCTTCTTACCTAAACTTTCACTAATTAATTGCATTAAAAAGTCAGGCAGTTCGGCTAATCCCTCGCCATAGGGAACCAGTCCCAATTGCTCCCATCCCATATCATTACGATAGGCTACATTTAAGCATGCCAAATGAAACGCAATATTGTTGGTCAGTGATCTATTTGATAATTCGATGGCATCCATTTCTGCTGCCCCTGTTAAAAATGAATCCACACTTGTTGGGCCAAAGCTAAGCCCTAGAATTAATGTTCCAATGGGTGATGTGGTTGAAAACCGCCCGCCAACCGATGATTCAAAAATAAATTGTTTTTTGAATGATTTGGTTACTAATGGGCTTTTTTTTGTTGTGATGGCAATGCAATGGTTTTTATAAAACTCTTCCTCTGTGGTATTTGTTTCATTTAAAATAACGTTGATTGCCTTTATAACTTCAACGGTTGTTCCACTTTTTGATGCGATAATAAACAACGTTGAATTGAATTGTAATTCATTCAATACATTGATGATATGTTGTTCGTCATGATTTGAAATAAAATGGCTTTTAATTGTTTCATTATAGCCCCACGCTTTTAATGCATGAATGATTGCTTTTGGCCCGCTGATGGATCCTCCAATACCAATTTGGCAGACGTGGGTAATCGGACGGCCTTCAATGGTTTCTTGGTTAGAAACTACTGAATGAATAAAGTCTTTTATGCTTTTATTTAATGGAGATGTTATGTCTCGGCAGTCATGATGCGTTACTTTTTCTTGTTCTGTCGGATTGGCAATTCGATGGTCTAAAATGGTGCTTAATGCAGGTTTTATTGTGTCAAACTTTGGATTGTTTTGACCTGTATTTAATGGAGAAAATCCATGGTATAACGATAGTAACGGCGTGTCGATTTTATTCAAATTCCAATTATCGATGGATATGTTTTTAAAATCGATTTGTCCGGTTTCTTTTATACTCATTACAATTAGTTTATGCTTTCTTGCTTAATGGTGCAAATTTTGCCATGAGTTTCTTTCGTCCTGAATGAAAATTAATGTCATACATTCGCCCGTCCCCTTCACCTGATGTTGATTCAACCACGCCAGTTCCTAAATTCGGGTGTGTAACAATGTCACCAGGCTCAAATATTTGGCTACTTATGGTTGTTGCATTTAGTGTCTTTTTTGTTGTTTTTCGAATGATTTTGAATGTAATATTTGCATCATTTAACTTAAATACCAATGCTTTGCCTAATAGATTTGCTTCTTCAGTCATTACAAGTGAGATTGTATCTGATATTTCTTTTGTAAAAGGGGATGGGTCATGATACCAATCCTCGCCCATGAGTGATCGTTTATATGTGGATAATAAATACACTTGATCTTTTCCTCGAGTAATTCCAACATAGGCTAGTCGTCGTTCCTCTTCTATTGACTCGGCATTTTTGAGTGGCATTAGGTGTGATTCAAATCCTGGAATAAATACGATTGGAAATTCCAATCCTTTTGCTAGATGAAGTGTTAAGCAACTTACTTTTTCAGTTGTTTCTGTAGCATCGTTTGCTTGAAATAACGTGATTTCATCAAGAAAATCATGTAGATTTGTTATGTTTTTTAATTTACTTTGTAATTCTTTTATATTATCTAAACGGTCCAAACTGTTTTCTTGTTTACGTAGAAAGCTTGAAAAGTTCACAGATTCAAATAGTTTTTCTAGTTTTGTTTCAATGGGGATATTTTGTTGATTAATATGATGTATATCGCTAATAAAATTTTGTGTGATTGTTCGATAGCGGTCTTGAATCGGGCAGTTTGGATCTGTAATGGCAAGCTCTAATGATAGTTTTTTTTCAAGACTAAAATCAATGAGTTTCTTAATGGATGTTTTTCCTACTCCTCTAGGTGGATTTAAAATAGCGCGTTCAAACCATACGGGTTGATTAATGTTGTCGAGACATTGTAAAAATGCAATGGCATGTTTAATTTCACTTCGTTGATAAAATGCGGTTGTTCCAATAATTTGGTGGGGAATATTATGATGAGTTAAGGACTCTTCAATTACTCTGGCCTGTTGATTGGTTCGATATAAAACTGCAAAATCATTTGGCTTATATTCTTTTGATAATAATGATTTGATCTTTCTTGCAATGGTATCGGCTTCTTCGCGCTCATTAAAACATACGATATGTTGTGGTTTATTATTACTTGCTCGTTGTCCGATTAACTTTTTTGGTTCTCTCTGAGAATTGAATTCAATTAATTGATTCGCGGTTTTTAAAATTTCATTTGTTGATCGATAATTTGATTCTAATTTATGCACAACAGCATTTGGAAAATGGTGATGAAATTCGAGTAAATTTTCTACTTTTGCACCTCTCCAACTGTAAATGGTTTGGTCAAAATCTCCCACGACACAAATATTTTCATGTGCTTTTGCTAATAGAATGGTTAAGTCATTTTGGATTTGGTTGGTGTCTTGGTACTCATCTACAATAATATATTTGTACTTATTTTGTAGCTGTTCTAAGGTCTTTATATCTGCCAATAAAATATCGTAACTGTATAACAATAGATCATCAAAATCGACGCAATTGAGTTGTTTTAATTTTTCGTTGTATGGCTTAAATATGGTCCTAATGTCAGTTGCTGATTTTTCGAGTAATTCAGGATGCATTTCTCGTGGGGTTTGTTTTATTCTTGAAATCTTCGATAGAATATCTTTTGGTTTTCGATTCAATGGGTTGGGTTGATTTTTCATAAGTTCATTAATGATCTCTTTTTGTTGTTGATTATCGATGATTGTAAAATTCGATTTTAAAATGTGGTCCTGATTTGTTAGCGCTGTTTTAAGAAGTCTTAAACAAAATGAATGGAACGTGCCAAATGTTGGTTTTAATATCGATGATGATGTTTTATCAAAGCGCTCTTTCATTTCATTTGCGGCTTTATTCGTAAATGTTAATGCTAAAATTTGATTTGCTTCATGCTGATTTGTTTGTATTAAGTGTTTGATTTTTTCAATCATTACGGTTGTTTTACCCGTTCCAGCACCAGCAATGATTACTTGCGGGGCGCCGTAATGTGAAACGCAATGTTGTTGTTGGTTGTTAAGATTCATTTTTTATCCTTAATTCTATAGAAATTGTCGGTTCTGTTTTATACTTAGAGTATTATAATGACCAATATTTCACCTATTTCTGAAAATATTCCTGATTACATTATATCGATTGTTGAAGTGGTTGAACATCATGGCTTCTCAATTTATTTGGTTGGTGGTGCAATTCGAGATTTGTTATTGGGTCGGGTCCCTATTGAATTTGACTTAGCAAGTGACGCAACCCCTGATGATATTATGTCAATCTTTGATCACGTTATCCCTATTGGTAAAGCATTTGGTACTGTTGCTGTTCACTTTAACGGCCATGTTGTTGAAATTACCACATTCCGAGTCGAAGGTGCTTATTCAGATTCGCGTCATCCAGACCGACTGTCATTTACGTCAAATTTAAATGATGATTTAGCTCGCCGTGATTTTACAATTAATGCCATGGCGTTTCATTTGACAACTCAAGAATTGATCGACAATTATAATGGTGTGGCTCATCTTAACGAGCGGCGTTTGGTTTGTGTTGGAAGTCCTTATGAACGATTTCAAGAAGATACATTGCGGGCGTTTCGTTGTTTTCGATTTATGTCGCAGTTGGGGTTTATTGTTTCTTCCGATATTTTAGATGCTTTACAGACACTTTCGGACGACGCTGTGTTACCATCGATTCCTCGAATTCGTCATGAAATGAATCGTTTATTACTTGGTAATTTTTGGTTGTCATCTCTTAAACTGATGCACGAGTCACATTGGCTTAAACGTATTATTTCAGAGTACCCCGTCAATCAGACCATTGAATTGCCGCACGATGTTTTGTATCGATGGGCCTGGTTAATGTCTAAAACTGATATTCACAAAATGGGGGTGCTTTTTCAGTTTTCAAAACGAGATATCCATAAAATGAAAGATATTATTACTTGGGGATATAACTCAGACATTGTTGACCTTTCTGTTAATGATTTGGCGATGTCTAGTTCCGATTTAATCGTCAACGGATTTAAGGATCAAATGCTTGGTGAAATTCAAAAAAAAATCTTATTTGAAATACGTTCACAACGATTGGATAACACTTACGAGGCCATTGCTAAGTTTATTTCTGAAATTGACGTTTAAATATTGGGGATTGAAATACCAAATGATATTTCTTTCCAGACAGTATTAACTTTAATATCAAATTGCCAGCATTGAAAAAGGTAATGGAAATTATAAGTAAAGTTTCTAAATGTCTTTCGATTGATTTGATAATTGCTTTCAATACCTAGAATCACAGGGTGTAAATTGATTTCAGAAATGGTGCTGACTTCATCATCGTTAATTTCATTGATTGTGTCGAAGATAAAGGGTGATGCGCCTGATTTTGAAAATAGTTTGGTATATGTTAATTTGTTTTTTGTTTTAATCTCTTTCATAAATCCAAGTGAGGGAACCGTTAGGTTGAAATTAAATGATGTGGAGTTTATTAATCGTTTCCATGATGTGTTATTTAATTGATAATAATTATTTTTTAAAGAGAGTTCATTATCAATTTTTGATGCATG
>MDTB01073474.1_pt1 | contig 10267 bp, 7 predicted proteins | sample 811161 | NCBI WGS metagenome assembly MDTB01 (sample SAMN05326650, study PRJNA326480) | marine metagenome | isolation source: seawater | place: Mediterranean Sea | collected 2009
CGCTCTAACCAACTGAGCTACACCCCCAATTTTTGGTGCAAAGAAAGTGCAACTAAGCAAGAACTCTGTCACCGCTCTATAATCTTAAACATCAAGATTATAATCAGTTTGTAACATGGGCAAAAGGAATGTCAAAGACTGTTTTCAGGTGAAAATCTTGGAAATGGTGGGCGGTAAAGGACTCGAACCTATGACCCTCTCGGTGTAAACGAGATGCTCTACCAACTGAGCTAACCGCCCTTCTTAAATAAATCGAGATATACAATAAAAACTTTATAAAGTAAAAAAGTATTTAATTTCTAGTGTAATTTATTAAAATAGCAGTATTATTAGATAATTATGATTATAACTTGTAATTGTGGTGAAAAAAAATTTAAACTCCCAGATAATTCGATACCTGTATCTGGAAGGTTGGTTCAATGTAGTTTTTGCGGTTTAAAATGGAAACAATTTCCAGTAAAGGAAGTTGCAGCAAAAATAGACAATATTACAATAAGAGAAAAAAATCCAATTATCAAACAAGTTAATCCTGAAAAAATTGTAAAAGTAAATAAAATTTCTAATCAATTAAATATAAAAAAAAGAAAAAAAGTTAAACCACGTTCGGGTCCTGCTTTATACTCTGCAGAATATTTACAAAAAAAACATGGATTAAGTTTAAATGAAAAAGATAATAAAAGAATTTTAAAGGAGAAAGATGTAAGTATAGGTTTCGGTTTTTATTCTTATGTAATAACATTTACAATATTTACCGTTTCTTTTTTTGGTATTTTGAATTTAACACAAAGTATTTTAATATACAATTTTCCATTTTTAGAGATATATATTGGGTATATTTTTGAAACCCTAGATAATATAAAGACAATTATAAATACTTGGAATTTACTAATTTTCTAAACTTTTAATATTTATTATTTCAGAAGATAGATTAGAGTTATTTTTTTTAATCTCATTAAAAAAATTCCAAGCCAATACAATTAAAGTATTATCCCTATTCTTAATAATTTTTTTATCTTTGATTTCTATTTTTACTCCTGGGATAAATTTATTATGTTTTAGTTTATTATCTTCAACTATAAAATCTATTTGATCATTTATTCCGAAGAAATTTAACGCTGTGGTAGCTTTTGCTGGGGCTCCATAACCAATAATTTTTTTTTTGTTTTTTTTTAAATTTTTTATATTTTTTATAACATTGCTTCTTATATTGTAAACTTTTTCTCCGAATATTTGATAAGTTTTAAACTTCTTCATACCAAATTCCTCTTCTTCTTTTAATAAGCTAGAAACACTTTTATCAATTTTTACATTTTTATCTTTTTTTAAGTATATTCTTAATGAACCTCCATGTGTATTAATTTTCTCTGCTTTATAGATCTTAATTTTAAAATTTTTAAAAAAGTTTATGAGAGATGTCAGCGACCAATAATTGAAATGCTCATGATATATATTATCGAATGTTAGGTCTTTTAGTGTATTTAAAAGATATTGAACCTCTATAATTATTGAACCTTTTTTACTTAATAAACTTATCATACACTCTGTCATTTCTTTTAAGTTATCTGAGTGAGCAAAAACATTAGAGGCTAAAATGAGATCTGCATTTTTTTTTAATTTTTTAATACTTTTTTTTGTTAAAAAGCCATTAAATGTTTTAATCTTATTTTTGTTAGCTAGTTTTGCTAAATTTTTGGCTGGTTCTACACCTAATATATTTTTAAATTGTTTATCTTTAAAAGGTTTTAAAGCTACGCCATCGTTACTTCCTATATCTAAAATATATGATTTTTTTGGCTTTAAATTAAAATTTTTAATGTATAAATCTGCTGCATTAATAAAATGGTCTCTAAAAGTTTTAGATGTCGAAGAAGTATATAAGTAATTTGAAAACATTTTTTTTGAGTCTACTGCTACTGATAGTTGACAATTATGACATTTAGGACAGTAATTCATTTCAAGTGGGTATAATTCACATTTATCATTTTTTTTGTTCAACAGATTATTAGCCAAAGGTTGATAACCAAGTGAAACTACTCTTTTTAAGTTTGTATTATTACAAGATCTACACTCAAATTTGTAACAACTGAATAATAAGTCACGCTCTTTTTCATCAACGAAAACATGCTTGATAGTATGAGTAACTCCATAATTTTCATGTTCTCTTTCCCCTCTTACTAAATTTAAAAATGTAGTATCCTTTGTAAATACCATTGTATGCGCTACATTAGGTTTAATTACTGATAATTGACCCTCATTTACTACTTGCGTTATTTTTGGAGCGTTAGGATTTAGAATATCTTGAAAAATTTCTATTATTTGACCTTTTGTAAACAAACATTTTTGCTCTTGTTGCGGGTGATAATGATTTGCTCTTATTGTTCCTTTTTTTGAATGAATAAGACCTATCATATTTATAGGTTCTGTAAGTTCATGATTACTTATTTTACCTCTATGATCCTTAAATTCATTTTCCCCATCCTTGACATATTCTAAATCTTTAATAAATTTTTGTTTAGACCATTTAGAGATCATCTCTTTTATACATACATCAAGAGCATAGAGAAATTTGAAACCAGTATTTAAAATTTTTTTATTTGATAAAGAAAAACCTAAGTTTGGTATCTCGTCATTAGTTTCTCTAAGTGTTATTTGGGGGTTATATTTTTTACAAATCTCAGCTACTTCTTTAACCGTAACTGTGTCCTTAGTTAAATTAAAAATTTCTGAGGATATGTCTTTTCTCTCTTCCATAAATTTAAAACATCTAGCAACATCAATTAGGGGTACCAGACTCTTAACTTGTTTTCCTCCAGCGAATAACTTTAAAATTCCATTTTGTGAGGCCATTTTTGAAAAGAAATTTGGCATTATATCAATTCTAGCAGTATCAGAAGAGTAGCCATAAACCGAACCTAATCTTAAAATAATATAATTTTTTCCAGACTTTTTAAGTTGTTTTTCATTATAATCTTTTGACTTTCCATATGATAAAACTGGTTTGGTTTCATCATTTTCAAGTATATCGTTTTTAACTTTTTCTATACCTTCAAAAACGACATGTGTAGATGGCATAATAATTTTGCAATCTTTTTTTATTACATCTAAAATATTTTGGGTTCCTTCTTCAGCAACAGTCTTAATAATTTTATCTTTTAAATCACTAGCTTCACTTTTTACTCTTGGTACATCGGTTATACCGGCTAAATGATGAACAATATCAGCATCTTGGCAATATTTCTTAATTAAATCTTTGTTTAAAATATCGCCATGAATAAAATTTATGTTCCAATTCCTGAGCTGGCTTACACGCTCAGAAATAAATCTATTATCTATTACTGTAATATGATCATTCCAACTATAACCTGAATAAATTTTACATAGTTCAGTACCTATGTAACCTAATCCTCCAGTGATAACTATTTTTTTTCCCATAAAATTAAATTTACTTAAGTAATATTTTACTATAACCAATCGTAAATATGAATATTTTTGATTGCTTCATGTATTGTGGTGAGGACATGTTACTTGATATCAGGCTAAATGTCCTTAATAAATATGTTAAAAAGTTTATCATTACTGAAGCTAATTATAAACATAATGGTAGCAAAAAAAAATTAAGTTTTAGTATTAAAAAATTTACCAAATTTAAAAACAAAATTATATATATACCTATCAAAAATCAACCTCCAAATATATCAAAAATTAATAAAAGAGATAGTGAGGATCTTAAAGGGGAGAAGTTAATACTTAATGGATGGGCTAGAGATAAATATCAAAGAGATTTATTAAAAAATGGAATACAGGAAGCAAAAGATAATGATCTTATTTTTATAAGTGATGTTGACGAAATACCTAATCTAGAGAATTTTAAAAAAAGTGATTATGAAAATAAAATAATAATATTTGATCAAAAAATGATTTATTATAAATTGAATTTATATTTTAAAGGATTTAGCTGGTACGGCACGAAAGCTTGCCAAAAAAAATTGTTATTATCCCCTAATTGGTTGAGAGATATAAAAAATAAGAATTATAGTAAACTCAGGATTGATACAATTTTTTCTAAAAAAAAATATTCAAACATTAGTTTTATATCTAATGGGGGGTGGCATTTTACTAATATAAAATCTCCTTTGGATGTTCAAAAAAAGTTAGCGAGTTATGCTCACCATCATGATTTTCAAGAAAGTGGTTTAAAAATTAAGGATGTAAAAAAAATAATGAAAGAAAAAAAAGTTATTTATAATCATTCATTAGATGAATCCGCACCAGCCAAAAAAAAATGGGGAGGTTTCAAAAAACTATCGAAAGTTAATTTTAAAGAGCTTCCACTTTATGTTTCTGAAAATAGAGTTAAATTTAAAAAATGGTTAGATTAATTAATTTATATCTCTTGTAGTAATAGAAGATTTAGTTTTGTTTTTTCCTTGAATTTGATCTACTTCAACCCATTCCACTCTCTTCAATTGTTTAGTCAAAGAAACTTTAAGAACTTCATCAACATTTCTAACTGGTATGATTTGTATTTGTTTTTTGATAGCCTCTGGTACCTCTATTAGATCTTTCGTATTCTCGTTTGGTATTAAAACTTTTTTTATGCCTGCTCTATGTGCTGCTAACAGTTTTTCTTTAAGTCCCCCAATTGGTAAAACAATTCCTCTCAAAGTAACCTCCCCTGTCATAGCAACATTTTTATCTACTGGTATCTCAGTGATAGCAGAAATTATTGATGTAACTATTGCAATACCTGCAGAAGGACCATCTTTCGGTGTAGCGCCTTCTGGAACGTGAACGTGAAAATCTTTTTTATCGAAAATTGGAGGAACTATTCCGTAATCCAAACTTTTAGATCTTATGTAAGATTTAGCTGCCTTTACTGATTCTTGCATAACCTCTCCCAATTTTCCAGTGATTTGCATTTTTCCTTTACCTGGCATTACAGCAGATTCAATTTTTAAAATTTCTCCTCCTACTTCTGTCCAGGCTAAACCTGTCGCGACACCTATTCTATTTTCTTCTTCAATTTCTCCGTAATTAAATTTCTTAATACCTAAATAGTCAGATAAATCTTTTTCTTTTATTGATGTAGCAACTTTTTCTTTAGAGTCAATTTTTTTAACTAATTTTCTAGCTATCTTAGAGATCTCTCTCTCTAGGTTTCTTACACCTGACTCCCTAGTATAATCTCTAATAATTTTTCTATTTAGATTTTCACTAATCTTCCACTCATTTTTTTTAAGACCATTATTTAAAGTTTGTTTTGGTATTAAATACTTTTGAGAAATATTAATTTTTTCTTCCTCGGTGTATCCAGAGATCCTAATTACTTCCATTCTATCTAAAAGTGGAGGAAGGATGTTAAGAGTATTAGCGGTTGTTACAAACATCACATCAGATAAATCATAATCTACCTCTAAATAATGATCATTAAATTCTTTATTTTGTTCAGGATCAAGGGCTTCCAGTAATGCAGAAGAAGGATCACCTCTGTAATCATTTCCAACTTTATCGATCTCATCTAATAAAAATAATGGATTGTTAGTTCCTGCTTTTTTCATTTGTTGAATGATTTTACCAGGCAACGAACCTATATAAGTTCTTCTATGGCCTCTTATTTCTGCCTCATCTCTGATTCCACCAAGAGATATTCTTATAAATTTCCTATTAGTAGCTTTAGCTATTGATTTGCCTAAAGAAGTCTTTCCAACTCCTGGGGGACCAACTAGACAAAGAATAGGTCCTTTCATTTTTTGTATTCTTTTCTGAACTGCTAAAAACTCAATGATCCTCTCTTTAACTTTTTCTAAACCATAATGATCTTCATCTAATGTTTTTTGAGCAGATCTTAAATCAGTATTTATTTTCGTTTTGTTAGACCATGGAAGTTCAGTCATCCAGTCTAAATAATTTCTTACTACAGTAGCTTCTGCTGACATAGGACTCATAGATTTCAGCTTTTTAAGTTCCGACATACATTTTTCTTGAGCAGATTTTGGCATTTTTGCTTTTGAAATTGCTTTACTTAAATTACTAACTTCGTCTTTACCTTCATCAATTTCACCAAGCTCTTTTTGAATTGCTTTTAATTGTTCATTCAAATAATACTCTCGCTGGGTCTTTTCCATTTGATTTTTAACTCTTCCTCTAATTTTTTTCTCAACAGAAATAACGCTAGTTTCTTTATCAATTAGTTCATAAATTTTTTCTAATCTTTTTCTTAAATCTCTCATTTCTAATAAAATTTGTTTGTCAAATAATGAAATATTTAAATTAGCTGAAATATTATTTGCTATTTCTCCAGGGTTCTTTAGACTTTTAAGATTGCTCAGATTTTCATTGAAATCTTTCTTATTTAAAACTATTAGCCTCTCAAATTTTTTTACGAGAGAACTAGCATATTCATTTAAAGTGTCAGAAATATTTGTGTCCTCTGAAAGTTCATAATTACAATTTAAAAAAGTCTTTCCTTGCTCTGTATTTTCCAAACTAAGAATTTTTACTCTTTTAATTCCCTCAACTAAAACTTTTACAGTTCCGTCTGGAAGTTTTAATAGTTGTAAAACTTTACTTAAACAGCCGAAGCTATAAAGATCTTTTTCAACAGGATCATCTACTTCAGATTTTTTTTGAGCTACTAGAACAATTGATTTGTCAGATTTCATAGCCTCTTGTAGTGCCTTGATTGATTTATCTCTGCCAACAAATAATGGGATTACCATTGATGGAAAAACAACTATGTCTCTTAAAGGTAAAATAGGTTTTTTATAAGAAATACTCATATAACTATATATGGCAATTAATAATCAAATATCAAGAAACAAATTTGTCTATTAAGCAACTGATGTTGATGTTTTTTTACCGTATGTGACTATTGGCTCCGAGCCACCCCTTACAGAATTTTTATCTACTGTGACTTTTAAGACATCATCCATGTCTGGGAGTTCGAACATCGTTTTTAGCAATATATTTTCTAGAATCGACCTTAGTCCTCTGGCTCCAGTTTTTTTACTAATAGCTTTTTTGGCGATTTCTAAAATAGCTTCATCTTTAAAATCTAATTGAACATTTTCAAATTCAAATAACCTTTGATATTGTTTTATTAGAGAGTTTTTTGGTTCTTTCAAGATTTTAATTAATGATTTTTCATCTAATTCGTTCAGAGTAGCAATAATTGGCATCCTTCCAATGAACTCTGGTATTAAACCATATTTTATTAAGTCTTCTGGTTCCAAAGACTTCATAATTTCAGTAAGATTTTTCTCTTTGTGAGTCTTTACCTCAGCTCCAAATCCAATTGAACTTCCTTTCCCTCTACTCTCAATTATTTTATCCAACCCAGCAAATGCTCCACCACAAATAAATAAAATATTTGTTGTATCCACCTGCAAAAACTCTTGTTGAGGATGTTTTCTTCCTCCTTGAGGTGGGACACTTGCAATAGTGCCCTCCATAATTTTCAATAATGCTTGTTGAACTCCTTCGCCCGAAACATCTCTGGTAATAGACGGGTTTTCAGACTTTCTGCTAATTTTATCAACTTCATCTATGTAGACAATTCCCCTTTGAGCTTTTTCAACATTGTAATCCGCTGCTTGGAGAAGTTTTAAAATAATATTCTCAACATCTTCACCAACGTAACCTGCTTCAGTAAGAGTAGTAGCATCAGCCATAGTAAATGGCACATCAAGAATTCTAGCCAATGTTTGTGCCAATAAAGTTTTTCCACATCCAGTTGGCCCCACAAGCAAGATATTAGATTTAGAAAGTTCTATATCTTTATTATTTTTTGTCTCATGATTTAATCTTTTATAGTGATTGTGAACAGCCACTGATAAAACTTCCTTAGCAAATTTTTGACCTATTACATAATCATCTAAAACTGTGCAAATTTCTTTTGGGGATGGAACACCATCCTGATGTTTAATTAAAGACGATTTATTTTCCTCTTTAATTATATCCATACAAAGTTCAACACATTCATCGCAAATGAAAACTGTTGGTCCGGCTATTAGTTTTCTTACCTCATGTTGGCTTTTGCCGCAAAATGAGCAATAAAGTATATTTTTATTATTTTTTTCTGACATAACGAATCAACTTACTATATAATAATTGTCTTGCAGCCTCATAGCAAGTGGAAGTTGTAATACTGGCTATATCTTGTGTGTTATTTTCTCTTCTCCACAACAGAGTCGATTAAACCAAATTTTTTTGCATCTTCTGCTGTCATAAAATTATCTCTTTCCAAAGCTTTAGATATTTCATCAATAGACTTACCGGTGTGTTTTGAATAAATTTTATTTAACCTATCTTTTAGTGATTGAATTTCTTTAGCGTGAATTTGAATATCTGTCGCCTGGCCTTGAAAACCAGCTGAAGGTTGGTGAACCATTATTCTTGAATTAGGCAAAGAATATCTTTTTCCCTTTTCCCCTGCAGCTAAAAGAAACGAACCCATTGAAGAAGCTTGGCCAATGCAAAGAGTTGAGACAGGAGAATTGATATACTGCATAGTATCATATATACCTAATCCTGCAGTTACTAATCCACCAGGACTATTGATATAAAAACTTATCTCCTTTTTCGGGTTTTCAGACTCTAAAAAAAGCAATTGGGCAGTAACTAAAGAGGCAACATTATCGTTTACCGGTCCAACTAAAAAAACTATTCTTTCCTTTAGTAATCTCGAAAATATATCATAAGCACGTTCACCTTTGCTTGTTTGTTCAACAACCATTGGTATTAAACTGTTCATATGTTCTTCTATTGGCCGACTCATAATGTTGTTTTATACAACTATTAGTTACTTTTTGCTAATTTTTTTTGTTTTTGTTTTATCTTTAGCCTTTGATGGTAATTTTTGTGATTTTGATTGATCTGCTTGAGCTTTATTAGATTTAGAGATTATTTCTTCAGCTTCTTTAATAGAAATAGTTTTGGTTGATGATTTTATTTTTGTTTTAAAAAGATCAATAATCTTTTCCTCATATATTACACCTTTCAAACTTTGGGCCGCACTAGGGTTCTTTTGATAATAATCAATAACCATTTTTTCTTGTCCTGGCATATTCTTAATTTGTTTTTGTATCTCATCTTTTACATCTGTCTCTGAAATTTGTATTCTATTTTTTTCTCCATATTCGTTTAAAATAAGTCCTAATTTAATTCTTGTTTTTGCAATTTTTTCATTATTTTTTTTATTTTTTTCGAGATCCTCCTTCGATAAATGCTGTGTCATAACTTTAATCTCATTGTCTATTAAATTTTGAGGCAATTCTAATTCGTGAAATTTTTCAATTTGATCTAGAATTTGTTTTTTTGTTATAGCATTTAAAGCTTGTGTATATTGAGACTCTATTTGATTTTTAACCATTTTTTTAAATTCTACTAAATTTGATGCTCCCATTTGTTTCGCAAATTTTTCATCCACTATAGTTTTAACTTGCTTCTTAATATTCTTAATCTTGCACTCAAATTCACTTGGTTTATTCGCTAATTCTTTTTTTGGGTGATTGGCGGGAAGATTTACTTTAATTTTTTTTAATGAGTCTTTTTTAGTTTTAAGCAACTGTTCATCAAATCCTTTGAGAAATAAGTCTTTTCCTAATTCAATTTTGACATCTTTTCCTTCGCTACCTTCAAATTTCTTATTTTCTACAGTAGCTGAATAATCAAAAATAATCTGATCACCTATTTGAGCTACTTCACTTTCATTTCTGTTTTCAAAACTTTTGTGTTGATCAGCTATCTCTTTGATTTTTTCATTAATTGTTTTTTCTTCAGAAGAAACTTTAAAGTTTTGCATTTTATAATTTTCAAAGGGTTTTAGTTTTATTTCAGGTAAAGTATCTATTTGAAGTTCATAATTTAAATCTTTACCTTCTCCAAATGTTTTTAAATCTATTTTAGGAGTTCCTGCTATTCTAATCTTATTATCAGAAATCGCTTTTGAAGAACTCTCTTTTAATATATTGTCTACTACTTCTCCATATATAGCTTTTCCGAACTGTTTTTTTATTACAAGAGGAGGAACTTTGCCTGGTCGAAATCCCTTTAAATTAACTTGAGATTGTAACTCAATTAATTTCTTGTCTAATTTATTTTGAATAGTTTTTTTATCAACAATAATTGACATTGTTAATTTTAAACCTTTTTTTGAATGAATATTTACTTTCATAATTTTATGGTGGGCAAGAAGAGACTCGAACTCTTAAGCCTTGCGGCACTAGTTCCTAAGACTAGCGCGTATACCAATTCCGCCACTTGCCCA
>MDTB01089074.1_pt1 | contig 10267 bp, 8 predicted proteins | sample 811161 | NCBI WGS metagenome assembly MDTB01 (sample SAMN05326650, study PRJNA326480) | marine metagenome | isolation source: seawater | place: Mediterranean Sea | collected 2009
AACGGTTGTCTCTCTCCGCAACTGTGCGTTGCTATCCTGCACCAGTGCCACATCGGTAGAGGTGCCGCCCATATCGAAGGTCAGCAGGTTTTCAAATCCCGCCTGTTTGGCGACCCAAACGGCACCGGATACACCACCAGCGGGGCCCGACATCAGCAGATTGACTGGCAGGGATTGGGCGACCTTGGCCGAGGCCATGCCGCCGTCAGAGCGGAGGATGTGAAGCTTCACGTCCTTCATTTTGGCTTTGAGTTTTCGCTCGAGGCTTTTCACGTACGCAGCAACTTTAGGCCGGACGTAGGAGTTAGCCACCGTCGTAATCGTTCGCTCGTACTCCTGCATCTCAGGCACCACGTCGTAAGAGAGCGAGACTGGAATACCGGGTAGCACCTGCTTGGCGATTTTCTCGACTTCCTTCTCGTGGGCTGGGTTGGCGTAGGAATTCACCAGCGAGATCGTCAACGCCTCGATATTTTCTTTCTTGAGCCGTTTCAGCTCTCTGGTCAATGAGGTCTTATTCAGCTTCCGCACCACAGAGCCGTCGGCTCCCATGCGCTCGTCAGCCTCAATCGTGCACGAGAGCGGGGCAAGTGGTTGGCTCTTGTTGTAGATCACCCAACCACCCAGGCCGCCCGGCACGTAAGAGCGCGCGATCTGCAGTACCTGCCTATAGCCTTTAGTGGTCACCAATCCGACTTTAGCCCCGGTTCCGGTCAGCACCGTATTCGTCGCGACCGTGGTGCCGTGCATAACCTGCGCGATTTCAGAGGGGTCTACTCCGGCGTTGTCGCAGACCTTCGCAACACCGTTCATGACGCCGATCGATGAATCAGAGGGGGTACTTGGGACTTTCGCTGTGTGGATGGAACCCGATTTCTCATCAACGAGAATCAGATCAGTAAATGTGCCGCCGACGTCGACACCAAGACGATAAGGCATGATTGGCCTCCTCTTGTTATAGATCTTCTATTGATCGCAATGCGAGTCGCAGGGTTCAGAAAACTGCGAGTGCTCAGCGGCACTCAAAACAATTGACCGGACATTTGCTACAATTTCGCTTCCAACCCAAAGATGCACCAATCTGCAGACAGGTGCAAGGTATCATCTCTCTTACATCCGAGATTCGCTGGAGCCCACCATGATGAAACCCCTCGCCGGCCTTCGTATACTGGCTATTGAGCAGTTTGGCGCGGGCCCCTATGGGTCGATGTATCTCGCCGAACTGGGAGCCGAGGTGATCAAGATCGAGAATCGCGCAACGGGCGGCGACCCATCGCGTCAGTCAGGGTCAATCACCCTTGCCGATGACGACAGCGCCTACTTTCAAGCATTTAACCTCGCCAAAAAAAGCGTGACGCTGAATCTCAAAAGCGACGAGGGCCGCGCACTGTTTCATGAACTAGTCAAAAATAGCGACGTGGTCTGGAACAATCTGCGCGGCAGCCAGCCCGCGAAGATGGGGCTAACCTATGATGACCTCAAAGGCGTCAAGCCCGACATTATTTGCACGCACATCTCGGCCTACGGACGGGATAACGACCGCGCTGATTGGCCGGGCTATGACTACCTGATGCAAGCCGAGTGCGGTTTTTTATCGGTGACCGGCGAGCCCGGTACGCCACCCTCCCGCTTTGGCTTGTCGATGATCGATTTCATGACCGGAGTCGTGGCGGCGCTGGGCTGCGTCTCGGCACTGTTGGCGCGACCCAACCAGAGCGGACGCGACGTGGATATCAGCCTGTTTGATGTGGCGCTACATCAGCTGACCTATCCTGGCACCTGGTACCTCAACCACGGCATCGAGACGGGTCGCGTGGCGCGGTCGGCCCACCCCTACAACACGCCAGTGCAACTTTATAAAACCCGCGACGGCTGGATCTTCATCATGTGCATGACCGACAAGTTTTGGCAGCTGCTGCTGGAACGCTCGGAGCACACAGAATTGGCAGATGACCCCCGCTTTAATTCCATAGCCGGGCGCGCGGAAAACCGCGATGCCTTGACCGAGGTTCTGGACGAGATCTTCCAGACACAAGACACCGACCACTGGTTCGAAAAGCTACAGACCTACATTCCCGTGGCGCCGGTGTTCGACTTACCCAACGCTTTAGACAATCCCTTCGTGGCCTCCATCGGTATGATGCAAACCATGACCCACCGCGAGTTCGGCGAGTATCGGGGCCTGAGCAATCCCATCAAGATCAATCAGCAGCGCCTGCAGACCCATTGCGGCGCCGGCCTCGGGGCGGATAATCAGGAGATTCTCGGTGAGGAATTGGGCGTGGGAGATCTCGATAATTTGGCCGCACGAGGGATTATCTAAGCACCACTGACTCAATGAGCCCCTAAGAAATCGAAGAGGATCCTGCCGAAGGCAATCTTCTCTTCTTTGCCAGCCACCACGTGGGCGACATCATCCATGGTGACCCCCACCGAGTTTCTGAGCCCCTCCTCTAGAGGCTTGGTAGTCCTAGGCCCGGTGATAATGTCTTCCCCCGCGTGAATTACCAGTGTCGGTGCCTCGATATCACCAAGGTGGGGCCGAATATCGTGTCCCCGGCATGCTTGCACAAAGCGCAGGTGGGTTTGGATACGACCCTCGAGCGCACCCCATACACCGCCGCTACCGAGCAGCTTTTCGCGGTTGGCATTGTAGTAATCGGGCTTGAACGACAGGGAGGCTACCATCGACTGAAAGGCGTGGAATCCCGCGTGTTCGTGGATGTCACCAAAGGCCTGAAGGTGGTCGGAGAGCATGGGATCGGCCCAGGTCCAGCAACCCATATTCACCATGCAACGCACCAGATCAGGCCGCTTAACCGCTACCCACTGACCAATACACGCCCCAATGCCCACCAGCCCTACGAAGTACACCGACTTCATATTGAGGTGGTCCAAAAGGCCAATGATGTCGTCGGCAAACAGTTGCGTAGAGGGTTCCATCGAGTAGTCATCGGTTGACTCAGCCAGGCCCCGGTAATCAATGATGACGGTGGAGAACTGATCGGTCATGCCCCTCGCCAGATAATGATGCCGGCCGTGACAGAAGGTATCCCAGCCACCGATGTAAACGGCTGGCGGACCATCACCATGCACCTCGTAGTACATGTCGTGTCCGTTGATCTGGGCAATAGGCATGTTTGCTCTCCTAGCGGGTAAGCGAATTCATTGGTGTTTCGTTAAGTTGGTAGGCGCTGAGCGACCAAAGCGATGGCTCAGAGTCCATTGATCAGAGTCCATTGATATGTGCCAGCACGCTCTCCAGATCAGTGACATCGGCATAGCGTCGACCCACGTCGCGGAGGTTGCTCGCATGGGCCTCCTCGTCCTGATCACCACAGCAGTCAGCAGGGACGATGGTGCGGTAGCCGGCTGAGAAGCTGTCCACGATTGAGGCGCGCACACACCCCGAGGTCGTGCAACCAGTGATGATAGTTGTGTCGATGCAATGCGTGACCAACCAAGGTTTGAGCGGCGTCTCATAAAAAATGGAGGGCGCCGTTTTAATGAACTGGAAGATGTAGTCATCGTCCCGGATGCGCGGGTCGAGCTCAGTGCAGGGATGCCCGTGGTAGAAGCTGCCGTCGTAGAGTGAGTCGATCTTCCAATAGGTCATTTCGTCAGGACCGCCCCAGGACACCGCGCAGGAAGCAACAGGAATACCCTTGGCCCTACAGGCCGCGAGCAGTACCGCCGTGTTATCCACCGCGCGTTGCACGTGGTCGCTACGGCCCAGTGGATTGCTGGCGTCGGTAAAGCCCTGCTGGAAATCGACCATCACGAGCGCTGGCCGCTCACCAAATCCGATATCGCGCTGACCGTAGCCAGCTTCTGCAAATTTATCCATGGTCGCGGGGTTCCGTTGTCTTGGTCACGTCGGTCACGCAATATGACTTAGAATGTACGGATGTTTCAAGGACGGCGATCCCGCTATGAACCAGCCCAGCTTTATCGACAACTTCAGCCAGCAGTTTTCCCTCGAGCCCAGTCGTACAGCCCTGCTCGTCATCGACATGCAGAACGCCACCGGCAATCGCAACATGGGGCTTGGCAAACTCCTGGCTGAACAGGGCCAGAGCGAGTCGGCGCAATATCGCTTTGATCGCATCGATAACCTGCTGATCCCCAACATCCAAAAACTCATCGCGGGGTTTCGCGAGGCCGGCGCACACGTGATCTGGATTACCTATGGGGCCAACGCAGCAGATGCCAGCGACGCGCCCCATCACATCGCCCCGATCATCAAAGCCACCAACAACATTGCGGGTCAGCTCGAACACGAGGTGGTCGATGCGCTGAAGCCTGGACCAGGTGATCTGGTGCTGAACAAGACAACGCAGGGAGCGTTCCGCTCGACTGCGCTGGACAGCTCGCTTCGCGCACTGGGTGTCGATACCGTGGTCTCTACCGGTGTCTCCACCAACAACTGTGTTGCCATGACGTCGATGGAGGCCTGCGATCTGCAATATCGCGTGGTGGTGACCAGCGACGCCACCGGCACCGATAGCGAAGAGATGCAGGAAGCCACGCTGACCATGCTGAAACGACTTTGGTCCCGCGTCCTGGCAACCGACGAAGTCCTCAGCGAACTCACTGCTGGGGGAAGCCGCACCTGACCGCCTTCCAAAACCCCCGTCTGATTGGCGGGTTGTTGGTAGCCATCGGGGCGGTCCTGCTAGCCGCCAAGGGGCTCTTCGCAAAAACCCTCTATAACATGGGCCTCAGCTTTCACGACGTCGCCGCTATTCGCTCGGTACTGGCGGTGCCGGGCTTCGCGCTGCTGGCGTTGCTGTATCGGAGTAAAACCACAGCGGAGGGGGACGCCACCTCGCGGCGCGACGATCTGCTTCTCGCCCTCTTTGCCGGATTCCTTTGCTACTACCTCGGGGCACTGGCGAATTTTTATGCCCTGACCATCATCGACGCCAGCGTCGAGCGGCCATTGCTGTTTGCCTACCCCATCTTCGTGGTCATCATTACCACGCTCATTTCGCGGCAGCCCCCCTCGGCAAGAGTGCTGCTTGCGTTGCTGCTGACCACGCTGGGGGTCGCACTGGTGACCGGCACCTTAAACACCCGCCTCTCGGCCGGCCAATGGTCCGGCATGGCGTGGATACTGTTCTGCTCACTGAGCATCGCCGTTTACACCCTCATCAGCGGTGAACTGACCCAGCGGCTGGGCAGCGGCCTATTTACGCTGACTGCCATGACCGCAGCCGCAGTCGGCATGTCCGTCCACTATCAAATTTTCGCAGGCTGGGAGAATGTCGATCTATCCGTTGCCGCCTGGTGGACGCTCGCAGCGTTGGTGGTCTTCTCTACCGTTTTGCCGCTATTCCTCATGGCGGAAGGCGTGCGCCGAGTCGGCGCTTCCAAGGCCTCGCTGACCAGTACACTCGGGCCACCCGCCACTGCCATCATGGCGCAGGAGCTCACAGGCGAGGTTCTCGCCCCAACCCAATGGCTTGGCATTGCACTAGTATTAATCGGGGTCATGGCGCTCGAGTCCAAGCGCCCGCGACCCACCTGAAGACCGGTTCCAGCGCGCTGTCAGTTGGTATTTCTGTCAAATGTCCGTACAATTAGGTTTCACCAGATTTGAGGCCTCGTTCATGTACGGCACACGCTCACTGAGCGCCAGCTTCGGCGCCGAAGTGCTGGAGTTCCAGCTTCCCAAGACACCCTCGCAGGAGGACATAACGGTAGTCCGGGAGCTGTGGGCGGAGCACAAACTGCTGCTTTTCCGAAATCAGTCCTTCGACGAGGCAACGCTCGTGGGTTTCAGTCGCCAGTTCGGCGACCTGGAGATTCACGTGAGAGAGGAGTACCTCTCCCCCGAACACCCCGAGATTCTCTATGTTTCCAATATCGAACAAGAAGGGAGGCGCATCGGGATTCTTTCCGATACCGAAGTGGGTTGGCACTACGATCAGATCTACCTGCCCAAGCCTGCCGTGGGTTCTCTGCTCATGGCCGATACGCTCCCCCCGGAGGGCGGCAATACGGAATTCGCGGACATGTGTGCTGCGTGGGAAGCCCTACCCGAGGCAACGCGCGAGAAGTTGGACGGCTGTCTGGCCAATCAGTCCTACGAGGCCTTTAATCAGGCTTACAGCGAACCCACCAACAACAAGCAAAAAGCGCGATCGCCGGATATCCATCATCCGATTGTGCGCACGCACCCGGTAACGGGAAGAAAAGCGCTTTATCTGTGTCCCGGCATGACGACCGAGATCGTGGGCTGGGATGCTGCCGAGAGTGCCGAGATGCTGGCCTTTCTCTTTGACTGGACCACCAAACCGGAGTTTGTTTACTCACACGCCTGGCAACCCGGTGATGCACTCATGTGGGACAACGCCTGCACGATGCACCGCAGAGATCCTTTTGATCCTGCGCATGCGCGTTTGATGAAACGCACCACCATCCTGCCACCAGCCGACCTGGCGGTGCCGTTCTAACCCGGGGGATTGCCAGGCCGCCCTCCTCTAACAGAGGCGTGCGGCCATGGGTTTACGCCTCAGCATCGTTCTCAGGTAGCGCGGGAGGCTGACAGCCCGTCGCGCAGCACTGACCCGGCTGTTTTTGCCGGTTCGGTGCCCCAGAAGTGCCGGTCTCTGCCACGCCGCGATCCAGCAATCGCTCCACCAACGAACGTCTCTCTTCGATGGGATACCGCCGATAGATCTCGCGCTTCATCGCCTGAGGCGAGCCACCCCCGTGCAAGCTGATGACGGAGTACCAGCCACCTGTTGACGAGGCGGTAATATCCTCCATGAAACGGGCCACCTGCATCCGTTGGTCGTAAGGGATGTCCGGGCGCCCTGCCAACACCGAGGCGAGGTCGCCGGAGGTTGCGGGGTTGTGATCTTCGTCAGGCCCTGGCAAGGCCACGATCAACCCGCCAGACACTTCGTGCGCAATGCGATGCATATCGTAAATTTGCGTCGCCAGCAGTAATTTACCGACGTTTGAGAACACGGGCTCCGGCATCCATGACCCGCAGGGATCCTCAACGCCATACACCGACGCCGCCACACCACAGGCAAAAAAACCTTCCACCAGTTTGATGAGCTCGGCCATGCTGTCGCGCAAATGGGGGACGGTGTCCATATCGAGACCGTTGGCCTCTGTCATGAGAGAACCCGCGCCAATCAGTAAGTCTCCGAAACCGGCGCGTGCACCGATGCAACTGTGTCGGTGATGGCTGGCATAGGACGTCACCAGATGCTCGGTATAGTCATGCTCACCAGCAAAGAACACCTGATCCCAGGGCACCAGTACCTGATCAAAATGGCACACAGCCGTGCTTTGGCCGTACTTTGCGCTGAAATGCGCATCTGCCTCGCCGGGCCGGCCCGCTGGCCGCGAAATGATCGTGAGTCCTTTGGCATCGATGGGTACCGCACAGCAGACCGCGAAGTCGGCATCTTCCTTACGCATTGTCCGGCAGGGCATCACCAGTAGCTCGTGCATGTAGGGCCCACCGGTGACGATGGCCTTCACGCCTGAAATCACCATGCCATCAGCCCGCCGCTCGGTAATGTGCACGTAGCTGTCAGCGACCTGCTGGTCTCCCGGCCGCTTGCTGCGATCTCCCTTGCCGTCGGTCATGGCCACCCCGAGAGTCAGATCTTCATCCTGAACGCGGTGCAGATAGGACAGGAAGCGCTCGTGCTGCTCTCCCCCAGTGTCCTCTGTCATCTGCCAGGTAGCCTGATAAATCGCATTGAGCGCATCGTGGGTCAGATAACGCTGCGCACAACCACTTTCACGGCAGACCAGTCGCACTGCCTCCAATTTGGAAAGCAGGTCCTCGCTGTGGCGATTGATGTGCAACATGCGGTTCACGGTCTTACCCGAAGTCGCCTGCTCGGCCAGCATTAACGCGCCGTACTCGGGTTTCTGCGCAAAATCGTAGGTCACACCGACCGCGCGCACACCAGGCTGTAGCCGCGGATCATCGGCTACGGATTCGACGCGATCACCGTCGACATATACCGTCGGGCTGTACTCGCGCAGACTCTCTTCGTAATCGGCCGCGCTCATGATGCGACCACCGGCTTTCATCAACATGCTTCGCTCCCGGGGCGCCGTCAGGCCGCCCTGTTGGCTTGTGTTCGCAGCAGCGCCGTCAACTCTACTACGTCATTCATTTCGTCGAGGTTTAACATTGCACTCCATAACCGCTCTGCTTTATCCGCTGAAATAGTGAGCGCACAGTTATCGAGGAATTTGGCCTTCACTTGCTCAGCGGAGAGTAGCTGCCCCTCCGCACCTCGATTTACCGCTTCGAAGTGCTCCAGCTCGGTACCGTCTGTTAGGGTGATTTTAACGCCGCCCGAGAAAGCATCGGGGTAGCGTGACCGGTCGTCATGGGTGCATTCGATCCGCTGCGCGAGCGACAGCACCTCGGCGTCCACTCGCGCAGCGTCTTCCAGATCAGCCAGCGTAAAGCGCCCTTTGCAGAGCGCGGTAGCCACTGCGTACGGCGCACTGAATTTCGCGTCGTACTCACTTTGCGGCGCTCGCTTGGCCTCAATCGGATCAACCACCACACCAAACTGGCGTTCATCAAGGTTGATAGTGACCGACGCGACCTCATCTGGCGTCAAACCGTGCTGCTCTCGCAAAACCAGTGCGGCGTCTACAGGTGCATGATTAAAGTGACAGATGGGATAGGGCTTGATGGCGACGGTGCGCAGTGCCCAGTCGTGGAATAGCTGGGAGGATACGGTCTCAGTGTCCACCGAGGTGCCCGGCGCGAACAGCGCATAAAACCCAAAGCGCCCTCCGTATGCCTCGCCTGGACCCTGAAAACCGGCAACGCCCAACGCCGCGGCTTGCAAAGCTGCAGAGGCTGCCCATCCTGGATGCAGTCGCTTAGTCCAACTGCCATCATCCAAGAACGCCATGCTGCCACTGCTGAAACTGAGCGCCACACCCTGTGCACGTACCAAGGCTTCGCTGTTGGCCCCCATCATGCGTGCAGTGGCAACGGTCGCGCCAAATACGCCAACAACACCTGTAGGGTGGAAGCCCACCTGCTGGAATACTCCGCCCGCCTGAGTGCCCAGCATGGCGTCGACTTCGATCGCCATTAAGGTAGCAAGGAGGAGCTCTGCGCCACTCAGGCCGCGTTGCTCAGCCAGCGCCAGTGCTGCGGGGAAAGCACTGGCGGAGCAATGGACGACCGACGCCAGGTGGGTGTCGTCGTAGTCCAACCCATGCACCAGCAATCCATTCATCAAAGCTGCGTCGCGCAGCGACACCGTCGCGGACTGACCAATAATGGTCGACACACCGTTGCTACCCAGCAAATTCAGCGAGTCCAGAGAGGTGTGCGCAAAATCGTAAGCGCGCGAGGCGAAGGCAATTCCGACGGCATCCGCCAAACACAGCTTGAGGTAGTCCCACACGTCTTGCGGAACCTGATCTTGCTGCAACGCAATTGCGCGATCAGCGATCGCGCGGCTCAACGGTGCGCTTTGGTGAGTGAGCGGTGATGCCTGCATCAGGGACTCCAGAAATGTCCGGACATGATACACCAACCGCATGCGGATACCGACCGCCGAGCCGGCTATTGGCCTGTCAGCTCAATAATGAGTCCGCCAACGCGAGGATACGCTGACTTTTATAAACAATCGGGTAGTCAATGAAATAACCGTCCAACTGGATGGAAGCCGAGCCCTCTGCCTCTGCAGCTTCGAACGCCGCCACCACGGCCCGGGCGTAGGCAATCTCCTCGTCGGAGGGCGTAAATACCTGATGCGTTAGGGGGATCTGGGCGGGGTGGATACAAAGTTTGCCACCAAAGCCGAACTGCTTGCCGTGCTGGGCGGACTGCAAAAACCGCTCGTCATCTTTGATTTGCAACACTACCGTGTCGATCGGCGCTTCGAGATTGCCCAGACGCGCCGCATGAGACAGCTTCGCTCGCGCATAGGCCAACACCGACTCATCCGCGTGCCATTCGTAATTCAGATCCAGCGTGTAGTCCCCGCCGCCAAATGCCATGCGCTTGATGCGACTATCGGCGGTGGCAATCTTCCTCGCTCCTTCAACTCCTGCCGCCGTCTCGATAATGGGCATCAGGTCCAGGCTACCCACTGCCATACCCTGCGCCGTTTCGGCAGCGGCCAAGAGGTTTTCCAGCTGATTGAGACAGGCCCGCGACTCCACCTTTGGCAACACCACACCATCGAGCCATGGCCCGACGGTGGCTTTGATGTCCTCAGCGCAATATGGCGTATCGATACTGTTCACCCGG
>MDTB01148732.1_pt1 | contig 10267 bp, 8 predicted proteins | sample 811161 | NCBI WGS metagenome assembly MDTB01 (sample SAMN05326650, study PRJNA326480) | marine metagenome | isolation source: seawater | place: Mediterranean Sea | collected 2009
TGCAAGCTATGATAATCTCCAAATTTATTAATATTCGGCCACCCTTGGATACTAAAATCTAACTTATAGTCGATTCCGATATGGCGCGCATAATCCAGAACTGCGTATTGAAAAGAGTTCTTAAGCCATTGAATAGCCGGATGGTTGTGCTCCAATAAATTCGCTTTTAAGTAATCGGTGGTGGTATTTGGATCCTGTAAATCAAGATGTTCGATTAATTTGGTCAGTGTCACGTTAGCAACTTCGCAACCCGGAAGAACATGTCGCATAAATATTGTAGGCCATAAATTAAAAAAATTTGGATTTTGTTGTTTTTCTGAAATCATAGTGTTTTATAATCAAATAATAAAAAAATATAAGGGTTAGTGATTAAGATACCTTAATTTTGCAGCGTTTAAATGATCAAAATTGAGTTTTTTAATTACTTTACGATACTATGACCTCAGAAAAAAATTTGAACTGCAACTTTAGATAACAAAAAAATAATCAGAGGAGTCAATTTATGAAAACAGTCGCAGCAGTAGCTTTTGCGGCCGGAGCGCCTCTCTCTATAGAAGAAGTTGAGCTTGATGGTCCGCGTCGCGGTGAAGTTTTAGTTGAAATAAAAGCCACTGGACTATGTCATACCGACGACTTCACCTTGTCTGGGAGTGATCCTGAAGGTATTTTCCCCTCAATACTTGGCCACGAAGGGGCGGGAGTTGTTGTTGAGATCGGGCCAGATGTAACATCTGTAGCTCCTGGAGATCATGTCATACCGCTCTATACTCCTGAATGTAGAAGTTGTGAATACTGTCTGAATCCTAAAACAAATTTGTGTCAAGCAATAAGAGAAACCCAAGGCCAAGGTCTCATGCCAGATAAAACCTCAAGGTTTTCGCTAAATGGAGAAAAAGTCTTTCATTATATGGGAACGTCAACATTTGCTAATTACACTGTTTTGCCGGAAATTGCGGTCGCGAAAATTAACCCGTCTGCGCCTTTTGATAAAGTTTGTTATATCGGATGTGGAGTAACTACTGGTATCGGTGCTGTGATTAATACGGCAAAAGCTGAACCGGGGTGCAAGGCTGTAGTATTTGGACTTGGAGGCATAGGATTAAACGTTATTCAAGGCTTGCGAATGATTGGAGCTGAGGTCATAGTCGGTGTTGATTTAAATCAAACAAAGGCTGAATGGGGAAAAAAATTCGGGATGACCCATTTTGTTAATCCAAACGAAGTCGGATCGGATCTTGTGTCATACTTAGTAAATCTTACTGGAGGTGGAGCCGATTATAGTTTCGAATGTATTGGTAACACGGATATCATGAGGGTCGCATTAGAGTGTTGTCATAAGGGATGGGGCCAGTCAATAATTGTTGGAGTTGCTGGGGCTGGAAAAGAAATCTCTACTCGTCCATTTCAATTGGTTACTGGCCGCACCTGGAAGGGTACGGCGTTTGGGGGAGCACGTGGGCGAACAGATGTTCCTAAAATTGTAGACTGGTATATGTCGGGAAAGATAGAGATTGATCCGATGATCACTCATACAATGCCGCTGAGCGATATTAACTATGGTTTTGAGTTAATGCATTCTGGTGAAAGTATTCGGTCTGTTGTCATTTATGACTAGGGAGTTCTATGAAAATTGTTGATAAGTCAAAAATGTTTGGGGGTCATCAGCTTTTAGTTTGTCACAATTCAGAAAGTAATCTCTGCGAAATGCATTTTTCGCTTTTTATTCCAGAGGGTGATGGGCCATTTCCGGTTTTATACTTTTTGGCGGGGCTTACAAGTAATTGGGAAAACGCATCCATCAAATCTGGAATTCAGCGTTATGCATCAGAATGTGGTTTGGTAATTGTGTTTCCGGATACTTCCCCTCGAGGCGAAAATATACCTGACCGGGATGAATGGTGGCTGGGTCATGGTGCAGGTTACTACGTTAATGCTACCGAAGAACCATTTGTTAAAAACTATCAGATGGAGAGTTATATCGTCTCAGAATTGCCCCAGCTCGTGGGGCAGTTAACCAATGTTTCAAGGAATTCGGTCGGTGTAACCGGATTTTCAATGGGCGGGCATGGTGCTCTAACTTTAGCAATGAAAAACCCTGATATTTTTCGATCAGTGTCAGCGCTTTCGCCTATATCTTCAACTTTAGCTAGTGCATGGGGACAGGCAGTTTTTCCCATATATCTCGGCAAAAATTCAAAAGTGTATTCAGATTATGATGCTACTGCACTAATGAAAACTCATGGGTGGGGTAGCGATATTTTAGTTGATCAAGGTGGGAACGACGACTTTCTAAAAGAACATCTACGTCCAGATTTATTAAAGAAAGCGGCTGATGAAAATAATATCAGCTTGACTCTTAACATTCGCGAGGGTTACGACCACTCTTATTGGTTCGTTTCAACTTTCGTTGGACAACATGTCGCTTGGCACTCGGCTAAGTTAACCTAGTTACTGGTTTTCTGTTTTAAAGGCCATCAGTGCTCGCATGGGTTTAAAATCAGATTATTTGTTCAAGTCTTTTTTTGAACTTAATAATCTCATAAATGATAATCCTCTTGAGATATATGAAATTACAAAAAGCGTATTAAGTTCTCTGAAAAAAGCTAAGGAAACAGATTTCTCAGTATCCTTTGTAAACGAATCAGCGTCTCTAGAATTTGCTAAACAATCGGTAGAAAATATTAATAGAGAAACGCATAAAGAGCAATTGTTGAATGGTATTCCATTAGCTCATAAGGCATTGTTCGATCGACAAGAATGGCCAAGAGATGGATGCTGTAAAGCTTATGAGGGTCGCGTTGCGTCTAAATCTTCTAAAATTATTGAGAGATTAGATTGGCTGGGGGCGGTGGACTGCGGCCGATTAGTTTCGGTTGAATTAGCACTTGGTATAACAGGCAAAAACAATTTTTCTGGAACACCGATTAATCCGTGGATGGCTGATCACATCTGTGGTGGTTCATCGTCAGGGTCTGCCTCTGTTGTTGCATCCGGTTTAATACCGGCCTCTATGGGCACAGATACAGGTGGCTCTGTCAGACTTCCCAGTGCGGCATGCGGGCTTGTTGGTTTAAAACCAACAACTGGTCTTCTTAGCACCGATGGAATCTTTCCGCTTTCGCCTACCCTTGATACACCCGGGTTTCTTACTCGATCGGTTGTTGATAGTGCAGTTATGTTTTTTTCTGTGGCCTGTAATCTAGATAAAACTTCAGTATTAAGTATTCTAAGCTATATTGAAAAAGGTATTGCGGGCATTCAAGTTGGAGTACCCTTAAATTATTTTTTTGAAGATATTGAGGCTGAAGTACTAGCTGAAATAACAAAGATAATTGAGTTAACAGAGGACTTGGGTGCTTCATTAATCGATATCAATTGTCCAAATATATCTTCATCTAACGATAAAACTTTGTCGATAATTGGATATGAAAGCTTTCGACTACATAGAATGATTTTAGAGAATTGTCCAGAAAAACTTAGTTCGTCGATTAGAGAAAGATTGGTATTCGGTTCCAGTGTTTTGAAAACAGACTATACAGAACTGCTTGTTGACCGCAAAGAAATATCTGAAGAATGGCTAAATACCGTATTTCGCTATGTGGATATAGTCTTAACACCTGTTTGGCCATTTTGCACACCTAAGATACCAAAAAATCCGTTCAAATTAGATAAAAAAGAGCAAAGGATTAGTAAATATGGAGCGAGAAATACTCGCCCTATAAATTTTTTAGGTTTTCCTGCGATTGTTCTTCCAATCGGGCTGGACAAAAACGGTCTTCCGTTCTCAATTCAGTTAGTTGCCCCCCCATATGGTGAGGTTTTACTTTTGCGAACTGCAAGGGCTCTTGAACGAGACTTAGATTTTTGTACTCGATTTTTTAAAAGAAACTAATTGAGCATCAGTATCTAAAAAAGGAAATATGACCAATACAATCGGTTTGCCTAAATAACAAAGTCTCAAAGTCCTTAAGCGCCAAATTTTTTCTTATTTTTGAATGAAAGCTTGTTTTGAATTTCAAGATATTCGCGACGACGCTAGAAGATCTGAAATCTCAAAAAAATGAATTGAATACTTGCATGCATTATCCTCAGTTAAATTAACTTATTTTTGACATTTAAAATACTCCGTACTTGTGTATATTGGTGCTGAATAATCAAAATTAATTGAAAATAAGATGTGACGAAATAATACGAGCTGACTCAACAGAAAATATTTTATAATCTTGGAGGATTCAATGAATATTCAATCTAAATCATTTTTTTTAACCGTTAGTATAGCTTTGACATCGACGTCAGCTATTGCTGAATCTGTCTCTATTGGGGTGCCTACCTGGACTGGTGCAAAAGCAATTGCCCATTTACTAGGTGCAGTTGTTACGACACGCATGGGTGGACAGGTGAAGTTTGTTCCTGGAAATAATGCTACGATCTTTGCCGCGATGGACAAGGGAAAAGGTGACATCGATGTACATCCTGATGTCTGGCTTCCAAATCAGGAAAGTTTTACAAAAAAATATGTTGATGGTGCAGGTACCGTTGTGCTTAATGAAAATTCATATGAAGGTAATCAAGGCTATTGTGTTAGTAAAGATTTTAGTAAGGCAAATAACGTAACCGATATTGCAGATTTAGGAAGACCAGAGGTGGCAGCACTTATGGATAGTGATGGAAATGGAAAAGGGGAGATGTGGATTGGTGCTGGTGGCTGGGCTTCGGCAAATGCTAATGAAGTTAAGGTTCGAGATTATGGGCTCTTGCCATTTATTGAGCCGATCCGTGCAGATGAAGCCGTTAAAACCGCTCGAGTAAAAGATTCAATTGCGAAAGGTGAGGGTTATGCTTTTTATTGTTATAAACCTCATGCAATCTGGTATATGTTCGATGTTGTTATGTTGAGCGAACCAACATTTGACCCATCAAAATATAAGATGATTCAGCCCTCTGACTCTGAAAATTGGTATGCGGAATCAAAAGTAATGACCAAGGATGCTTTGAAAAGTGTTCAGATTGCTTATTCAAAATCTTTGGAGGAAAGATCACCCGCCATTGCTGAGTTTTTCTCTAACTTCAGTTTGACTGCAGATGATGTAAGTAATTTTGCATATGAGATTTCGGGCAAAGGTAAAGAGCCAGCTGAAGTTGCCAGTCGGTGGATAGCGGAGAATACAACTCGTGTGGATGCGTGGCTTGGAATGTAGATATTTTTGAGAAAACCGTGCCCGGTTACTAAGACTAAAATCGGCACGGTAAAATAAAAATTTTTATGAAAAATGAACATCCCTCTATTGAACTCCGACGGATTTGGAAAATTTTTGGAGAAGACCCAAATGCCGCTATGACCGCTGTAAAAAACGATGACTTGAGTAAACAAGAGGTTCTCGAACGTTACAATGCTGTTGTTGGCGTTGCGGATGCTTCGATTTCAGTTTTGCCGGGTGAGATCTTCTGTATCATGGGGTTGTCCGGAAGTGGGAAGTCTACTTTAGTGAGGCATATTAACCGACTTCTCGAACCTACATCAGGCCAAATTTGGGTAGACGGAACTGACGTGCTTGCTTTGTCCCAGAAACAACTTCAGAAGTTCCGAAATGATCGCGTTGGGATGGTTTTTCAAAATTTTGCACTTTTGCCTCATAAATCGGTATTAGATAATATAGCAATGCCCCTCGAAATTAGAGGCGTAGATAAGAATCGTAGAATGGAAGTGGCCGAAGATATTTTGGAAAAAGTGGAACTATTGGGTTGGGGTAATAAGTTTGCAAATGAGTTATCTGGTGGTATGCAACAGCGAGTTGGGCTTGCACGGGCAATAGCTGCAGATCCATACATCCTTCTCATGGATGAACCATTTAGTGCCCTTGACCCTCTTATACGTCGACAACTTCAGGATCAGTTTATTGAGCTCTCCGCGAACCTTAATAAGACGACCGTTTTTATAACCCATGATCTTGACGAAGCTGTTCGCATAGGAAATCGAATAGCAATAATGCGTGATGGAAGAATTATTCAGATCGGAACCGCAGAAGAAATCGTGATGAATCCTGTTGATAATTATGTTTCTGCTTTTGTTGCTGGTATTTCGAGACTTAAGGTAATTAAAGCACATGCTATAATGCATTCTGCTGATTCCTTTGTTTTTCTTACCAGAAAAAATAAATCGCCAGATTCGCATCGTGTCAGTCCACAAACTGATCTTCAATCCTTAATCGTTTTGGCTTCGAAAAACGATTGGCCAATTTATGTAGTTGAGGATTCTAAGGTCCTAGGCCTGATAAATAGAACAGACATATTAAAGGCAATCGTAGAGGATATTAATATGTCATGAAATTAGATGTTGATCATCCCGAGATTGATAGCAAAGTATCTTCAAAGAATGGTAGAACAGAAAAAATTGCAGATTTTGTGGTGGGTTCAGATACCTATTATAAGGAGGTTTTTGGCCTAATTGGGGCAGAATCAAGATTTGTTTGGACCTTTAATATTTCTGCGGGGTTGCTTGGCCCGATTTGGTTTGGAATGCGTGGCATTTGGAGCTGGGCACTTGCGTTTCTAATTTTGGAAACATTTGCTTGGGTCCAAATAATTCGTGGCTTTTTGGGGAATTTGGCATTTGAAGCTTGGGTTCGTGTAGAACAGATTGAGAAGACACTGGCATTTAGAGAGAAACAATTAACTGCGGCTATAGAAAAAGGATCAGATAAAGTTCAGATTTATCAGAGAAATGTCGAATCACTTTTAGATAGTATTGGTTCAATTCGGTTAGAGGCACAAAAATTAGAAGATTCTGGGGTGTATGTCGGTTTGTTCGGCTGTTTTTTATTGATACTTGCTAAGTTCTGCCAATCTGTAATAGCTAATAAGTTATTAGAAATGCGATTTTCTGAATGGCTTTCGGATTCGCGAATAGATCGTGGCATGACTACATACCATAAAATTTTTAGTACCTTTTTTACTTTTCTTATCTTGACTCCTACAGTTACACATTATAGTTTCCCTAGCTACGTTGAGGTATTAGCTGTTTTTCCTACCGATTATGTGATTCGTAAAAACTGGGTTGGTTTCGTCGAATCATTTTTTACTTCCCTGGTCTATTATGGCGAAGATTTTTTTGATTTGATCACTTTTGGAATTCGGTTCGTCCTTGATGGTTTGGAAATTATTTTTGTTAGAACTCCTTGGATTGTTATTGGATCATTTTTAATTCTACTTACTGCGTTATCGGCAGGAATTGGCACAGCAATATATACTGCTGGATTCCTTTTTTATATTGGATTGCTTGGATTTTGGGAAAAAGCGATGACCACATTAGCATTACTTGGAACTGCAGCTTGCTTATCTATAGTGATAGGTATTCCTCTAGGGATGTTTTGTGCCAGAAGACCGTCATTTTATAATTTTATAAGACCAGTTATGGATTTTATGCAAACTATGCCTGCTTTCGTTTTTATGATCCCAGTCGTTGCTTTCTTTGGAGTAGGCAAACCAGCTGCTGTTGTAACAACAATGATTTTTGGAGGAACGCCGGTGGTTAGATTAACTGTACTTGGTTTGCGTGGGGTACCTGAACATATTCGTGAGGCGGCAATTGCGTTTGGAGCTAGCAAGTGGTTTCTGCTGACGCGAGTTGATTTACCTTTAGCCAGTCCGTCTATAAGGGCTGGAGTAAATCAAACAATCATGCTGAGTCTTGCAATGGTTGTTGTCGCGTCTCTTATTGGTGCAAAAGGCTTGGGTGAAGATGTTCTGGAAGCACTTGAATATTCTCGTGTCGGCTTGGGCATCCTCTCAGGGTTCGCCATTTTATTTTGCGCAATGATCTTAGACCGAATTATTCAGGGAAAACGCAAATCATGATCAATTCATCTCAAATTATTATTAGATAATGAGACTGCGAGGTCTTCTGGGAACTAACCTATATGGATTAATTGTGTCATGAGAAAAATGGTAATGTCTAGTGATATGTTCATAATTAGTAGTCCTCTTGACAGCATTCAAACTGAAGATCTCTCTTAAATACCTCGATATATTTTTGTATTCGGAAATTTTACATACATTACATTTGAAATGGCCATGGTACACGATATCAAAACGAATAAGCGTGGGTACGAGCCGGAAATCAGCCTCAGTTAACTGATCGCCAACCAAAAATTGCTTTGATGCCAAATGTAAATCGATTTGGTCGAGAACATCAAACAAAGTTACTATAGCTTCATCATAGGCTTGTTGTGATTTTGCAAATCCTGCTTTGTAAACTCCGTTGTTGACTCCCTTATAAATGAGCTTATTCCAACTATCTATTTCTTCTCGGAATGATACAGGGTAAAAATTAGACCTTTCGCCGGTAAGGTCGTTGAATGCCGTGTTAAACATCCTGATTATTTCTGATGATTCATTATTTACAATGGTTCTTGTCTTGGAATCCCAAAGTACTGGAACCGTTACACTGGAAGAGATTTTATGGTCAGCTTGTAGGTAGAGTTGATACAAATAATCCAATCCATATAAGCAATCTCCCGTTGATCCAGAAAACTCCTTTGAGAATGACCAGCCACTTTCTAACATCTCAGGGTGCACTATGCTAACTGGGACATGCTCTCCCAAATTTTTTAAATGAAGGTAGATCAGTGTTCTGTGAGCCCACGGACATGCTAGGCTAACGTATAGATGGTAGCGTCCGCTCTCCGGCTGGAATATAGGATCGTCGAACGAAACTGAATCTCGAAAGGTTCTTTCGGTTCGAATATATGCTCCTTTGTTATTACTTGTAGCCACGTCACCTGGAATCCAAACACCGTCGACTAATTGTCCCATTTATCCACCTTTTAATGTCAAATTTACGTTTATCGATGGTTGTAGTCACCTCGGTTCGATCCAACCAAATTTGCTCTTTTTTTGAACTATGTTGAATGGTTTTTATTTAAACATGTACTATAATACTAACCCAAATGTTGACTTTGGCGTAACTCAAATTGAGTCTTTTAAGGCTTTTGATACGTTCCAGTTAGTTCGAACACAGATCAAAAAGCCAGTTCTCGCAGATCTTTTTAGCTGAAGGAAGAAATTTTGATAGAAACAGGAGTTGTTTTTTTTTGATGAAAAGGCTCGGAGACCATGGATGATTGTCTTATGTTAAAGTTCATAGCGGGATTGCTTTTACTTGCCCCAAATCCGCTAAATGCAACCACGCCATCACCCCCATTTGGATTTTATCAGTGTCAATCAAGTGCGAGCGGATCTGTTGAGGTTGAAGGAGATGCAGTGTACAAGCACCGGTCGTCAACTTTTTCTTGGGTATGGAATCCCGATGGAAAAATCCAGTTAGTATTCCCAGGTGACGATGGGATATCTATACTTCATAGTATAAACGACCAAAATTCTGACCAAGATTTACCCTCGTTGAAAGCGGTTTCAGAATCCAAAATATTCATTTTCCGTTACACTTCGCCCGATAAAAAAAGTAGAAATGATGGTGTTTTTGCAATGTCTCGTCTCGCATTGAATGCATCTTATGTTACTCCAGGAGATTCTGGCCTCATTGGACAAATGATACATGGGAGATGTCAAAAACTCGGCGATCTTAAAAAGCATAGTGGCGTGGAAGGCAGTGATTGAATCGCTCTCTAATGATTTGGTTAGGAACGGTTCTAAACTTGTTCCGGTTTTATTATCAGGTGGATCAGGAAGTCGTTTATGGCCCGTTTCCAGACAAAAATTTCCGAAGCAATTTGGGAAAATTTTAGACTCTAAACATTCGTTGATTCAGCAGTGTATTTTAAGATTGGAAAATATGAAAGGTCCTAAAAGTGGCTGGATAATTGTAAGCAATGAAAATCACCGTTTTTTAATAGCCGAACAATTAAGGGCTATAAATGCCCAAGTCGATAGAATAATTTTAGAACCTTTTTCTCGCAATACTGCTCCAGCCATCGCTTTCGCGGCATTTGAAGCGTTAGCTCGACACGGTGAAGCAAATTTACTCATTCAAACAGGAGATCACCTGATCCCGGAATGGGAACTTTTCCATCAATCTATCCAAAGCGCTTTAAATTCTCAACCAAGTTTATGTGCTTTCGGCGTAGTACCATCTCATCCAGAGACCGGGTATGGTTACATCAAGGTTTGTAAAGACACTAACATTGGCGGCATATCACCAATACTCGAATTTGTTGAAAAACCTGATCTGGCCACAGCTGAAAGTTTTTTAGCAAGCGAGAATTATTTTTGGAATTCCGGTATGTTTCTTCTGGATGCTAGCCTTTATTTGGAA
>MDTB01132590.1_pt1 | contig 10266 bp, 9 predicted proteins | sample 811161 | NCBI WGS metagenome assembly MDTB01 (sample SAMN05326650, study PRJNA326480) | marine metagenome | isolation source: seawater | place: Mediterranean Sea | collected 2009
ACTTGGTGATAAGTTAATTGTAGGAATAAATTCTGATGACTGGCTGATTAATAAAAAAGGTAAATTTTTTATGCCTCTTTCTGAAAGATCTGCAATAATAGAGTCCATAACAGTTGTGGATAGGATCATTACTTTTGATGATAAAGACAACTCAGCATCCGATGCAATTAGTAAAACCATCAAATTGTATCCAAATCACAAAATAATATTTGCTAATGGTGGCGATAGAAACTCTGGAAATATATTGGAAATGGAAGCATTTAAAAACCAGAGGAATATTGAGTTTGCTTTTGGCATTGGTGGAGATTTTAAAAAAAATTCATCTAGTTGGATCCTTGAAGAATGGAAATCACCCAAGAAAAAAAAACCTTGGGGTTCTTTTAGTGTGCTTGATGAAAAAAAAGAATATAAAATTAAAGAACTATTAGTTGAACCAAGATCAAGACTAAGTTTACAATCACATAAAAATAGACAAGAGACTTGGGTAATATTAGAGGGAGAAGCAACGATTACTATAGATGAAAATGTTTTCACAAAAACTAAAAATGAAACTATACACATTAGTAAAGGCAAGAAGCATCGCCTAGAAAATAAAAGTGGTGAGATTTTAAAAATAATTGAAATTCAAACAGGCTCTTATTTTGGCGAAGATGATATTATTAGATATGACGATGACTATGGAAGAAATTAATTAATATTAACCTTTATTACTATGTTATCTGTAAAAAAAAATCTCCATATTTTTACTTATTTATTTTTTTATTTTTAAATGTACTGAATTTCATCGATAGAAATATTTTATTTGCATTTGGAAATGAAATAAAAGCAGATTTTGATCTGACTAATACACAGTGGGGTTTAGTCAGCGGTATTGTATTTCTTTTTTTTTATGCAACATGCAGTATATTTATAGGGGCTCTTGGAGATAGGTTAAGTAGAACCAAAATAATAGCTTTTGGATTACTTTTATGGAGTTCAATGACAGCGTTAACAGGATTGGCTAAAAATGTTGTTTTATTGTTTGTGTCAAGAGCATTCATAGGGGTTGGCGAATCTTCCCTAACTCCCAGTTCTATGTCGATGTTAAGTGATGTATTTCCAAAAGAAAAACGTGGAATGGCCGCAGGCGTTTATTATTTTGGCATACCTCTTGGGGTTGGACTGGGGTTTTTAATTCAAGCAAGTCTTGGACCTATCTTTGGGTGGAGAAATATATTTGTTGGACTTGGTGTTTTAGGGGCTCTAATAAGTATATTTATTTATTTTTTAACCGAACCAAAACGGGGCGAAATCGATGGAAACCAAAATCAAGAAAAAAGTTTATCTCTTAAAGATAGTTTAAAAGATACTTACAAAGCAATCTCTTCATCTAAGTCGTTATTTTTCGTTATAATAGCTGGTACTCTTAACAATATTCCAATTGGAGTAGGAAGCTTCGATTCAATATGGGCAGTTCAAGAAAGAAGATTTACAGCGGAGGAATATAATAGTCTATTTGGTCTATATTTTATAATAGGGGGCGGTATAGGCACTATTGTTGGTGGCTATCTATCAGACTTATTGTCCAATAAGCTTAAAGGCGGCCCAATGCATTTCTTATTTTATTCTTATTTGATCATGACTCCAATCGTAATTTTATACAGATTTGTGTCTCCTGATAGCATTTGGTTCTATATCTCATTATTTTTTATATCTATTAATATCTCTTTTTTTTATGGCGCAGTATTTTCTACTATCCAAAATCTAACATCTACGAAAATAAGAGGTACAGTAATTGGATTATGGGTTTTAAGTGTAAACATATTTGGAATAGCCCTAGGTGCATTTTTAACTGGTTTTTTTGCAGACAATGTCTTCAATAATTTCGATGAACCTCTGACAATAACAATGATAGTTATGGGCGGTTTTGGAATATTAGCAATGATTTGCTATTATTTAGCTGGCATATGGTACAGAGAAGATCTCTTAAAAGTAGAGCAAGATATTAACTTATAGTCGGCCCAGAGGACTTAATATTGTCATCGACGTCAGTTTCAAATTTTTTGAAATTTTTAATAAACATATTGATTAGTTTATCGGCTTGGGCATCATAAGCCGCAGTATCTAACCAGCAATTTCTTGGATTAAGCATATTTGAGTCTATACCATCAATAGATTTTGGAACTTCAAATCCAAAATTGGGATCTTTTCTCATTTCAGTATTTGATAAATTTCCATTAAGAGCTTCATTTAATAGTAGTCTTGTGTCTTTTATGGATATCCTCTTCCCAACACCATAAACACCTCCAGACCAACCTGTATTAACCAACCAACAATTAACATTAAACTCGGAAATTTTCTTTTTTAATAAATTTCCATACTCAATTGGATTACGTGGCATAAATGGAGCTCCAAAACAAGTAGAGAAAGTAGCAGCTGGTTCTGAACTTAAACCTACTTCTGTTCCTGCAATTTTAGCCGTATATCCAGATAAAAAATGATACATAGCTTGAGCTGGGGTTAATCTAGCTATTGGAGGAAGTACCCCAAAAGCATCTGCAGTTAGCATAATAATATTTTTAGGATGAGAAGTTTTTCCTGCTAGGGTTACTCTGGGTATAAAATTCAATGGATAAGCGCCACGGGTGTTTTCAGTTATTGAATTATTGTCAAGATCGAGTTCACCATCGTCTTTCATGACAACGTTTTCAATAATAGTATTTTTCATTTTAGTTGTAGCAAATATTTCTGGCTCTGCTTCTTCAGATAGTCTTATCAATTTAGCATAACATCCACCTTCAAAGTTGAATAGCCCATCTTCAGACCAGCCATGCTCATCATCTCCTAATAAAGATCTATTAGGGTCAGCACTCAAGGTTGTTTTTCCAGTACCAGAGAGACCAAAAAAAACAGCTGAGTCTCCATCCTTTCCTGTATTAACCGAACAATGCATTGGCATAGTATTTATATCAGGCAAAATATAGTTTAGAAGAGTAAAGACTGATTTTTTTGTTTCACCAGCATACTGAGTCCCACATATTAGTATAATTTTTTTATATAAATTTATAGCAATCACAGTTTCACTATTAGTTCCATATGTTGATGGATCCAGTTTAAGTTTTGGGAAATTTATAATTGTATACTCACTGGAAAATTGTTTTAGCTCATCATCTGAAGGCCTAACAAGCATGTGTCTTGAAAATAAACCATGCCAAGCAAATTCAGTTATTATTGTAACAGGAAGTGAAAAATTTCTATCTGCTCCACCAAATAAGTCGTGAACATAAAGCCTTTTTTCTTGAGCATAGGCTTCAAAAGCTTTTTGAATCTTGTCAAAAATTTCTTCTGTCATTGGTACATTGGTTTCTCCCCAATGGATTTTATCTTGAGAGATTTTTTCTTTAACAAAGAATTTATCATTGGCAGAACGGCCAGTTTTATCACCAGTAGTAACAACTAAAGCCCTATGTTTTGAGGCCTTTCCCTCACCATTATCTATTGCAGCTTGGTATAATTGGTCAGAGCTTAAGTTTCTGAGTACACAAGCAGTTGCTAATATTTTACTATTTATAGGATTTTCCATAAATTTGAACGGTCAATAAAACATATTATGAATATTTTGTTAAGGTTAAATATGCTTAATAATGATAATTATGGGTATAATATCATTATTTTAATTTTATAGATTATGTCTTTTTAGCGCCTTAAAATAAACAATTTTAAGTATAATATAAAGTATATGAATATCACTAAGAAACCATTAATTGCTTTAGTAGATGACGATCGAAATATTTTGATGTCTATTGAGGAATTATTAAAAAAGGAAGATTTTAATATTCATACTTTTAGTGATGGGCAATCAGCATTAAACAGTTTTTTTAAACACCCACCAGATATTGCGGTTATAGATATTAAAATGCCTAGAATGGATGGATATGAATTATTTAAAAAAATTCGTGAGAAGCTAACAATACCAGTGATATTTTTAACATCAAAAGACAAAGAAGTAGATCGCCTTAAAGGCCTAATGTACGGTGTTGATAACTACGTGACAAAAGGCGGAAATCTCACAATACAGATACTAATTGAGACAATTAAAAATACCTTGAAAACTATTCAATCTATTTCTGATAAGAACGAAAAAAGCAAAATAATAGTATATGATAATTTAAGACTTGATATCGAAAGACAGGAATGTGAATGGAAAGAAAAGTTATTACAAGATCCGTTGACGACAACTGAATTTAAAATTATCCATGAACTTGTTGTAAGACCTGGGATTGTTAAAACCAGAGAAAGATTAATGGATATAGCATATAAAGATGAAATTGATGTTGATGATAGAACGATAGATAGTCATGTTAAAAGAATTAGAAAGAAATTTAAGAAATTGGACCCTGAATTTAATTCAATTCACACATTATACGGATCAGGATATCAATGGAAATAATTTAGAATGTTCAGTAGAATAAGGATACTTGAACACACTTTTTAGAAAATTTTTAATTTATAATATATTAGGCTTAGGCTTAATAGCTATAATTGTATCCGCCACACTTCAGATATCACAAAGCGATCTAGTCGATAAAAGAATGCAGCAAATTAAAGATCAAGCAACACTAGTTGAAAACTATCTAAGATTAGACGATAAAAATGTATTATCATTAACTGATCTTAGAGTTAAAAAAGAAATTAATTCTTTTTTAGAAAATAAAAACGTTTCTATAATAATATTAGATCAAAATCTCAAAATTATATTTGATTCAAAAGGATATGATTTAAATGAAGAAGCATTTCAAAATAAAAATTCTGTTATATCAGAAGATAAAATCGAAAATGTTAAAAGCTTATATGCGAATGAACAGATACTTGGTCGGACTTTCATAAATAGTGAATTGTTTAAATTAAAACTTAAATCTACATTAAGTGGCAGTGATCAAAATTTTATTATTAAATCAAATTATAATGATGAAAATTACCAAGAAAACAAAATTGAAATAATTTCAATAAGTTTATTTTCAAATTTTAATCAAGATATTTACATCATTGCATACGAAGATAATAGAGATATTCAAAAAGTAATTAATGCGAATAGAACAAGTATTCTAATAGGGGCAATTCCTATAATGATAATTTTAATTCTATTTTCAATTTTCTTATCGTCAGTAGTAATTTCGCCTATAAAAAAACTTGCTGACTCAGCAAAAAATATACAAATAAAAACAAAATCAACATCAACAATTCTAAATTTAAATAAAAGAAAGGATGAAATAGGAGATTTATCAAAAATTCTTGCCGAGAAGGTGGAGAGCTTGAAAGACAAAATTGAAGAAAATGAGGAATATTCTGCAGATTTAATGCATGAAATTAGAAATCCTTTAACCTCAATTAAAATGGCAACCGAGGTAATGAAAAGTAGCGAAAACAATACACAAGATAAATTCATATCAGCTATTCAAAATGATGTTGCAAGAATTGAGGCTATAATCACCGACTACTCGATTATGATGAAAGATGAAGCCTTAATGTCTGATCTTAAAAATAATCAAATTTATATGCAAAAGTTATTAAAAGATGTAATTTCAGAATACACTGAAATAAATAATAAAGATTTAAACTTCAAATTAATTAGTAGTGATAATTTTAGTGAGAATATTTTTATCAATGGGCATGAAGAGTTTTTAAAAAGAGCACTTCATAATATATACGATAATGCAGTTTCCTTTTCGTTTTTAGATGGGATTATTGAAACTAACATGAGTTTAACATCAAACTATTTAACTATAACCATTGCAGACAGTGGTCCGGGTATTAAAGAATTGAATACGGAAAATATTTTTAACAGATTCTACACATTTAGAGAAGGTAATGAAAAAAAGACATACACTCATTCAGGTTTGGGCTTACATATAGCAAGGCAAATAATTGATGCACATAAAGGAAATATAAGGGCCGAAAATCAAATAAAAGATGGTCGAGTTACAGGTGCTAAATTTATTGTTAATTTACCTATAAATAACTATTGAATTTATGTTGCTCACGATTTAAATACATATAATAAAATTTTTCTGGAGTTTCTAAATGACTAAAAATCAAGACTTTAAAGTAGCCGATTTATCATTAGCTGACTGGGGTGATAAGGAAATAGCAATAGCAGAAACAGAAATGCCTGGACTAATAGCCCTAAGAAGTGCTTATGGTAATGATAAGCCGTTAAGTGGCGCAAGAATAATTGGTTGTCTTCATATGACCATTCAAACGGCCGTTCTGATTGATACTTTAGTTGCCCTAGGAGCCGAAGTTAGATGGTCATCTTGTAATATATTTTCAACCCAGGACCAGGCAGCGGCAGCAATCGCAAGAAAAGGAATTCCTGTATTTGCCTGGAAAGGTGAAACGGAAGAAGAATATTGGGATTGTATAGAAAAGACAATAACTGGCAAGGAAGGTTGGGCTCCAAATTTATTATTAGATGATGGTGGGGATTTAACCGCTTACATGCACAAAAATTATCCTGAAATGTTGAAAGGTATTAAAGGAGTTTCAGAGGAAACAACTACAGGAGTTAAATCATTAAAGGAAATGGTTGCTAAGGGTGAGCTAATGATTCCTGCAATTAATGTAAATGACTCAGTTACTAAATCAAAATTTGATAACTTATATGGATGCCGTGAAAGTCTTATTGATGCCTTAAAAAGAGCAACTGATGTAATGCTTGCGGGAAAGACATGTATCGTTGCTGGATTTGGTGATGTTGGCAAAGGAAGCGCTGCAGCTTTGCGAGGTCAGGGTGCAAGAGTTCTTGTTACCGAAGTAGATCCAATTTGTGCATTACAAGCTGCAATGGAAGGTTACCAAGTAGTGAATATGGAAGATAATATAAAAGAAGCAGACATTGTTGTTACTGCTACTGGCAATAAAGATATTGTTACAATTGATCATATTAGAGACATGAAAGATAGATCGATTTTATGTAACATTGGTCATTTTGACTCAGAAATACAAATTGATGCACTAAAAAATCATAAGTGGCACAATGTTAAACCTCAAGTTGATGAAGTTGAATTTCCAGATGGCAAGAGAGTAATAGTTTTAGCGGAAGGTCGTTTAGTAAATCTTGGTTGCGCAACAGGTCATCCAAGCTTTGTTATGAGTGCATCGTTTACTAATCAGGTTTTGGCTCAGATTGAGTTATGGGAAAATACTGATAAGTACAAGAATGATATTTATGTACTTCCAAAATACCTTGATGAAAAAGTAGCAATTCTTCACCTAGACAAACTTGGTGCAAAACTGACTAAATTATCTAAAGAACAGGCAGACTACATAAGTGTGGATCAGTCTGGACCATTTAAGCCTGACGCTTATAGATACTAGTTTAAATGTTTATGTTACAATCTTAAAATGATTGTTCAGACAGAAAATGATACTAAGAAATTAGCAGAAAAACTTGCTAAATCTATTCCAAGCAACTGTGTTATATGTCTCATTGGTGATTTAGGCGCTGGTAAAACAACGTTTTCAAGGTATTTTATACGGACATTAATAAAAAATAATTCAGTTTCAGGGGAGATTCCTAGCCCTACTTTTTCATTACTTCAAACATATAAATTTAAAAAAATACTTATTAATCACTATGATTTTTATCGGCTTAAAAAAGATGAGGATTTAATCGAGTTAGATTATGCGAATTCTGTATCAAATGGTATTTGTCTGATAGAATGGGCAAATAATTTTCCAAATGTACTTCCAAAAAATAGAATAGAAATAAATATTAATTTAATAAGTCAAAATAAAAGATCAATCAAATTCAAGTTTATTGGTAATACAAAAAAGAAAGAATTAATGTGGGCTCAAGATTAGATCAGATAAACGTTTTTCTTGAAAGCAACCAGATCAAACAAAAAGAAATTAAAGCTATTACTAGTGACGCTTCATTTAGAAGATATTTCAGAGTGGCAGATAAAATCTTAATGGATGCTGACCCCACACTAGTTGATGATTTAGATGCGTTTATAAATGTAGATAATATATTAATTAATATGAATTTAAATGCACCTAAAATTTATTCGATTGACAAAGAAAATGGATTTTTGTTATTAGAAGATTTAGGAGATGCCTTGTTCTCAAAAGTATTAAATATAAACAATGAAGAGAATCTATATAAAAAAGCAATTGATATTTTAGTACACTTACATGGCAGGAATATTAATCAGTCTAGTAAAAATAATTTAATTGAAAATTATTCAGATGAAAAGTTATTAGCTGAATGTGAGTTATTTATTGAGTGGTATATCAAAATTTACTTAAATATCAATATTAGTGAAAATCAAATAAATGAATTTAAACAAATTTTTTCCAAAATAATCATTTCTTTGAATTTTACATATGACACTTTAGTTTTAAGAGATTTTCATGTTGATAATTTGGTCTTACATCAATCTAAATTTGGTTTACAACAAGTTGGGCTTTTAGATTTTCAAGATGCCGTTCTTGGTTCGTCAAGCTATGATCTGATCTCGCTTATTGAAGATGTAAGAAGGCCAATTTCAATAGAGCTTAGAACTTATCTAATAAACTACTTCATAGAATTAACAGGATATGATCCTGAGCAATTAGATAATGAAATGGCATTCTTCTCAGTTCAAAGAAATTTAAAAATTTTAGGCATTTTTTGCAGATTAAATATTAGGGATCAAAAACCTAAGTATATGAAATTCAATGATAATGCATGGCAATTTATTAATAATAATTTAAAAAATCCTATAATGATTGATATTTATAAATGGCTAAAATTGAATTTACCTTATGAATAAACTAAAAATAAATACAGCATTAATATTAGCAGCTGGCTTTGGTAAAAGAATGTTTCCTTTAACAAAAGATAAGCCCAAACCTCTAATTGAGGTTCAAGATAGACCACTTATTGGGCATTGTATTTATAATTTAAAAAAAATTGGAATAAAAAACATCATAATCAATGTTCATTTTAAATCTCAGCAAATTATAGACTATGTTAAGAAACTAGATAGTAACATTATAATTTCAGATGAGTCTAAAAAAATATTAGATACTGGTGGCGCCATAAAAAAAGCACTTGGACTTACCAAATCAAAAACCATCTTAGTTATGAATAGCGATGTTTTTTGGGATCGACATACTTCAAAATCACTAAAAGGATTGATTGACAAATTCGATGCAAAAATTATGGATTCTTTTTTGATGACTACAAAAATTAAAAATACTTTTGGTTATTCAGGAAATGGAGATTTCATGAAAAAAATGAAAAACCAAATTGAAAGATTCGATTTTAATAAGTCAAAACAACCCTTAGTTTATTGTGGAATTCAAATTGTCAAAAGGAATCAATTTGATAACTATAACAACAATGTATTTTCTGTAAATAAAATCTGGGACAATAATATAAAATACAAAAAACTTTATACTTTTGTAACAAATAAAAAATTTAACCATGTAGGTACAAAAGAATCTGTTATAAAGTTAAATAAATGAGATTTATAAAGTATATTTTATATATTGTACTAATGTTTACGCCAATAGCTGCGTACAGTGATTCAAACTTGGCAAATTTTGTTATTCGTGATCACGATACCCATCAATTACCTATGGTAGGAAATATTGATGGTGAATATACTATTTTAGAGTTCTTTGATTATCGTTGTGGATATTGCTCTAAACAAGCAAATGATTTTGCAAAAATTCTAAAAACTAGAAGTGATACCAAAATTATTTATTTAGAATTTCCTATTTTTGGAGGGATATCTGAAACTGCGGCTAATGTTGCATTAAAGATATGGAATGATAATCCAGACTTATACTTTGAAATTCACAATGGATTGATGGATTTGGGCGCTTCAATGAATAAGCAAAACATAATTAATTTACTTAATCGAAATGATCTCGAGGGTGAAAAGATATTTAATTTTAGTGAAACACAGCCATATGATAAAACTATTCAATTAAATAAAAAACTTGCTAAAGACCTTGGTTTAAGGGGGACGCCTGCATCAATAATTAATAACACGATGATTCCTGGATATATTAAAGAGCAGAAAATTATTGAATTATTAGATGAAACAAATTCAGCAAGTTAGATCATTTCTCATCTCTTGAAAAAACCACAAATAGTCACTATCTTTATCTTATGAACAAAGCAAAATTTGAAATAGGACAAATTGTAAAGCATAGATACTTTGACTTTAGAGGAGTAATCTTTGACGTTGATCCTGAATTTGATAATACAGAAGAATGGTACCAATCGATCCC
>MDTB01165192.1_pt1 | contig 10266 bp, 8 predicted proteins | sample 811161 | NCBI WGS metagenome assembly MDTB01 (sample SAMN05326650, study PRJNA326480) | marine metagenome | isolation source: seawater | place: Mediterranean Sea | collected 2009
ATATGTAAATTGGAAAATTAGTTTGGATGCCAATGATGTAGTATTCACTGGAGATCATACATTGCTAATTAGAGCAGTTGGTGATTCGGGCGCATATTCATTATCTACGCACTCTACTTTCTATGCGTATGGAGAATCAGAAAGTTCTACAGATAATTTTATGGCAATTTCAGCAGTTTTAGGGATTTTAGTTATAGGTGTGGCTGTAATTACTGCTTACAGGAATAAATTATTCAATAACTAAATTTACAGGTAAGCCTTAAATCTAACAGGTAAAGTGTTGTGATGTGCGTATCAATACATTTATTGCGATAGGTGTCGTGTTTGCAGTTGTTGGCCTTCTTGGATTAACTTATATTTTTCCAAAAATGATGTGTATATCTGGCCAAGAGTTTGTAGATCAAATTGATACTTCTTCAGGACTAGAAAAATACAGTGATTATTCAGTTGGAGATACAGTTACTATATCTGATAGTATTGCAAGGATTGAACTTTCAGAGGATAAAACTCTTGTTTGGTTAGAAACTATAGGTAAATCGGAAAATGACCCTCCATTTCGGTTTGGTTCTAATATAATGGGAGACTTTGGAGTTGGAAACAGTGTAACAATTAAATTTGAGGTTGTGCAAGATAGCTCTGGAGACTTCACTTTACAAGGATATGAAAATGGAGGATCTGGCTTAAGTTCAGATACAATATCATCAAGATATTCTACAGTTAATGAATATGTATTTATGATTCTTATATTGGCTGGAATTGGTTCAATTTGTTATGGAGGATATACTGCCTTCATAGGAAAAGAGGAAGAATCTCAAGATGATTGGGGTTTCCCAGCACAAGCGCCAGTTCAACCACCAGTGGCAGCTCCACCTATGGGGGCACCTCCTGTTCAACAAGCGCCAGCTCCAGTAGCACCTCCTTCAGCAGTACCTCCGGTACCTCAAGTCCCTTCCAATGAACCTACTAGCATGACAATTACAGTTCCTCCAGGTGTGGTTCCAGGTCAAGTTTTGACAGTTGGTCTACCCGATGGTAGAACGGTTAATGTTCAAGTTCCTGTTGGATGTAATGCAGGTTCTCAATTCACAATAACGGTGAACTAAATGAAAAATGAAATACAAAAATTTTGCTCGATGGCCATTGTTGGCCTGCTTATGTTTTCTGGTTGCTTAGACACTGAGGAAGCTATAGGTAACAATATCAATCCTACAGCTGTTGTTGATGTAGCATCAGGCCTTCGTGTCGTAAATCTTAATGATCAGATTCAATTTGATGCATCACAGTCTGAAGATGATGATGGCTCAATAGCATCTTATCTATGGGATTTTGGTGACGGAAATACAGCAACTACAAAGATGGCAATGCACAGATATCAGAGTTCTGGTGACTACATTGTTTCATTGTCAGTTACTGATGACGATGGGGCCGTTAGTAACAATGACCAAGGTTTGACTTACATAACAGTTTTACACGGTGAAGTTAACGAAGGTTCAGGAGTGCCTCACGGAATTTTATCTGTAAAAGCTTCAGTAGTCACACCAGGAGCATCCGTAGATTTTAGTGGTGCAGGTTCATGGGCCTGGGCTCAGGATGATGATGGGGCTTGGTCAGTATCTAATTCAGCAATAACTGCATGGTCATGGGATTTTGGTGATGGTGAGACTGCAACAGGTTCAGAGGTTTCGCATACCTTCGGCTCGGCAGGTGGGTTTGGCAGCTTTTCAGTAATTGGTAGTTATCCAGTTAAACTCACAGTAACCAGTGAAGATGGTATTGAAGACACAGTTTACAGAACGGTTCGAGTAATTGCAGAGCAATCATCAGAATCTAAATCTCCAGACCCTAAAGTTTACACAACAGTTAGTATAGGAGATCCAAGAACATTAGATCCTGCAGAGGCTTATGATTCGGCAAGTGGAGGAGTACTTTCAAACACTTATGAAACGTTAGTCTTTTATGATAGAGATCAGGAAGACAAATTAATTCCTGTCTTAGCTACGGAAGTACCTTCTACTTCCAATGGAGGAATATCACAAGACGGGTTAACTTATACATTTAAGATTAGACAAGGCGTCACGTTTCATGATGGTTCAGAGATGGATGCGGATGATGTAGTTTTTTCAATTAATAGATTATTGATTATGGGCCTCGGTCCTTCATGGATGTATGCAGAATTGTTAGACAATGCGGATGAAGATGGCGATGGTATCGTAGACAGCATTACAAAGATTGATCAGTATACTGTACAATTTGAATTGAAAGAGGCAGCACCTAGATTCTTGCCTATTATGGCATATACAGCAGGTTCGATTGTTTCTAAGGATTGGGTTACTAGTAAAGGCTGCGGATTTCCTGCAGAAGGTGTACAATGTACATCAATCGAGAAAGAAGTAATGGGTACCGGACCTTACATGATGAACGAAGACTACGGTGGTAAGTGGGTTGCAGAACAATATGTTTTGATGCAATATTATCCAGATTATTGGAGAGGTTGGTCTGACAGCGAAAGACAGTCGTTTGGCGTTACTGCAAAAGGTTTCATTGAAACTGTCGTCCTAAAAAAGAATAACGATCAATCAGCTAGATTATTAGAGCTCAGATCAGGAAATGCCGATTCAGTTTATGTACAACCTACTTTTGTTGAGGAAGCATTAACTTATGATAATATTGAATATAAATCGAATCTTCCTTCTATGACTATGATTCAAATATCATTCAATCACGATATAGCAAATCACGAAGGCTCAGCACCTTCTAGTGATTTCTTCGCTAACGAAGATATTCGTAAAGCTTTCAGTTATTCTTTCGATTATGATACATTTATTAATGATATAATTGATAATAGAGGTCAGCAGCCTCGAGGGCCAATTCCAGATGGGATGTTAGGATATAATCCAAACGGTCCGCAGTATACTTTTGATTTATCAATGGCTGAAATGCATTTCAAAGAAGCTGGTGTTTGGGATACTGGTTTTACTGTAAGTGCGTACTACAATCTTGGTAATGATGTTAGAGAAAATGGCTTATTATTACTTGAAAATGAAATTGAAGGATTAAATCCAAAATTCAACATTGAGATTCAAGGCTTAGAATGGCCACTTTTCTTGGATAAGCTAAAAACGCGTGAAATTCCATTATTCATGCTCGGTTGGGGTGCCGATTATTCAGATCCCCATAATTTCGCGCACCCTTTCCTTCATGGAGCTGAGGGTTACTATCCTTCAAGCTATCTAGGGTTTCAATATGATGAGATTGATGACTTGATAATGGAAGCTGCAGCTGAACAAGATCCTTTCCAGAGACAGCAAATGTATTATGACATAGCTGAATTAGAGCATGAAAAAGCATTGCATATTTGGGTTTACCAACCGACAAGTTACAGGATAGTGAAAGACTGGGTTAATGGCTGGTACCACAATATGATGCATGGTACACTATATTACACATTGAGTAAGAGTTAGACGTTCTATCTTAAGTAAAACGTTCTTTAGCACAGCGTGAAGCTCTGGATATACGTAATTAGAAGACTAGCACTGACCATTCCGGTTATGTTAGGTGTTACCTTCATTACTTTCTATCTATCATATGCGATGGGTGACCCATTAGCAGCTTATGTAACTGAAAGAACTACAGAAGAGCAATATGAGATGCTAGCTGAAAAGCACGGCGTTAATGAACCGATTCATGTTCAATATTTCACTTATTTGAAAGCAGTAATCACGTTTGATTGGGGATATTCAGAAGTTCTCAACGAGGATGTGTCAGTGGCCCTTAAGTATAGATTTGCAGCGACTTTAGAACTTTCGATTTTAGCTTTCATAGTAGCTGTGGCAACAGCCATTCCTTTAGGCATATTTTCTTCAATTAGACAAAATAGGTGGGAAGACCATAGTATTCGTTTATTTGCATTAGCAGGTTCAGCTATTCCAATTTTTTGGTTCGCTCTTTTTCTTCAATATGTTTTTGCTGTAACTATTGATCAATACATGCCCGATTTGAACTGGCCCATCAGCTTACGTTATGATCCTATTCTTTGGGAAATTACAGATCCTATTGAGATGAGCACGAATTTTTTACTTATTGATGCTATAGCAGCAGGATCTTGGATACATTTCAAAGATGCACTACAGCACATGATACTTCCAGCGACAGTTCTAGCATATAGTTCAATGGCCACTATTATCAGACTCATGAGAGGAAACATGCTTGATGTTCTTGGTCAAGACTACATTAGAACTGCTAAATCCAAAGGCCTGTCAGAAAGTCAAGTCACATACAATCATGGTGCTCCAAATGCTATGATTCCTACTGTGACTCTCTTGGGAATGGGATTTGCAGGACTAATAAATGGTTCAGTACTAACTGAAACAATTTTCACTTGGCCAGGTTTAGGGGCTTGGGCAATTACAGCGATGCGAAGCTTAGATGTATCTGCAATTTTAGCATACACTCTGTTTTCTGCTTTTCTCTATATAATTGCGAATCTAATTGTTGATATTTTGTATGCTTTCTTAGATCCTCGAGTTGAACTAAGTGGTCACTCTAGCGTTGCTGAAATAGCAGTAGTTTCATTATCAATTTTAATTTTGGTCTTCACTTATATTAGTGTAGATTTAGCAGTTTGGCTTGGAATGTTTACTATAGTTTCTTTAGTATCACTTTCTATTTATTTTATGATAAGTAGGTTTTTGAGTAATCCTGAAGACATCTGGGTTGTTTTCCTATTTGTAGGGACTGTATTTGTTGTCTGGTCAATATTAGCTGGATTCTTCATGAAGATATTGTTCACGGTGTTAGTCCTTTACTTAGGTTATTTGGCATATAATTGGGATGATATGAAGGATAGTCTTGAACCTAAATTTGATGAGTTTAAGAGAACCCTATATCAGATTAGGAAAAACCCGCTCACAGTTTTAGGACTTTTTTTAGTCATATCTTTAATTTCAATTGCCTTTTTTGCACCCTGGCTTGCACCTCCTTCAGAAAGTCAGAGAGATCCAATGAAAATGGAGGAGCATTTTCAATTTAATTTTAATCCGCAACCTCCTTGCTATTTCTCATGTACAGCTGATGCAGGGGAAGAAAATGGTTACATTCTGGGAAGTACTGATAGAGGTTATGACATTTACTACGGTATAGTTTGGGGTAGTCGCACATCACTAGATGTTGCAGCTAAGGTAGTTTTCACAGGTACTTTCATTGCAGTTGCAATAGGTGCAGTATCTGGCTATTATGGTGGTAGGGTTGACGATATAGTAATGAGAATAACAGATGTTTTCATTGCTATTCCAGGGTTGGTTTTGGCACTGGCAATTATTGCAGTTACTGAAGACGCTTCAATTGAGATGTTGATGTATGCTCTGATTATTGTGGGGTGGCCTGGATTTACAAGAATTATCAGAGCTGAAGCTCTTAGAATTCGTAAGTTACCCTATATTGAAGCTGCAAAGGCTTCTGGAGCTTCAGATTTCAGAATAATATTCAAGCATGTGATTCCTAATTGTATTACTTCTGTAATTGTCATTGCAACTATGGATATGGGAGGAATTGTATTATCTTTAGCAGCTTTAGGGTTCTTAGGATTTGGAGGGGGGCCTGATTTAGCAGAATGGGGTAAGCTTGTTTCATTTGGGCAGGATGATATTTTGTTAGGACAGTGGTGGGGTTTCTTTTTCCCCGGACTAGCTATTGCCTTATGGGCTTTAGGCTTTTATTTATTAGGAGATGGAATTAGGGACATTTTAGATCCTAAGCAGAGGAACTAATGTTAGAAATAGAAGATTTAAAGACAAATTTCAATACTTACGACGGCGTCGTGAAAGCTTTGGATGGAGTTAATCTTAAGATTAAAGATGGGGAGATATTTGGTTTGGTAGGAGAAACGGGAAGTGGAAAATCGGTCACTTGTTATTCAGCTTTGAAATTACTCCCTAAAACTGGAGAAGTAGTTGGTGGAAATGTTAAATTAAATGGCGAAAATATAACTGACGCCTCTGATGCGAGATTGAGAGAGATTAGAGGCGGGGAAATAGGTATTATTTTCCAAGATCCTCTATCAGCGTTAAATCCAGTTATGACTGTAAATGAACAAATAGGAGAAATTTTAATTTTACATCAAGATAAAGAGATTAACGATTTAGCTTCTAATGAGAAAATTCCGGTTTATAAAAGTAAAAAATGGACAGCATCTCCAGGAATTGAATTTACAATTATAGCATTTTGCATTTCGTTTATTTCACTATTTGTAATGTTAGGACAATGGACATTTGGATTACCTTTTTCATTTGTAATTATGTTGATGTTCCTTAGAAATTATTTACAGCAAAATAATCCTTCGTCAGCTCTCGATTTAATGGTAGTAAATGCATTATCAAGAGTGAAGTTACCTAATCCTGAGCAAATTGCTAATTCATATCCTCATGAATTAAGTGGAGGAATGCAACAAAGAGTAATGATTGCAATGGCTTTAGCAGGAAAGGCAAAGATGCTCATTGCTGATGAGCCAACAACGGCATTGGATGTCACAATACAAGCACAAATTCTTCAATTAATCAAGGATATTCAAAAAGAAGAAAATATGTCCGTTCTTTTGATAACACATGATTTAGGTGTTGTGGCTGAAACTTGCGAAAGAGTTGCAGTCATGTACAAAGGTAAAATTGTTGAAGAAGCTACAGTAGACGAGATATTTACCAATCCAAAGAATGAATACACTAAAAGTCTGTTGGAAGCTATACCAAAAGGTGGTAAAGAGAGATTGAAAGTTCCCAACTTAGATGAGGTTGATGTCTTATGAATAAGATTTTAACGATTCAAAATCTAAAAAAGTATTTTCCTGTGAAAAATGCTTGGGGGTCGGATGTAGCTTTTGTTAAGGCCTTGGATGGTGTCGATTTAGAAATTGAATCTGGAAAGACGTTTGGCATAGTTGGTGAAAGCGGTTGTGGAAAAACTACCCTGATGAGAACTTTGCTTAGGCTAGTAGAACCTACATCAGGTTCAGTTATTTTATCAGAGCAAATTATTGGTGATAAAGTTACCAATAATAAATTAGAAGAATTGACGAGTGAAGAATTGCGTAAGTTCCGTAGACAGATAGGTGTAGTTTTTCAGGATCCTATGGGTGCATTAAATCCTCGAATGATAATCAAAGACATTGTAAGTGAACCATTAGTAATTCATGGTAAAACAGGCAACATGCGTAATAGAGTTATTGAATTATTGAATAATGTTGGCCTTGGTGAAGAACATCTGTATAGATATCCACATGAATTCTCTGGAGGTCAGAGACAGAGAATAGTTATTGCCAGAGCACTTGCTCTTGATCCAAAGATACTAGTTTTGGACGAACCTACCTCAGCTCTAGATGTTTCAGTTCAGGCGCAGATTCTCAACCTTCTCAATGATTTGCAAGAGAAATATGATTTGACTTATATTTTTATTTCTCATGATTTATCAGTAATAGAGTACATGTGCGATCGTTTGGCAGTTATGTACCTAGGTAAAGTTGTTGAAGAAGCAGACACCGAAAAATTATTTTCTAACCCCCAACATCCATATACGAAAGCACTTTTGTCTGCAACGCCAAGTTTTGATAAAGATAAAGAAAAGATAATGATTCTTGGAGATGTTCCAAGTCCAATAACCTATTTAGATGAATCTAAAGCTAAATTAGCCACAGAGATGACAGAACAGGAGAAATTGGAAATCAAGGCAATTGAAGGAAAAGGGATTGATTATATTGTTCGCTCAAGTTTGAACGAAGTGGTCCCACTAGTTCAGATTTCAGAGGGGCATTCTGCGAGAGTAAAGTAAAAATGACAGAACAGGCACCAATTCGTAGATTATTAGCTCACACAAAAAACCACAGATTTACAATGTGGCTAGCTACTTTATTTTCTATATTAAACAAGATTTTTGATTTAGCTCCACCACTATTGATAGGTGCTGCAGTAGATGTTGTAGTTAAAAGAGAGGAATCAGTTCTATCTGATTTTGGCTATTCAGACCCTAAAGAGCAATTAATTGTTTTATCTACGGAGACGTAATAGTATACTACAAAAATGGAATAAGGGAGTTTGACGGCAGCCCAGTGACGCCAGTAATCCACAGAGCAATGGCTTGGGTTGATGTACTAGAAGAACCAAAGGATATGGATGGAGATAATATTACCGATTATTATTACATTCCTGAAATAGAAACTTATTTTGGCTCAAAGATAGAATTTTCAGAAATAGGCCTTAGCGGAGGCGCCCACCTAAAGAATTTAGAAAATTCAGGCTATATTACGAAAGGAGATTCAACAGGCAATCCACATCCTGATCAGCTAACTCATAGAGATATTAATAGTAATCCAGTTCAACCTGTAGATCCGGATTGGGTTGTGGGGATGGCAAGAGGAGAGTTACCATGGTTCGGTTTAATTAAGCTAAAAGTTACTCAACCAGATAATTACGATAAAGCACCATCAGGTTGTAAATCAATGCTCTGGATTTCCATAATTATTATCCTAGTAGGGCCCTATTCAGTAGGGAAACTTTTAGAAGTAAGAGAGAAAAGGTTAGAATCTGCAGGAAAAAATAAGGCTAAACGTTAAGTATTCCTAAGTAGCGATGTATTAGCATGTCTAAGTCACCGGCAGCAGCCAAGCGCGGAATTCCATCTAAGGAAAATTTCAAGGAATGGTACCCTTTCATGGTTGAAGCTGCAGAATTAGTTGATAAACGCTATCCAATAAAGGGAATGGATGTATGGAGGCCCTATGGTTGGAAAACTATGAGGCTTATTGATAATTTAACGCATGAGGAAATGGAAAGAACTGACCACGAAGAAGTTCATTTTCCTCTATTAATACCTGAGGATTTGTTAGATAAAGAAAATAAGTTAGTCTCTTTACTAAAGAAAGCTAGAGAAGAGGGTGTAGATCCTTCAGAACTTAGATTAGAGGATGAAGTTGAAGGCTTTGCTAAAGAAGTATATTGGATCAAACACGCAGGTGAAACGAAACTAGATAATCCTATGTTTTTGAGGCCAACAAGTGAAACTGCGATGTATACGATGTTTCCTTTATGGATACGTTCTCATGCAGATTTGCCTCTAAAAACTTATCAAATAGTAAATACTTTTAGATACGAAACTAAGCAAACACGTTCATTTATTAGAGTTCGAGAAATACATTTTTTCGAAGCCCACACCGCACACGTAAACGAGGAAGATGCTACAAGACAAATAAACGAAGATTTAGAAATTGTAAAGAATTTAATGAGTGAATTAAACTTTCCAGTTTTAATAACCAAAAGGCCAGTTTGGGATACTTTTCCAGGTGCTTGGTATACTATAGCTATCGATGTGATAATGCCAGACGGTAGGACCTTACAAGTTGCCTCAGTACATCACTACAGAGACCAATGGGCTAAAGCTTTTGATGTTAAATACGAAGATGATTCAGGTGAGCAGAAATATGTTCATCAAACAACGTATGGCATGTCTGAAAGACTTCTTGGGGCAACAGTAGCAACGCATGGTGATGATAAGGGATTGATAATGCCACCTTCAATTGCACCAATTCAAGTAGTAATTGTTCCTATTCTCTCCAAAGAAGGTTCTGAAGAAATAATGTCTGCAGCACATGAAATGGTCAAAAAATTAAAAACCGAAAAAATTAGAGTAAAGTTAGATGATAGAGATATTAGACCAGGACAGAAGTATTATGACTGGGAAATCAAAGGAGTCCCCCTTAGAATAGAATTGGGGCCAAGAGATCTCAAGTCCAATTCATTTATGTGTGCTACAAGAGCAGGAAATAAATCTAGCTACAATATGGATGAGTTGTTAAATTCAGTAAGAGACGAATTAAACTCAGTTAACAATTATATGAAAGAAAAAGCCAATGAACATTTTAATCAGCATATCAAAAAAATGCCCCATTTAGAGATAAATGGGTCAACTATTTCGCTTGAAGAAAAATTGGAAGAAGGATATGTATATGAGATGGCGTTTGAGGGGAATGATGCTGAAGCTGAAATGATTGAAAAAGAAACAGGTTTTTCCTTCTTGGGAGTATCGACAAGCCCTTACTCTAAAGAGAGAGAATGTGTCGTTTCTGGAAGACTTACAATCAATCGAGTTTTCTTAGCTAAAACATACTAGGCCTATTATTAATCAAGCGTAAAGTTAGACTTTATATACAGTCTGTGACAATGTTAAAGTCCGACAGTCGAATCACTTGTGGTTCAAAACTGTCTGAAAGAGGACGCAACCATGGAA
>MDTB01051065.1_pt1 | contig 10265 bp, 10 predicted proteins | sample 811161 | NCBI WGS metagenome assembly MDTB01 (sample SAMN05326650, study PRJNA326480) | marine metagenome | isolation source: seawater | place: Mediterranean Sea | collected 2009
AACCCATATGCGCTCCGAAAATGCAACAAATAGTCCTTGCAAGATATTTTCTTGGAATTGAAAATTGCGTTTAATAGTTGTCAGAGAAAGGTCAGCTCCCAGGACGGGATCAAGCAGGTCACGATTTCCCAACACACTCGGTGGAACGCTAAATTATGTCGAATTCTTCTATGGCAGCCCCAGGGATGGAGCCCCTGGGACGTGATCTGTGGGGGTGCGATGACCTGTTGGGAGGTGGTGCATGACAACCACCGGAGTCTATTTTGACAAGAATAAAATTGGGGTGCATGTTTATTGGAGGGGGCAGAAAGTGATGTCTTATCCGTCGATGGAAGCTTTTATCGAAGCACACTTAGCGGCGCTAGAGGCCCTAGATCGACGGCAAGAGGCATTGCTCGAGGATGAATATCAACCTTGAGGCGTTGCTTCGGCGACCCGCATTAAGCCTTCTTGAATCACCGAAGCAACACAGCGTCCAGACGCGTCAAAAAAGGTGCCCCGGTTAAGGCCTCGGTTGCCCCCGGTTATGGGGGTCTCTTTAACGTACAGCAGCCATTGCGAAATATCGAAATCATCATGAAACCACAAGGTGTGGTCGAGACTCGCCATCTGGAAGTGATCGCGGGAAAGACGTTCTCGATGGGGAAGCGCCGAGGTGCTAACAAGGCCCATGTCCGATGCGTAAGCGAGCAGTTGCTGATGATGATTTGAACTCCGAACGCGACTTAAAAAACGAATCCACACCGCCTGTTCCGTTCGGTTGACCTGCGTCTGATCTAGTGGCGTCACCGAGCGCGTTTGAAAGGGTCTCTCTCGGGTCATCCAGGTTTTACGAGGTTCCTCTAAATCGAGTTGCGCGGCCACTTCTTGATCATCTCTGAGTTGGTCCGGCCTCGGGTAGCTGCCCACCTCAACCTGATGTTGGAGTCCGGACTCCGGGATTTGAAATGAGGCATCGAGGCTAAAAATGGCCTGTCCTCGCTGGACACCGATCACTCGACGCGTCGTAAAACTCTTGCCATCTCTGATCCGCTCAACTTGGAAGACCACCGGAGTATCGATGCGCCCAGGCCTTAAAAAATAGCCGTGCAGTGAATGACAGGGCCTTGAATCGTAGAGGGTGTTTTGCGCGGCTGCGAGGGCTTGAGCGAGTACTTGTCCGCCAAATAATCGGCCCCCAAACGCATCTTCGTTTTGCGCCCGAAATAGGTCTAGATCAATCACTTCCAAATCTAATTTTTCAAGCAGCGCTCTGGCTAAGACGTCGCTCACGGGTCAGGCTCGGCGATCAGGATTAGTTCAGCATCGATCTTGACAGGATAGGTGTCGATGGCTTCCCAAGCGGGCCCTGCCCTGACCTCGCCATTTTTTAGGCAAAACTCAGCGCCATGATAGGGGCACACGATCGTGTCTCCCTCGAATGTGCCGCCTTCAAGGCTCAAACGATCATGAGAGCAATAATAGTCCAGGGCATAGATCTCACCATCGTGATGACAAAGCAAAATTTCTTTATCTTCAAGCTCTACCCGCAGCTGACCGCCCTCTGGAAGCTCGCTGATGTGAGCAACGGTTAAAAATTTAGAACGCATAAAAATCCTGTCGTCATGGAGTGCGGGCACCCCATTGATGGATGTACTGCTTAAGATCATTGGGCCCGGTGGCGCTAAAAACGCTCCCCGTTGTATGACGTGATGTCGTCGTTACGCCCTCGTGCCCGATGGCGGGCACCTTGGATCGTCTTTGCTTGGAGTTTAGGCGGAACGTAGATCAGGCAGCTGATAACCATCGTCCTCTAATTGGCCGCGAATGATCTTTTTGTCGATTTTCCCGGTAGACGTCAAAGGAATTTCGTGGACAAAAATGACATCATCCGGAAGCTGCCATTTTGCAAACATTTCTGAACAGTGCTCCAAGATGAGCTCTTTTGTGACGTTACTGCCTTCAACCAAGATCACCAGCGCAACGGGTCGTTCATCCCACTTAGGGTGAGGCTGAGCAACGACAGCGGCTTGGAGCACTCCGTCGAGGGAAACGATGTGGTTTTCAAGGTCAACAGAAGAAATCCATTCGCCGCCGGACTTAATCAGATCCTTAGAACGGTCAGCAATAATAAGATACTGCTCGCTATCAATTTTGGCAACGTCCCCAGTGACCAACCAATCCTGATGAAACTTCTCTGGCTGGGGGTCGTTGTAATATTCAGAACAAATCCAGGGGCCACGAATAAGGAGCTCTCCGACGGATTCACCGTCATGGGGCAGGGGATTCCATGCTTCGTCGAAAATTTCGATTTCGAGCCCGGGGCTTGCCAATCCGGCTTTCGCGATATTTTCGAACTGTTGATCTTCGCTGAGCGCCAGATGAGAGCGCTTGGCAACCTTTCTTGACAGGGTGCCGAGTGGATTGGTTTCGGTCATTCCCCAACCTTGGATCATTTCGATACCATGCTCTTGCCAATACCATCGCATCATTGACACAGGGGGTGCTGAGCCGCCGCAGGTCAGTCGAGATAATGACTGGGTGTCATATTTACCCGGATTGTTCTCAAGTACTGTTTTGACACCTTGCCAGATTGTGGGAACACCAGCCGAGAGCGTGACTTCCTCATCACACATCAGCTCCAGCAACTTGACTGGATCCATGAATCGATGCGGCATGACTTGTTTGCAACCGAGCATGGACGCGGTAAACGGTACGCCCCAACCCATAGCGTGGAACATCGGGACGATACCGCAGACCGCATCGAGGGCAGATAAGTTCATCGAATCGGTCATCGCCTGATTGATCGTGTGCAGATAGGTTGAGCGATGAGTGTACATGACACCTTTAGGCTTGCCTGTCGTGCCACTGGTGTAACAGAGCCCCATCGGAGCATTTTCATTGATGTCGGGCCAGTCAAAATCCGTCGGGTGACTACCAATGAACGCTTCGTAATCCTCCGTACAGGCAAACCCTGTCTCACCTTCCTCGCCATGACGACAGATGATGATTTTTTCAACCGAGGGCATTTTATCGAGAAGCGGCTCAAGCAGTGGCAGCAGATCCTCGTCCGCAAAAATAATGCGGTCTTGGGCGTGGTTGATGATGTATTCGAGATCGGCTGGCCCAAGTCGTATATTCAGTGTGTGCAGGACTGCGCCCATTGACGGTACCGCTTGATAGAGCTCGAGATGGCGATAGTTGTTCCACATAAAACTGGCAACCCGATCACCCTCTTTGATGCCATGGGCTTTGAGGGCCGCTGCCAGTTGGTTGGCTCGATCCCAGGTTGCTTTAAGTGTTTGCCGATGTGTGCCGTTGGCCATTAAGGTCACGATCTCTTCATTGGGATCAAGCTGAGCCCCACGACCCAATATCCTAGAGAGCAGTAAGGGTGTTTGAGACATCGTCATGGTAGTTCTCCTTCTTATCTAGCAGTCCCTAATCGAGGAAGTTGCGACTTTGTATCCTGTTTTTTTACCGTTTAAAGCAATTTTACGGTGCGCCTCTCGGGTCATGCGGGCCTACAATCTAGCCATCGGCTTTATAGGATGCTTGAGCCTTTGGCTTCAAGGTCAGGGCGCAGCGAGCACGGTTTCTACGGGGGACAGAGGATAGCGAATTTGGCGTAAAAGTCATAGCATCATCGAGATCAAAAGCAGGCCATAATAAGGCTGGAAAGGTTATAGGCGGAGGGAAGCGTGGATTCTTCAAGTGCGGGCTCAACAGGCTCAACGCGTCTGCATTGGATGCAAATTGCTGCGTATTCGGCGCCCACGGTGGGCGTTGGGTATATGTATCTGCTGATCGGGCTTTACATTATGAAGTTCTCGACAGATGTGTTGTTGATTTCGCCTGCGATCATGGGCACGATTTTTGGCATTTCACGGGTTTGGGATGCGATTTCAGATCCCCTCGTAGGTTATGTCAGTGATAAAACAGAATCTCGCTTAGGGCGCCGAAGGAGTTGGTTGCTCTTGAGTATGGCGCCGGTTGCGCTGCTTTTTATCATGGTATTTTCCCCTCCAGCTTCGCTCTCTGGGACTGGGTTGGTGATATGGATGGCGGTGGGGGTGATTGGATTTTATTCGGCCATGACACTCTTTATGGTGCCCCATTTGTCACTGGGCGCTGAGCTCAGTACGGACTATCACGAACGTAGCCGCCTATATGGCTTTCGGCATGCCGCCTACACGATTGGATCCATTATCGCGCTTTATAGCATGCAGTTGCTGATCGACGCCGAACAAACCTCGGAAGCCGCGGTACGGGGCGTTGCTTTTGATTTAAGCGCAATCGCTGGAGTGGTTACGGCGCTGCTTATTGCGTTTGCAGTCTTCAAGCTGAGGGAGAGAAAAGACTATCAAGGCCGAGTTGGGCAAACGCCCTTCGGCGCTCTCAAGGATGTTTGGTCCAACCAGCATGCTCGATTAGTGATCGTTGTGACCTTCATCGAAAACATCGGAAGCGCTGTAATTGCATTGTTGACATTGTATGTTTGCCAGTACGTTGTGGGCAGGCCGAGCCTCGCGCCTTTGATTATTTTGGCCTATATGATTCCCTCTAGCTTGTCCGTGCCCATTTGGATTCCACTGTCTAGGCGCTTTGGGAAAATCCGGCTTTGGATGTTTTCCATGATGCTCACCGGCTTATCGTTTGGCGGAATGTTTGCCTTACCTTTTATAGAGGGCGTTGCTGATCGCACACTATTGATTTTTGTTTTAGCGTTTTTTGCGGGACTCTCAGCAGGTTGCGGCGGCACCATCGCCCCTTCGGTTCAGAGCGATATTATCGATTTTGATGAGTACCAAACCGGGGAGCGCAAAGAAGGGTCCTATTTTGCGGCGTTTAATTTTGTGCAAAAAAGCGCGACGGGTGTCATGATTTTAATCACGGGCTGGGTTTTGGAGTTGAGTGGTTTTATCCCCAACGTTGATCAAACTCAGACAGTCCAGATCGCGATCGTGACCCTCTATGGTCTGTCGCCTTTGATCTGTTACACCTTGGGTACAATACTCTTCTCAAGGTTCACCCTGGATGCAGCGGAGCACGACCGTATTCGCAGTTCGATCCAAAGCCGAACCAGTGCTGATGCTTCTGTATAGCGGCTTGCTCCTTTTGGAAAAAGCCGCCGAGAGGGACGCTGACGTTAGCTCGAGCGTCTATTGCGCCGTGTAGCTATGAACTAAATGGCGTTTTGATGGTGAGTCGAAGGTTCTAAGCCTTTGTTCGCGACCAGAGGCTAGAGCGGGCTAAAGCTTCTGGACCTTATACTTCAAACGGAACCATCGCCGCCATTTGCCGAGAAATCGCCAAGAGTTGGCCGCTTTCCGAGAACATTTTTCCGTCTTCGATTAGATAGCCTGCGGCCGCAATTTCGGTCACGAATTCAAAGCCTACAAATGCGTTAGGCGCCAAGTGAGAAAAATCGCTGCACAAAAAATGTAGGGTGTGGTCGAGGCTGGGGACGTGAACCGCTTGAGGCAAGTTTCGGGAAATCATACTCGGGTACCAGCCGTCGCTCATCGCCAATAGGCCTAGGTCATCAATGGGGCGCAGATCTTTAAACCGCATCCATCCGCCAATGCGCCCAGAATCATCTTTTTCCCCAGGTATCGGTCCAAGTCCGACGCGTTGGTCATAATGTCCACGAAAGGGCACAGCAAAATCACTATTGGTGCGGCTCCAGTTCATCGGCTGCAATGTGTCGGCGGCAGGGATCTGGGGCATTGTAGGATCGCAAAATGAAATAGGGAGGCGATCAGAGGCCAAGGTCACGGTTGCCTGCGCAATGTTGCGATTGCCTTGATTTAGCTTGGACTGGAACAAACTGGTGGTTCGACCCTGCTTGATGCATTGGATGGATAGCTGCGCAGGACCGGGCACGGATGGGCTAATGAAATTCACGGCGACCGATCGAACGAACTGAAGTCCCGGTGGATTAACCGTTTTGACGCCAGCTAAAAGCAGCGCGCCCAAGTAGCCGCCATTAGGGCCAACAATGACTTGCCACTGGTCCGAAATGGTAACATCGATAAGCCATTGGTCCTCGCTGGTTTGAGAATATTCAGCTGATTGGATGTTGAGGTCTCGGTCAAGCTGAAAGTGAACGTCCATAAAGTCATTCCCGGTTAGAAAGTGAGTCAGTGCGCTGGGGGCGGTGCTCGATGATGGTGAAAGGCCTCGGCCGTAAAGATAACAATCGAGATCCAGACAAAGACGAAACTGATAAGTTGTACCATTGAGAACGGTTCGTCAAAAAAGAAAATCGCTAGCATCAATGCCAGTGACGGCGCCAAATATTGAAAGATGCCCACCGCAGTTAAACTTAACCGAACTACAGCACTGGCAAAAAATAGCAGTGGCATTGCGGTGATTGCACCGCCGAGCATGAGTAGTAAATCTAAGTTGAATGAACCGTTAGAAAAGGCGAGGTTGCCCATCTGATGGCGATAGGCGAGATATCCGAATGCAAAGGGCAGGGCGAGGAGTGTCTCTATAGTAAGACCCGAAACCGAGGGCAAGTTCATACGTTTTCGGATTAGCCCGTAGAAGCCGAAGCTCAATGCAAGGGCCAGAGAGATTAATGGAATCTTGCCTAAAAAGGCGAGCTGGATAAGAACTCCGGTTAATGCGATCGCGAGTGCAATCCACTGGGTGGAGCGTAGACGTTCACCGAGAAAGAGCAATCCGAGAAAAACGCTAACAAGGGGATTGATAAAGTATCCTAGGGAAGTCTCGATGATCTGACCATTCAGGACGGCAAAAACAAAAATAAACCAGTTGCAGGCAAGGAGTGTGGTGCTCACCATCAAAAGTCCGAGGGTCTTACCTTCAATTCGAAGCTCTTTGAGCTTGCCGAGCAGAGCGAGAATCCCAACCAAGAGCGCAGCAGACCAAGTGACGCGATGAGCAATAATCTCTAGCGGATCGACGGCACTGACTGATTTGAAGTAGAGGGGGGCCAATCCCCAAATGGTGTACGCGCAAAGCGCAAAGCAGGCGCCCTGTCGCTCTGCTTGATTAAAGGCCATGTCGAATCGCCGATAAGGAGTCGTCTAAAGTTCTGTGAGGAAACCGCAATGAAGCCTCAATCTTGGGACACAATGAGTAGATCACCGGTTGCTTTGACAGGCCTCTTTAGCCGTGCATCAATTCGCTCGACGTGATCAAAGGCCCGTTCAGATTTATCAACCAGCACTTCAAAAGGCGTTCGACAGGGATCGGCGATGATGATTTGTCCGACACCGGCGGTATGGGCCCGTTTAATGAGCTTAAAAACCGTATGCGCTAGTTCGTCCCAGAAGCAAATGTCCGCACCTACAATGAGATCAAAGTTGGCTAAATACGCCTTTGTGAGCTGATCGAAACTGCGTGTCTCAAAGGACATGGCCAACTGATTGGTTGTCGCATGCAATTGAAGGTAGGGGCCCACGTTTTTATCGGCATCGATACCCGTGACCCGAGCATTGAATTGCTTCGCGCAATAGAGACCCAGCAGACCCCAGCCGCAGCCGATATCCAGCACTCGAAGGCCTTGCTTAGGCGGGTGACGCTTAAGGTGATCCATAATCAAGAAGCTCGAATTCCAAAATTTATTGCCGTGAATCTCGGCCTGATGGCCTTGGGCCTTTAGTTTTCGGACGGCGTGATGCTTTGCGTTTAAGATTTTGAGACCGAAGGCCTGACGTTGGGTTGATGGCTTCATGTGATCACTCTGGGGCGTCGCGAGACGGGGTGTATTTTTCTGGGCAGAGCTTAACGAAGGCGGACAGGTTTGCCAATGATCTGTGGTTCGGCTGGCGGATATTTTTGCCCAGGCCAAGCGGCTATACTCAATGTAGGCTCAACAATCGAAAAAAAGCGTGCAGCTCTTGAGAAAAGCGATGGAAAAATCAGTGGTCAATCCAAAGGGAAACAGGGGGATGTCTGAGATGGGTAGGAATATGGCCTTGGGCCAACCAGTTAAAGTCAGCGGTTTGCCCTGGGTGCGATTGGTGACGCTGATGGGCGCGCTCATTGTCGGGTTTCAGGCTAAAGCAGCGCCGCCCCAAGCACTCTCAAACGTAGCATTGACGCTCTTCGACCAAGAAGCGTGGGTTGAGGGCACGCTGCCGGAGATTGCTGTCAGCGAGGGTACAACCTTGGCGATCGGTATTCCCGAGACAACTCGGTTGGCATCAGTGCGGGCGCAGCTCAACCCCGAAATTACGGCGCAGAGATTTGAACTGAACCGAGTCCCCAGCTCAAAAGCCGCTTTTTTGGAGATGGCATTGGGCGAACCGGTCCGGATTCGCCGGGGCCCTGATCGGGCGGCGTTAGAAGGTGTGCTCGTGGCTGGATCCCCTGTCATGGTGCAGACCGCAGCGGGATTGCAAAACGCATCCCTAGAAAATCTTGTTTTCCCGACGCTAATGCTGACCGACCAATCCTTCATACGCGTGACCCTGAGTGGTAGTGGCGCTTTGGTGGGACAGTTGCAGTACGCCGCAGAGGGTCTGAATTGGAAGGCTGTCTACGAGCTGAGTTATTTTCCAGAGGATCGGCGGGTGTTCATTGAGCCCTGGGCGCACATCAGTAACGGCACCAATCAAAACTTTCAAAATGCTGAGCTGATACTGAATGCAGGAACGCTCAATCGAAGTAATCCGCCCCCACCGATGCGACCGGAGTTTTCGCGGATGAGCCTTGCAGCAGCCGAGGACGCCGGACTGTCAGAGCTGCAATCAACCGGACTCTACCACCAATGGCGGTTGAGTCAGCGCGCTGACTTACCGAGCCAGACTGATATAAAGCTACCTCTGCAGATGCCCTTCGAGGCAGAAGCCGAAGTCGTTTATCGGATGAGGTCTCAAGTGCAAAGCTACCGAGCAGATGTGGATGCACGAGCGGTTACGGTGCCGGGTTTTCTGAGGGTCACCCCCAAGCTTGCCCAAGAGGAGCGCAATGCGCCCATTGCGGCGGGTATTGCTAGGGTGTTCAATGTGGGTGATGACAGCCGAGCTTTTTTTCAGGGCGAAGACACAATCGGTACCGTCCCCCATGGAGAACCGTTTGAAGTGGCACTGGGGCAAGCCTTTGATATCCGGCTGCACCGAAAAGTTACGAGTTTTCGGGTACTCGGCAACCGAGCCCGTGAGATTGGACTTGAATTACAGCTTGAAAACACCGGTGAATCTGATGCAAAAGTCAGTTTAATCGAAGCGATCGGCGGTGATTTTACGCTCATGAATGCGTCCCCAGAGCTTAAGTTGGGCCCGAATCAGTCGGTCAATGGTGATCTATTGATTGCTCGGGGTGACACAATAAATTTGGCCTATAAAATTCGACTCAATTTTTAGTCGCGCTGTTGTTGAGCATCGGATGATCGTTGTACGCAAGTCTAGGTCAGACACCATGCCCTCCGGCTGCGAACGTTTTCTCCGTCCCTTCAATGATGACCCTATCGGTCATCACGCCAGCGCCTTAAGCCGATGATCTTTGTTGCATCAAAGCCCCATAAAGACCCTTAAAGACCTTGCCAAAGGAATGACTATGAACACTCTAGATGCTAAGCCCTCACTCCAATCTCGATTGGAGGCGTTGCGCGCTCACCGAGCTTTTGAAGCGTTTATCATCATTATCATTGTTGCGTCGGCATTGCTGGTGGGCGTAAAAACCTATGCAGTGCCGAGTTGGGTGCAAAGACTGATCGAAGGCTTAGATCTGCTGATAACCATCATTTTTGTTGTGGAAATATCGGTGCGATTCCTAGGAGAAGCACGCAAGCGCGACTTTTTCAAAAACGGCTGGAACGTGTTCGATACCGTGATCGTTGTGGTCAGTTTGATCCCCATTGAAGATACGGATATGGCTTTGGTGGCGCGTTTGATTCGCGTGTTCAGAGTCTTGAGGATGATCAGCATCATTCCCGAGTTGCGAATTTTGCTGAACTCATTGATCCAAGCCCTGCCGCGACTTGGGTACGTGGCTGCCTTAATCTTTATTATCTTCTATATCTATGCGGCGATCGGTAGTTTGTTTTTTGAAACGATCAATCCAGACCTGTGGGGTAACATCGCTGTTTCCATGTTGACGTTGTTTCGTGTGATGACCTTCGAGGACTGGACCGACGTCATGTACGAGACCATGGCGGTGTATTCGTTCAGCTGGATTTTTTATCTCAGTTTCATTTTTCTGACGACCTTTGCTTTTTTAAATATGGTGATTGGGATTGTGGTTAATGTGCTCGAAGAAGAGCAAGCGAAGGCCGATACCGAAGACCCGGATCGATCTTCGCTGCGAAA
>MDTB01067216.1_pt1 | contig 10265 bp, 10 predicted proteins | sample 811161 | NCBI WGS metagenome assembly MDTB01 (sample SAMN05326650, study PRJNA326480) | marine metagenome | isolation source: seawater | place: Mediterranean Sea | collected 2009
ACTTAATTTATCTGACCTTGATGTTCAGGTCGATAATACCAAGATTAAAGGGGCGGCGGTTATCTCACCCGGGGAGCGGGTGTCCCTGGGCCTCAACCTGGATGTGGACAAGATCAACCTGGACGCCTACTTGCCAGCACGGAAAAAATCGGCGGCGCCGAAAAAAGAATTCACTACGAAAATACAGGGGACTTCACTAGACCAGAAAATCGCCGGATCAAAAGCGCCCTCGGCACCATCTCTCGATTATAATCCTTTGGCACCCCTTGGATTGTTAGGCTCCTTTGATATGAACCTCAAAGCGAAGATCGGGTCACTGACCCTCAGCGGGGTCCCGGTGTCTGATCTCGCGGTCGACTCTGCGCTTTTGAACGGAGGGTTAACCTTCAAAAATCTCAGCGCCCAGAGCCTCGCTGGCATTAGAGGCAAAGTGACCGGCGGCCTCGCGGGGCTTACACCAGTCGACGGCGTTACGGACCCGACCTTCAAGGACTTCACGTTCGACATTCGAGGAGAGTCCCTCAGGCGGTTTTTCAAGTTCGCTGACATCCAATCTCCAATCGATCCCGAGACACTCGGCGCGGTTACCCTCACCGGCTCGCTTAACGGGCCTCCACGGACGCTCGATGTGAAAGCGGCCATGAAGATCCTTAGGGGGCGCTTTGCCATTGATGGAACAGTGAAATCCTTAGGTCAGGTACCCAGTCTGGCGGGTAAGTTATCCCTCTCCCATCCGAACGTTATGAGGCTCCTGCGGGCCTTTGATATCAAGTACCGTCCGGCGAGCCGCAACCTCGGCGGCATCAAGCTGGAAAGCAACATTGCATTATCATCGGCCGCCATTACACTCTCCCGCATGATCGGGATAGCCACGGGCGTCTCGTTGCGCGGCGACCTGGCCCTTAAACTCGACGGACCAAAACCAGCCCTGACAGCAAATCTGACTGCCGGCGCGTTAGATTTGAACAAATATTTGCCCAAGGCCCAAAGGGCGTCCTTGAAGGGCGATTTAATCTGGCGGCGTCACGCCTCAGAAGCTGAGCCCCCCCCCCGCACGCCTCCATAAAGCCTCCTGGTCGCTCCTGCCACGTATACCAGCGCCGCAACCGCTTTTCCAAGAGGTTATAAGCAGCCGTTGGTCTAAAGACCCAATGGATATATCGGCACTGGATAGATTTGATGCGGACGTTGCACTGAAGACCCCTCGGCTGACGTTCAGCAAACTTCCTCTCGACAACGTGAATCTAAACGTGACACTGGAAAACGGCGTCCTCGACGTGCGCCGGGCCACGGGGAACCTTTTTGGTGGCAAGTTCAAACTGGATGGCAAGGTAGCAGCAACATCCGGCACGGGGCAGTATCAAAGCCGCTTTACTCTTCAAGGCGTCAGCATGCCGTCGGCTCTCCGTGCCTTTGGCACCCGGACCCTCAAATCAGGCACGATGGAGGTGATAGGCGAGTTTAGGTCATCGGGGCGCAGCGTTGCCGATATGATCTCACGGCTTACGGGCACGGGCTCGATTTCACTTAATGCCCTGGATGTCTCCAAGCACGACGGGTCAGGGTCCGCTCTATCAGGCGTCACAAATCTTTTGTCGACGCTCTACCAGTTTGCCAGATCCCTGGGCGGCCAGATCGGTTCGGTCAGAGCTAATCTCCGTGGCAGCTTCAAAGTAGATAAGGGCATTGCCAGTTACGATGACATGGCCCTCACGTCAGGCTTAGGCAATGGGTCTGCTAAGGGTGTGGTCGATCTCCCCAACTGGAGGATCAATTCCTCGGGCACCTTGGATCTGTCCCAAAATTTATTGCTCCAGGTATTGGCAAATCGACAGGGGTCGGCCACTATTCCGTTCCAGGTGAGCGGACCGATGGAACGACCGAACGTCAAGTTGGACACAACTAAAATCGCCGGCGGCGGAATTAGGATTCCCGGTAGCATTGGGAAAAAACTCGACAAGGTATTGAAGAACAGAGGCGTTGGCGGCGTGCTCCAGAAAATTTTCCCGGGCACACGGAACTCGCAGCCACCGGCACAACAGAGAAACACCGGCTCATCCGCGCCTCAAGTGCCCCAACCACAAAAAAAGCAAGAAGCCCCCGTGCCGAAGCCGGAAGATTTTTTGAAAAACATTTTGCGAGGTTTGGGCCGGTAGAACCAGCCATCACCCGCTTGTCTCTCTCAGGGCATATACCCGTAAGGCGCTGGAGAGGTTACCTGTCCGCCTCTTATCCACTTCCGCCACAAGTTGATTGAGGGACAAGCCGCGCCGGTACGCAAGCTCTTTGAGCACCTCCCAAAAGGCGTTCTCCAAAGACACACTCGTCCGATGGCCCGCAATCAAGACAGAGCGTTTTCGCAGGCGGCTAGGATCTGCCACTGGACATCCGGTTTCGCGTAGCCTTTTTAGCAGCGTTTCGCCTAGCTGCTTCCCAAGCCTTATTCGCCCAGATTACCAGTCCCTCCGGATCATCCAGAATCTCAACCGGCACCTCGAAATAGACCATCGTCATCTCACTGCCTTAAAGAGGCCGGAACGGTTCAGCGCCGAGCGCTTCATAATCCGGCTGATTGATGTCATCCACTTTTAAATAAAAGCGGTCCATGCGGCTGAGGATACCGAACATCACACCTCCCTTAAAGAGGCACAGGCTGCCAAACATCGTGCGTGGCATGACATCTTCTACCAACGAAAGTTGATCGAGGATATAATCTCTATAGTCCGGACTTGAAGGCATCGGCGCGCGCCTACACCAATCGAACGAGACTGAGCGCCGTCACCCATGCGGCATTGATTAGGCAGGCGACCGCCGCGATGTACAGTCCCTTGCTGATATCAAGCGCCGTCGCTTTTGCCGTTCCATCCCCAATCCAGGCGCCGCGAGTTGTGTCCGCGTTCACTTTCCACGGCCCCGCCAGCGCCAAATTCAGCGCGCCAGCCATCGCCCCCAACGGCCAGCCGAGATTGAAAGATTGATGTTTCCCCGCATCCCGCAGCATGATCTTTGCTGCCAAGATGGGTTTGGCGGTCGGCACTAGAATCGACCCCAGTACCGTATAGAGCCCAGCCAGCCGAGCCGGAACGAACAGTAGAATATCGTTGAGACGTGCTGCGGTAAAGCCAAAGGCCCTATGCCGATCCGTCTGATGGCCTACTAACTCCGCCATGATATCGACGGCTCGAAACACCATCAGTCCGGGCAGGCCAAACAATACGTACCAAAAAACAGGCCCCGCCACCCCGCGGGCGATAGCAACAGCCGACGCCTCCAGGCCTGTCCGGGCCAGATGATGAAGATCCATGCTGTTAACAGGCTGGCCTGAAATCAATGCGAGATGTTTGCGAGCCTCTGGCAAATTCTTGCCTCGAATCGCGCGGCCACACTTTTGAACAATGGCATTAGTGCCTCGTTGATCCAACGACAGCGCAATTATGATAGTCTCTAATATCCAGAACACGGCAATATTCTGCGTGAGCCAGGCGATTCCCCAACCGGCCACACCGGCTACCAAACTTATAAGCAGTGCTACAATGGCACCCCGTGCCGCCCGATCTCCTGATGTGCGGCCTTCCCGATTAAGCTTACGGTCACACAAGGACACAAACCCGGCGACCAGCACAACCGGTGCCCCTGACCCGCGTGCCAAGGCCGAAAACCAGCCGAATACGGCTTCCAGGATCAACCCGAAGACAAGCAAAATGAGCGGATCAAACCCGCTATCCAGACTAAAGATACCAAATAAAATCATAAATTCAGCATGCTCAGCTGCGGTGCATCCGTCAATTGTTCAAATCCAGGCAGTCATAATTCTGATTTTTACCCGCCGTTACCCGATCGTGATTTTTTCCGTCTTGATAATGAAACCCCAAGGGCGCTATGAGAAGACGATTAAAAGTAATAGTATTAGGTGCTTCGTCGTGTCTCAACGCCGCGTTTACCTCTATCTAGGTATTACCATCTTGATCATTGCCATCGGCGTCAGCCTCCGTTTCTTTGCACCGGCCTTGAACACGGCGGGCTCGGCTAGCGTGACCTCGGTGGACAAGGGTGTTCGGGATATCAAGGGCAGTAAACCGCCATCAATAGGAGGGCGCTTCACCTTAATCAGCCAGGACGGCAAGCTCGTATCGGACTCAGATTTCCAGGGACAAAACACCTTTGTGTTTTTTGGCTTCACCAACTGTCCAGACGTGTGTCCGCTGACCCTCAACAATCTATCCCTGGCGTTGGCATTGCTTGGCGCGGCCGCCGACCAAATTCAACCGCTCTTCATCAGCGTGGATCCTCTCCGCGATACGCCTGATGTGTTGAGGGAGTATCTAAAGCATTTTGACGACCGCATCGTCGGTCTGACAGGCACCAGGAAACAGGTCGCAGACGTCCAACGAGCCTACCGCGTCTTTGCACAGAAAAGAAATGGGGGGGGGCAGGATTCCGGTGATTATCTCATAGATCACACCTCCATATCCTACATGATGGGTCCAAACGGCGAATTCAAAACCTTCTTCGGCAACGGCTCGACGCCGGAAGAGTTCGCCACCAAGATACGCCAACATCTCTAATTAGGAAGGCACCAAGAATTCGCTGCCGCCGGAGCCTGGCATATGCTAGGAAAGATGTCATGAGCCTCGCCCCTTTCTGGAAACAAAAGTCCCTTGTTGAACTCTCTCTCGAGGAATGGGAGTCTCTCTGCGACGGATGTGGGAAATGCTGTCTGCACAAACTTGAAGATGAAGATACCGATAAGATCTTTCATACCAATGTTTCGTGCGCTTTGTTGGATATCGGAACGTGCCGCTGCACCAATTATATCGAACGCACATTCCGTGTGCCCGATTGCGTTGAGCTGACGGCCTCAAACCTGGCAGGCATTAAATGGCTGCCGCCCACCTGCGCCTACCGCCTGATACATGAAGGCAAGGATCTTGCCTGGTGGCACCCCTTGGTATCCGGGGATCCAGACACCGTGCATCGGGCCAATATGTCTGTGCAGGGCCGGGCTGTACCGGAAAATCAGGCGGGCGGGCTAGAGGATCACTTAGTGACATGGCCCGAGGAGACGAGCGGGGACGATACCCTTTAATGGCGGAAGATTTTGAGATCCTCCATGAGGGTGTCCGCATGCCCGTCCGGATTAAGCGGAGCACGCGGGCACGGCGGCTCATTTTTCGCATGGATCAAACCTCTGAGGGGGGCGTTCTCACGATCCCGTCAGGTGCAAAAAAGAAAGAAGCGGTGCTGTTTGCGCAACAGAATGCAGCATGGCTTCACGAAAAGATAAAAGATCGGCCTGCCCGGCAACCGTTTTGTGACGGATATGTACTATCCCTCTTGGGCACCCCCGTTACGATCCGTCATGCACCGGAGGGACGATCCGGAGCTCAGCTCGATGGGAGCTACCTGATCATCTCGGGGCGGGACGAGCATGTGCAACGCCGGGTATTTGATTGGCTCAAAGGCCATACGAAGGCTGTTATCACCCCCCGAGCGGAACTCATGGCCGATCAACTGGGCAGACGGATCGGGAAAATCTCTGTACGCAACACCCGGTCGCGCTGGGGATCATGCTCCCACACTGGCAATTTATCGTTCTGTTGGCGCCTGATTCTGACACCAAACTGGGTTTTGAACTATGTGATCGCGCACGAAGTGTCGCATCTTGCCCACATGAACCATGGCCCTGCATTCTGGCAAACGGTCGAGGCTTTTGACGTGGAAACGGACCGGGCCCGAACGTGGCTCAACAAAAACAGCGCCCGGCTGCAAAAAATCGGCCCCTAAGAAATTGTCCCACACCACAAAGGTATGATTGTTTCAGAGCGGTGGGATTGTTATTCTGGCGTGGTGACACAATCAAAAAATACAGGAAAAAATGACCCGTTGGTGTGCAAGGTATGCAATCTGATCGTCGCCTATGATGACTGCGCGCCCACGCCGTCCGATCTTGGCCTGGCGGTAGGGCTTAGCCCCTATCATGTGCAACGGCGTTTTAAACAGGCGAACGGTATTTCACCCCGGGAATATGCTGAAACCCGTCGCCACGAGCGTTTTAAGTCCCGCCTGAGAGACGCGGCGCTCCATTGACAACAGGGCTCTATAATACACACTATAGCGATTTCAGCAGGGTTTATGAACGCGCCAGAGAGAGCCTCGGCTTAACGCCTGCAAGTTACCGAAAAGGGGGCCTCGGCGCGTGCATCACTTATGGCTTCAGACCCTCTATGGTCGGCCAGTCTCTCGTCGCGGCAACCGACCATGGCCTGTGCCTCGTGGGATTTGGCGATAATAAAAATGCGCTCATCTCAGAGCTAAAAACTTTCTACCCCAAGGCCCATCTCAACCGAAACGATGAGGGTGTCGCACACTATCTCGACACCATCCGGGTCCTTTCGGACCTGAGTGGCCCGGCAACTTATCCGCTTCCCCTGGATATTGAGGCAACGGCCTTTCAGTGGAAAGTCTGGGAAACCCTGCAATTGATCCCACGCGGGGAGACCCTGACCTACGGCGCCATCGCGGCCCGACTTGGCAATCCCAGAGCGGCCCGGGCCGTGGGGCGGGCATGTGCAACCAATCCGGTCGCCCTTGTCATTCCCTGTCACCGCGCCATCGGCGCGACCGGATCACTAATAGGTTACCGCTGGGGAACGGACAGAAAAAAGATCCTTTTGGCACTCGAGTCCGCGAACGCCGCCGATTAACCGCCCGGCATGTTCTTTCTACAAGCGCAGCCTAGGGAGCCACTGCCGGTAGTTGGTCCCGACCGAGAATAATGTCAGACGCCTTATCCGCAATCATCATGACGGGGGCATTCAAGTTACCGCCGACGATATCCGGCATGACCGACGCGTCAACGACCCGGAGATTTTGACAGCCCCGCACCTTCAAGTCCGGATCCACCACGGACGCATCGTCAATACCCATGCGGCAGGTCCCCACAGGATGATACACGGTAACGGCGCTTTGGCGGATAAAGGCATCAATCTCGTCATCGCCTTCCACCTCCCGGCCAGGCAGGGTTTCTTTCTCGATGTCTTTTTCAAACGACGCCGCGCCGGCGAGAGTGCGCATCAGTTTGAAACTGTACCTCATGGCGCGCCGGTCATAGTCAGTGGAGAGAAGATTGTTCAGGATGCGCGGCGGACCATTAGGATTCTTGGGATCAAGTCGGACCGTCCCTCGGCTTTCAGGTCGGAGGTGGCAAGCCAGCAACCCCAAACCATCCATGCCTGCAGGTTTAACAACGGGAAACCAATCATGCGCATGCACAGAGAATAAACGGAAGAAGAGCTGAATGTCCGGCAGAGCTACCTCCGGCGCGCTTTTGACAAAACCAGTACCAAAACCCAACGGCATCGTGGCGGGGCCATCTCTCTTGAAAAGAGCCCGCAGCATATTGAAACTCAGACGGTCGAGCCGCAGTTCTCGGTGAAAATCTGACCGACGTTTACGTTTAAACTCTATCATTACGCTGGGATGGTCCTGGAGGTTACCGCCGACATTTTGGCGGTCAGCCACGACACGGATCCCCGCCTCCTGAAGATGCGCTGCCGGACCCACGCCCGAGCGCATGAGCAATTGCGGCGAATTGAAAGCACCGGATGCCACTATGACGTCCCTGGCCGCGGTTACCATGACCGACTGCCCACCTTGTGTATAAGTGATGCCTTTAGCCTTCGTGCCCTCGAAGTCAATCCGGTCCACATTAGCTTCGGTCATAAGTGTGAGATTTGGCCGCTTGAGAATAGGATGGAGAAACGCGACCGCCGCACTTTGCCGCCGGCCATTCCCGATGTTGAACTGCATGCGCGCCAAACCTTCTTGCTCAGCCCCGTTGAAGTCATCTGTCACTGGCAGCCCGGCGGCCTTTCCGGCTTCGAAATAAGCCTCCATTAATGGGTCCGTGGACGGGTTCGGCTGGGTTTTAAGCGGACCATTCTCACCATGGTAATCATTGGCCCCTTTGATAAACGCCTCGGCCTTGCGGAAATACGGCAGGACCCTCTCGTAGCTCCAGTCCGTCAACCCCATCTGAGCCCAACGATCATAGTCGCCGCTATTGCCACGCACATACGCCATCATGTTGATAGCCGACGATCCACCTAGGACCTTGCCTCTCGGGTGATAGAGTTTACGGTTTTCCATGTGGGGCTCGGGCTCTGAATAATAGGACCAGTTGAAGCAGTCCTGGTTCCAGATTTTGGCCACGCCCATTGGAATATGGATCAGCCAATTGCTGTCTTTCTTACCGGCCTCCAAAATCAGCACCCTGTGGGAGGGGTTTTCACTCAGACGATGGGCAAGAACACATCCGGAAGACCCAGCCCCCACAATGATGTAGTCAAAATCGAGATCTGGCATCGGTTAATTTCCCAGAACATCAATGACGATTTGACGGTATTCGTCGCGGGTAGGGCGAACCGGCGCCGCCAAATTAAAATGGCTGTTGAACGCCTCATCAATCATCGCATCCAGATCATTCTTTTCATACCCCATCTCACGTACGCCGGACGGCAGGCCAAGACGGTCATTCATTTCTTCCGTGTGCTTGGCAATGCGCTCTCCGACACCGTCTCCTCCGTCGAGACCCATGGCATGAGCGATATTATCCAGTTTGTCGTTCACCTTGCCGTCGTAGAACCGCATGATCGCCGGCATGGAAACCGTCACCAGCGTGCCATGGTGCAGGGGACTGTTCCCAAAGGCCATGGAAAGGGAATGTATAGGTCCCAATCCCATATAGATCGCCATCCCACCCTCCAGCGCCGCCATGGCCATATTGTAGCGGGCTTCTTTATCCGATCCGTTGGCTACCGCACGATCAATATAGCTCACCGCGCGGTAAATGCCGTCGAGCGCAATCGCCTCCGTGGGCGCATTCTCATTAATGGACAGATATCCCTCAACACAGTGAGTGACCGCATCCATCCCGGTGGCAGCTGTTAGCCTCGGCGGTAGTGTAAACGTCAATGCAGGGTCGCAGATCGCCATATCAGGTTTCACAAGGGGACTACGAATACCCATAGCCGGGCCGTTCTTTTCCGGGTGGATACCGCCCCCGAAGGTAATTTCGGCACCCGTGCCCGCCGTGCTTGGGATCGTGATATAGGGCGAGACATTGGCACCGATTTTTTCCGGGTGTTTCAGATAATCAATGACCTCGCCACCCTGCGTAGCCACAACACGGAGTGCTTTTCCTGAATCCAGGACAGACCCGCCACCGAGAGCCACAATACCGTCACACGCTTCCGACTTATAGACCGCAAGTGCCCGTTCAACACCGTCAATGGTCGGGTTTTCCGGGATATCATCAAAAACAGCCCATGACTGATCAGCCGGCAGGACATGCGTCACCTGCTGAAACACGCCATGCTCCACAAGCCCCTGGTCGGTCAGAAAGAGCGGCTTGGTTATGCCTCTATTTTCCAATTCCGGACCAAGTTCCTGAATGGCGCCAAAATCAAAATGAATGGGGGGGAAATTGGGGAGATACGCCACAGTCAATCCTTTCCTGCCTGGCTCCTGGGAATAGTTCGATCGGGTGCGGACTGCCGCTGGTTGGCCAGTCTGGCTGCCTATGCTGCCTTTTGAAGGGCGCGCCAGACGCGTTCCGGTGTGGCCGGCATTTCAATGTCCGTCACACCGGAAGAGGATAGGGCGTCCACAATGGCATTTACGACAGCCGGCGGCGCCCCGACGGTGCCGGTTTCACCTGCCCCTTTGACACCCAACGGATTGGTGCCTGTCGGCACCGGATGGGATGAGGCATTAAAAAACGGCACATCGTCCGCCCGCGGCATGGTGTAATCCTGAAAAGACGCCGACAGCAACTGGCCAGACTCGTTTTCATAGACAATGTTTTCAAACAAAGCCTGTCCCACGCCTTGGGTGATGCCGCCGTGAATTTGTCCTTCCAGCAACAGGGGGTTGATGACATTTCCAACATCGCCAACGATAGTCATATCGACGAGGGAAACCTTCCCGGTGTCGGGATCCACCTCCACTTCCGCGATCTGGCAACCGTTCGGAAAATTGCCAGTGCCCGGGTCGAAGGTACCGGTTCCATCCAAGCCCATGCCGAGATGAGATGGCCACATCATCGGCGTGTATGACATTTTGGCGACTTGAACAATGTCGATGCTTTTGTCGGTGCCCGCAACGGTGAACGCGCCATCCTCAAATTCGATGTCAGACTCTCCCGCTTCCAACAGGTGGCCTGCGATCTTTTTGCCTTTTTCAATGATCTCATCCGCGGCCAAACG
>MDTB01103786.1_pt1 | contig 10265 bp, 9 predicted proteins | sample 811161 | NCBI WGS metagenome assembly MDTB01 (sample SAMN05326650, study PRJNA326480) | marine metagenome | isolation source: seawater | place: Mediterranean Sea | collected 2009
AGTAAGTCAGCTAATAAAAATAAATATAATATACTCAGTCCTGTAGAAGCGATTATAAAAGTAATTGCACAAATAATAAAAATAATTGTTTTTGAAAATTTTATTAAATTAACTTTTAGTACTAAAACTTTACTGCTATCTACTATAATTAGACTAGAAATTGCATTTATTATTGTATCAATACTGCTAATAGTTAAAGATATTGATAATAAGACTAAAACAATAGAAATATAAAAGTTTTGTTTTTTTAATATCAAAGAAAAAAACGCTAAATCAGGAATAACGTCTGTATTTATAGATGCCGCAATTATTCCTGTGAATCCCATTAAAAAAACTATTGGGATAATTACTAAAAAAGAAATAATTAAACTTGTTTTTAAAAGTCTGTAATTTTTTGCGGCATAAACTCTTTGCCAATTACCCTGATGAAATAGGTTTGTGGCAGCAACAGCAATAAAAAACGTCAGCCCAGCAGTGTAATTTAACTTATTATTTAAATTAAATAATTCTGGTTTAGTTTGCATTATAAGGTTTATATTAAAGTGATTATAGTTTACATATATTAAATAAGAAAAACTAATAATTATTAAAATAGAAAATAAAGCAAATTGAATTTTATCTGTGAAAATTGAAACTTTTAAACCCCCATACAATGTATAGATCATTGAGCATATTACTATAATTAAAGATGTTATCCATAAAGGAGTTCCTGAAAAATATTTAACTAGTAAAGAAACAGCAGTAACCTCAGCAATTAAAAAAATAAACATGTAAAAAAATGATAATAAAAAAATTAGTTTAAATAATTTAGCGCCGTATTTTAGTCTAATTACTTCTATTAAGGTTTTACTATCTGGGTATTCTTTTCTGAATTTTTTTCCTAAATAAATAAGAAAAAACATAGGGAATGCGGTTCCCAAAGAGTAACCTACCACTGCTCCCATGCCTCCCCAGGTAGCAGCAGATGCTGGTCCAAACAAAACCCATGTACCTAAGGATGATGCAATTAAGCTTGATGTAAGAGATACAGTTTTTACAGATCTTCCAGCAAGTAAATAATTATCTAAGTCTAAAAATTTTCTTGAATAATTAATTCCTAAAAGCAGAAAAAATAAACTTACAAATAAAATAATAGTTACTGAGTAAGTTTGACTTAATATATTTAATGTTTCCATAATATTCCCTTTCTGAATTATCGTACAGGTTCATCGGGTATAATCTCAGCCTGAAAAGCACCCCACTTATTCTAATATTTATTTTGTAATAAAATCAAATACTAAGTATTTATTATTTTAAAACTGGATAGCGTTATTTTTTTTACTCACCAATACAACTTTTACAGTTTGATTGCTATTTTCTAAAGTTTTAATTTTTTCTTTTCTAATTATAAAATTACACTTTTGGAAAACTTTTGCAGAAGCTACATTATCTTCATAATAACCTGCATTTATTTCTTTTAAATTAAATTTTTTAAATGCATAGTTTATAGTTTTTAATAAAGTAATAGATATAATACCTTTGTTCCAAAATTTCTTTTCTCCTAAAATAAAAGATATATTTGCTTCTAACGTTTGCCAATTTATAGGACCTAATTTAATATTACCTATGTGAAAATTTTTAAAAAATATTCCAAGTAATAAGTCGTTATTAGAATTAAATTTTTCCTCTACAAAAGCTGCTGTTGACTCCTCAGTATGATTCTTAAATTTTTGTTCTGTATACTTAACAACTTCAAAATCATTTAACCATTCTACATATCTCTTTGAGACATCTTTTCCATTAATTCTTCTTACTTTAATGTTTTTATTTATGTCAAAGGATATTTTCTTTTTTTTTTCTAAAGGTTTAATTATATTCATTAAATTTGAATAATTAAATTATTTCTTAAACTAATCTTTCTTCTGCTAAAGAGGCAAGAAAACTAGATCCAATAGATAACACATCATCGTTGAAGTCATATTTAGAATTATGTAAAGAAGCAGAGTCACCGTTGCCGATCCAAGCAAAGCATCCAGGTACCTTTTCAAGAAAATAAGAGAAATCTTCTGACCCCATCATAGGTTTTTGGGAAGAAGAAGCCTTCTGTCCAATAACTTTTTTTGCTGTTTTAAGTGCGAACTCGCTTTGTTTCACATGATTTATAGTAGCTGGGTATCCTTTCATATAATTTATATTTACTTTTGCTCCAAAACCTAAAGAAGTTGAATTTACCACTTCATAAAATCTTTTTTTAGCTAATTCTCCTATTTCTTTATTATAATATCTAATTGTTCCTGACATCTTAGCATTAGAAGGAATAACATTGTTAGCTTTGCCTGACGAGAAAGATGCAACAGTAACCACTAAGGTCTCTTTAGGGTCAGCATTTCTTGAAACAATATGTTGAATATTTTGAACGATTGAAGACCCACAAACTATAGGATCAATTGAATTTGAAGGCATTGCTCCGTGTGCACCTTTACCTAGTATTTCTATCTCAAAATTATCAGCAGCTGCTAATCTAGGGCCTGGTTGAATTGCCAAAACTCCTTTCTCTAAGCCTGGCATATTATGCATGCCATAAATTTCATCAATAGGGTATTTTTCAAGTAGGCCATCATTTATCATCGCTTTCGCTCCAGCAAAACCTTCTTCTGCAGGCTGAAAAATTATTACAACTTTTCCTTTAAAGTTTCTGGTTTCTGCTAAATACTTTGCTGCACCTAGTAGCATAGTAGTATGTCCATCATGTCCACAAGCATGCATTTTACCAGCAACCCTAGATTTATATTTTTTTTCTGAACTTTCTTCATATATAGGCAAGGCATCCATATCAGCTCTTAGCCCTATACTTTTTCCTTCTCCATTTTCAATAGTAGCAACAACACCCGTCTTCCCAAGTCCTTCCTCAATATCTGAAATACCAAATTGCTTTAGCAAACTTACTACTTTTTTTGAAGTATTAAATTCTTCATATGCTAACTCAGGGTTTTCGTGAAAGTAACGTCTCCAATTAATCATTTCTTCTTCAAAATCAGCTATTCTATTTTTAATAGGCATCTAATAAGTTTCCTTTAGTTTTTTTTTAACGGAATCCATAATACTTCTTTTTTATTTGTTTGTCTTGCTAAAACAAATAGAAAGTCAGATAGTCTGTTAATATATTTTAGAATTTCAGAATTTATTTTTTCCTTGTTATTAAGTTTTACGATACTAACTTCACATCTCCTATTTATAGTTCTAGCTAAATGAAGTAATCCAGATACCTTATTACCTCCAGGTAGTATAAAAGAAGTTAAAGGTTTTAATTTAGAATTAATTTTATCGATTTCATTTTCTAAATAAGTAGTGTGATTGTGATTTAATCTAACAGTATTTTTTTTTTTATTTAATGGAGTTGCCAAATCAGCGCCTATATCAAATAAATCATTCTGAATATTTTTTATTATTTTCTTTTGATTATGTTTGAGATAATTAATAATGAGTCCCATTAATGCATTTAATTCATCTATGTTTCCAATAGCTTCTATGATATGTGAAGATTTCTTTACTCTTTTACCTCCAACTATAGATGTATAGCCTTTATCTCCTCCTCTAGTATAAATTTTATCTAATTTTACCATAAATAATATATTAGCATGAATTAGTTTATATTTAAAATAACAAGTAATATATCAATATAATATTGATTTTGTTCTATTTATGTTCTAAATTAATAATTAATTTTTATTTCTATATTGACTAAAATGGACTTATACGCAATATTTAGATATAAATAATTAAAATGCACAACATATAGTAATATATCCACAAAGTATTATTAACAGTTGTGGATAAAAAAGAGTATAAATTATGTTAAAAAATTACGCACAAATCAATAATCACAATAAAAAAAAATCTGACATTTTAAATGTAGTTCAAATTAAACCTGGAATAAAAGTTCAAAAAGATAATTCTAAAGATGAATTATTGACGGATTTTGGTAAAGCAACCCTTAAAGATAGATATTTATTACCTGATGAAGATTTTCAAGGCATGTTCGCAAGAGTTGCAAGCTACTTCTCTGATAATGCAGATCATGCTCAAAGGTTGTATAATTATATGTCGAGACATTGGTTTATGCCATCTACTCCAATATTATCAAATGGAGGCACTAATAGAGGTCTTCCTATTTCATGTTTTTTAAATGAGGCAGGTGATAGTCTGCATAGCATTGTTGATTTATGGAATGAAAATGTTTGGTTGGCCTCTAAAGGAGGAGGTATTGGATCTTACTGGGGAAATTTAAGAGGAATAGGAGAAAAAGTTGGTCAAGCAGGAAAAACCTCTGGAGTAGTTCCTTTTATTAGAGTTATGGATTCTTTAACACTAGCAATAAGTCAAGGAAGCCTTCGACGAGGCTCAGCAGCCTGCTATCTTCCCATTTGGCATCCTGAAATTGAAGAATTTATTGATTTAAGAAGGCCCACTGGTGGAGACCCTAATAGAAAAGCTTTAAATCTCCATCATGGGATTGTTATAACAGATGAATTTATGAGGGCTGTGGAAGAAGATAAAGAATGGTCTCTTAAAAGTCCTAAAGACGGCTCTATTCAAAAAACATTAAAAGCCAGGTCGTTATGGATTAAACTTCTTACTACCAGGATAGAAACAGGAGAACCTTATTTGCTTTTTATCGATAAAGTTAATAAGGCCATACCTAATCATCAAAAATTATCAGGTTTACAAGTGAAAATGTCAAATTTATGTAGTGAAATTACTCTTCCTACAGGAATAGATAAAGATGGCAACAGAAGAACAGCAGTTTGCTGCCTTTCTTCGTTAAATATTGATAAGTATGATGAGTGGAATAATGAAAAATCTTTTATAGAAGATGTTATGAGATTTTTAGATAATGTAATGGAAGATTTCATTAGAAGAGCTCCAGATACTATGGAAAGTGCTAAATATTCAGCAATGAGAGAAAGGAGTGTGGGTCTCGGAGTGATGGGTTTCCATTCATTTTTACAGCAAAAAAGAATTCCTTTTGACTCTGTTATGGCGAAAGTATGGAATAAGAGAATATTTTCTAAAATTAAAGAAGAGGCAGATGAAGCTTCTATTACTCTTGCTAACGAAAAAGGAGCTTGTCCTGATGCTAAGGAATATGGAGTTAATGAAAGATTCTCTAATAAAATTGCTATAGCTCCTACAGCCTCTATTTCTATAATTTGTGGAGGGACATCGCCAGGAATTGAGCCTATTGCTGCAAATAGTTTTACTCAAAAAACATTATCAGGTTCTTTCAATGTTAGAAACCCCTACTTAAAAAGCTTATTATCAGAAAAAGGATTTGACAACGAAGAAGTTTGGTCTTCAATAACTATCAATAAAGGGTCTGTTCAACATCTCGAATGTTTAGATGAAGTAGAAAAAGCAGTTTTCAAAACAGCTTTTGAGATAGATCAAAGGAGGATTGTAGAGTTAGCTGGTGATAGAACTCCTTATGTATGTCAAGCTCAATCATTAAATATATTTTTAAAGCCAGATGTCAATAAAAGAGATCTTCATAAAATACACTTTTCAGCTTGGGAAAGAGGGGTAAAAAGTTTGTATTATTTAAGATCTCTGTCTCTGCAAAGAGCAGAAGTAGTTTCACATAATAAAAAAGTAACAGAAGTTCCTATCAAAGGAAAAATAAATGAAGGTGAACAACCTTATGGAAATCAGCTTGATTACGATGAGTGTTTATCTTGTCAATGAATAAGAGAGGAAAATATGTCATTATTAGATACAAAAAGAATTTATAAACCATTCAAATATCCGTGGGCTTATGATGCTTGGTTACAACAACAAAGAATTCACTGGATACCAGAAGAAGTACCTCTAGCGGATGATGTTTCAGATTGGAATAGAAAACTGACTAAACCAGAAAGAAACTTACTTTCTCAAATATTTAGATTTTTTACTCAGTCTGACATAGAAGTTAATAACTGTTATATGAAACATTATTCTCAGGTTTTCAAACCTACCGAAGTACAAATGATGCTTTCAGCTTTTTCTAATATGGAAACTATTCATATTGCTGCATATTCCCATTTATTAGACACAATCGGTATGCCTGAAATAGAGTATTCAGCTTTTCTTGATATTAAGGAAATGAGAGACAAATATGACTATATGCAAAAATTCAATACCAATACAAAAATAAATATCGCTAAAACTTTAGCAATATTTGGAGGATTTACTGAGGGTTTACAATTATTTGCAACTTTTGCTATTCTTCTAAATTTTCCAAGATTTAATAAAATGAAAGGCATGGGACAAATAGTTACATGGTCAGCTAGAGATGAAAGTTTACATACAGAATCAATTATTAAATTATATAATACATTTATTAGTGAAAACTCTGATATTGATACTGATGAGTTACAAAGAGATCTTTATATAGCATGTAATACGATGATTGAGCATGAAGACGCTTTTATAGATAGAGCATTTGAACTAGGGACGGTAGAAGGTTTAAGACCTGAAGAAGTTAAAAGTTATATGAGATACATGGCGGATATACGCCTTAATCAACTCAAACTACAACCTATATACAACATAAGAACAAACCCATTGCCTTGGATGGATGAGATGCTTAATGCAGTTGAGCATACAAATTTCTTTGAAAATAGGGCTACCGAATATTCTAAAGCAGCAACTACAGGTACATGGGAAGAAGCATTTGCCTAATACTTAGAGTTTGTATGATATCATAATTTTTTGCTAGATAGTATCTTCCAGATTTTTTCAGGTTTGGCAGGCATATCAATGTGATCTATGTTTAAAGCGTTACACACAGCATTTATTACTGCTGGAGGTGCTCCTATTGCTCCAGCCTCCCCAGCTCCTTTGATCCCTAAAGGGTTGGTAGCACACAGAATTTCATTATAACTGAATTTTATCAATGGCATATCACTAGCTCTAGGTATGGAGTAGTCCATAAAAGAACCATTTAAAAGTTGACCTGATTCATCATCATAGATAGTTTCTTCTAATAATGCCTGTCCGATTCCTTGGGCTATACCTCCGTGTACTTGTCCTTCTAATAATAAAGGATTAATAACTTTTCCAAAGTCATCAACTACAGTGTAATCTAAAATGTTTACTTCACCAGAGTACTTATCTATCTCCAATTCACATATATGGGTCCCATTTGGAAAAGTATAAGTTCCAGGATTTGGTGTCCAATCAGCATCAGATTTTAGCATTTTATTTGATTCAAATAATTGGGTTAAGTCAGATAATGAAAAAACTTTATCTTGAAACTTAAACATACCATTTTTATATTTTATTTCACCAAAATCAATGTCAAATTTTTTGGCTAAAGAGTTTTTTGTATTTTGCAAAAATTTTTCAGATGCAATGTATAAAGCATTTCCTCCTACTGGCATAGATCGGGAGCCTGCAGTACCTGAACCTTTAGAAATTTCTAAACTGTTACCTTGAATTATACTAATTTGATTTATGTCTACTTCTAAAACATCTGAAACTATTTGGGCATAAGATGTAGCATGGCCTTGCCCATTAGATTGGGTGCCTATTTTAACTTCTATATTTCCGTTTCCTCCGATTTTTAAAGTACAATATTCTGGACCACCTCCACCACAAGCTTCTATATATGTTGAAATTCCAATACCTCTATATTTATCATTTTTAAGTGAAACAGACTTTCTGTCTTGAAAAGATTCGTAATTAGATATTCTTATGCAATCAGAAAGGTTTTTCTTAAAATTTCCGCTATCATATTTATGACCCAATGCAGTTTTGTATGGCATATCATTTTCATCAATTAGGTTTATTTTTCTTAATTCTATAGGATTTATATTAAGTTCTTTAGATGCTTTATCTATAAGCCTTTCGATTAAGTAAGCTGCTTCAGGTCTGCCAGCACCTCTATAAGCATCAACAGGACCTGTATTAGTAAAAACACCTAAAATATTCGCATATGCATAAGGAATTTTATAGCAACCAGTAAGCATAGCAGTCCCAGCGTAAGTGGGTATAAAAACTCCAAAATCAGAAATATATGCTCCCAAATTTGCAAAAGTCTTAACTTTTAAACCAGTTATCTTATAGTTTTTATCAAACCCTAATTTTGCTTCACTGATATGATCTCTTCCATGAATATCAGATAAAAAACTTTCAGACCTTTTAGCTCTCCATTTTACAGTTCTATTTGTTAACTTTGAAGCTGCAAGCGTTAAAACATATTCAGGATAATTAAAAATTTTCATGCCAAACCCACCACCTACATCCGGAGTAAAAACATTAATTTTACTCTCATTTATATTAAATATAATTGATAACTTTTTTTTTAAGCTGTGTACTCCTTGACTAGAGCAAAATAAGTTATATGTGCCAGAATTTATATTATATTGACCTATTGTACTTCTACATTCTAAAGGGTTAGGAACCAATCTATTGTTTGTAAGTTTAATTTTTACTATTTTATTGCACTTTTCTAAAGCTTCCTCGGTTTTTTCTAAATCACCTAATTCCCAATCAAAACAAATATTATTTTTTAGTTCATTTCTGATAATAGGAGCATTATCTTTTATTGCTCTAGATATATTTGTAGCATTTTTCATTTCTTCATAGGCTATTTCTATTAGATCTGCCGCCTCCTCAGCTAATTCAATAGTTTCGCCTATAATAGCTAAAATGGGTTCGCCTACATATCTGACTATTTCATCAGCAAGAATATTTCTAAACGTTTCTTTCATATCAGTACCATCCTTATTTTTTACTTTAAATCCAGGATACATAGGTTTAATATTCATACTTTTGATTGTCTTATTACTAAGAATTTTTAATATTCCTTTAGTTTCCAAAGCTTTTTTATAATTAATATTAACTATTTTAGCAAAAGAGTAAGGAGATCTAATTATATGCATATATACCTGATCTTGAAAGTTTATATCATCATTATAAGATCCATTACCGGTTAAGAATTTATTATCTTCTAATCTTTTAAAAGGTTGTCCAATACCAAACTTCAATTTTTTCTCCATTTTCAATTAATCATAATATAAAACAATATTACAATATTGAAAAATAGAAATTTATAATTATAATCAGTTTATAATGATAAATAAAAAAAAATTAGATATACCTAAGTTCACTATAGGTGAATTAGTTAAGCATAGATATTACCCTTTCAGAGGTGTTATATTTGATGTAGATCCAGAATTTATGAATAGTGAAGAGTGGTATGACTCTATACCAAAGGATATAAGACCCAAGCGAAATCAACCATTCTATCATTTATTTGCTGAAAATGACGATGGCCCTTATATAGCGTATGTCTCTCAACAGAACCTCCTTCACGATGAGAACCTTGATCCCTGTTCACATCCGCAAATAGAATCAGTATTTGATGGATTGAAAGATGGAAAATATGTATTAAAAGAGTCTAATTTACAATAACTATTTACAATTTTCTACATATTTGCCAGACCAACCACTTACTTCGTTAGCAAGCTGACTAGTAAGTAGACGTCTAAAATTAGCATGACATGTACCACAAGCACTACCTAAATTACACATAGCCACTAAAGTATCATTTATATCGTCATTTTTTATAGCTTTTTTAAGACTAATAGCCGATTTTTCAGCCTCCGAATACAATTTACCAAAATAATCAGGCAGAGCCCAAACCGCTGGAGTAGCATTAGTAAAACCTTTAGCAGACAGATTACTACTATCAGACCATAAACCTTTAGTTTTTTCCAATAATTTTATAATTTCTTTTGCATCATTTGTTGCTAATTCTTTGTTATAATCAACTTTTTCTTTTAATTCCACATAAGGGGATAGCCTTTCTATTCTATGCCATAGTCCTCGCATTGCAGTCTTTCTTATTTCTATGGTAGAAATAGCTTCTTGAAAATCAGAGGCATTTCCATTACTGAAAATGGAAATATTCAGCGCTAATAATATTAAGAAAATGATTGATTTGTTCATAAACTTAATACTAGTTTTTTTTGCAGTAAAAGCAACAGATTAATGTCAGAGCCTTCCAAAGTTCATATACCTAATAAATCATTTTTTATTCAACCAAGGAGCATCTGGAGAGGTAATTTCTCCTTTAGGTAAAACAGTATTTTTACTATTTGTATTTCTAGAAACTAAATTTAATTTTTTTTTGATGTACAATCTTCCTAAAATAAAAGAAATTATTATGGCAAGTATAAAAATAGTTATACCTAAAAAAGGATGATAATACATAACTTAATATTACAAAAAAAAAAATCTTTAAA
>MDTB01133815.1_pt1 | contig 10265 bp, 5 predicted proteins | sample 811161 | NCBI WGS metagenome assembly MDTB01 (sample SAMN05326650, study PRJNA326480) | marine metagenome | isolation source: seawater | place: Mediterranean Sea | collected 2009
CCACTTCCAGTCCTCGGAGGGTTACGTGGTGTACATGGGCAAGGACAAGTACGAGAATGAGGATCTCATAAAGTATGGGCTCCCAGAAGATGTTTGGTTTCATGTGGAGAATTTGAGTTCGGCCCATGTTTACCTACGGATGAAGAAGGGTCAGGTTCTGGACGATATTTCTACTACTACCATCGAGGAAATGGCAACTCTGACAAAGGCGAACTCGATAGAGGGCTGCAAGAAACATGAGGTGTACGTGACTTACACAAAGTGGAAGAATTTAAACAAGACATCGGACATGGAAGTGGGTGCAATAGGATTCAAGGATAGTAAAAGGTGCCGGCGAGTGAAAGCTTTCAAGAACAATAGCATAGTGAACGCCCTGAATAGGAGCAAGAAGGAAGAATACCCCGACCTTCATAGTCTCCAAATGGAGAGGGCTAGGGAATTCCAACAGGAGCTGAAAAAGCAACGGAAAGAGCAATTTGAAGCTGAAGCTGCCGTCAAGAAGGAAAGAGAGGCAGCCAAGAAGCTTCAAGGGTACGGCGGAGTTGGGGAGATAGAAGGTTTGTTCGACGATCCATCTAAGATGAAGACTCTAGATGGAACAGTAGACGAGACCGCGGCCAAAGATTTTGAAGATGACTTCATGTGACCTCCATACTTCGTAATGTTGCAGAGAGGTGCTGTCTCTTTTGTTTTGCATTTTGTGGACTGTGATACAATCAATGGACAAACGTGTACAACTGCGCTTAGATCTTCTGTTTCTTGACGATGCTTGTGGTTGGGAAGGGGTCTGACTTGCCTATGACCATGATGCGCTTCTGGTGGCTGAGGTAACCCTTGACGATGTTCTTAAATATTAGGTTGGAAAGGATGCACTCGATTTCATCGAGCTCCATATCTTCCCCTAACATCTTTAGGACGGACTGAAATGTGACCACACTTAGACGAGTGGACTCTGTGATCTTGTGAATGCGCTTGAAGAGGTTGCGGAATACTATAGCTTTGAGTTGCTCAACCACGAGATAGATTCCTTGATGGATGAAATTCGCTCTGTTTGTGGCAACGATCGTGTTGAACGCACGCAGGTCACCCTTCTTCACCGCTTGCCCGAGTTCTACCAAGATGTGCAGGTTGTATAGATCAGCCACCTTCTGAGTAGGCATCACTCCCAGAACCATTTCAATAGGTACGAGGCTCGATAGGATCAGCCGTCGATTATGAGTACAGCGCTGGGGACAGTGCTTGAGAGAGAAACGAAAACACTCTCTCGCGTCCTCATATCGATCCTCAAACATTTTGAGGCGCCCAACGTAGTACTTATACATTACCACATCACTTACGGGAAACATGGTCAAGTTATCCATCGTATCGCGAGTCTCAACGAGATTGATAAGCTTTCCACAAAGTTGTAAGGTATTTAGCTTGAAGTAGATCTTGAACAGCACATTGGTGACTGCAAATATAGTTCTCTTTCTTGAGTTCGGATCTTCAAGGGGCTTCCTGTCCTTCTTGACCAATGTGAACCCCCTCGTGATGCTATTCTGTGACTCACGCAAACACGGATTGCTCAATCTCTCCCTTTGCGGCTTCGCTCTGTCCGCTATACACGCCACTTGCCTCAAATCACCCACGACTTGCACAAATGCGGACGTCAAAAACCCACTACTACCACTGCCTGGACCAGAGATGTAATCCACTATCCCATTGTAAGCGCTATGTATGTGTTTATACGCTTCATCATAATTTCCCGCTGATAGAGCCCCGAGCGCAGCCAAGCGAGCCACCACTACCGCACTCAAGTGGCCATCCAGACCAGACAACTGACTCCTGCATTCGTTCTCTAGCGCTTCAACGCTCTTCCCCGAGAGTTGTCCCGCGAAGGCATCCATCTCAAGTTTCGGAACCGGCAAGGCAAAGAGATTTTTCAAAGAATCTCCATCGCCACTACGGATAGCCGAAACAACGGAGGACAAATACCCCTCCATAATATCCCCTATGTCCCGACAAAATGAAGTTCTTCTTCTTCTTGTCATTTCTCGCTCGAGAAATGACAAACAACCTTCTCGGAACCCGGGAACCTCACTCTGAGGCAGAAATATCTCTCGAATTCTGCATCCTTTTGCGACCTATCATAGCTTCTTACTCAGGTTTGAATCTTCGAGAGGGCTAATTGGTGTAGTGAAGCGAGGAGGGTTTCAACTTTAGGTTTCTTTCCCGTTGGGAACTACCTTTACTCGGAGGTTTAGTTTGTGGTTGTTTTTAGCCAGTGTGAATCTGTAAAACCATGTCTCCTATGCCTCCTGATGTGTGCGATGCGCCTGCAGTACACGTAGAGCCTTTGAAAAGACACGTGAAGAAGTTTAGCAACAGCACGAAGGATGTGGTGTACAGTGAGGATGATGTGAAGATGGCCGTGAAGGAGGGTATGAGACTGATCATCTTTCAAGGGTCTGTGTACAACGTGATGAATTGGGCGAAGCACCATCCTGGAGGAGAGCTGTCTATCAGCCACCTCTATGGAAAAGATGCGACCGATTACATAATTGCCTTTCACCCTAAGAAGGTGATTACCGACATGCTTCCTCGTTTTTTGGTAGGCAAGTACAAAGGAAAGGCCATGGCACCTAAGGATGCACTTATATCACAGAAATTTGACGAGCTGACCAAGAAAGTTGAAAAAGAGTATATGGATATTGATGCGAATTATTACCGCGCTCTTCTCGCTCGCTACTGTGTGCAAATGGCGGCCTGTCTACTATCTTGCTTTTATCTACCGAACATCTGGAATGCAGTTATTGGGGGATTTTTTATGGCATCTGTCTGGCAACAAGTTGCTTTCTACTGTCATGACAGTGGTCACAACGGTGTGACCCATAACCGTGGGTATGATTACACCGTGGGCGTGCTCCTGGCGAGTTGTGTCGGTGGTCTGAGCATGGGCTGGTGGAAGGACTCGCACAATGTGCACCACATCATCACCAACCACCCTGAGCACGACCCTGATGTCCAGCATATGCCCGTGTTTGCCATTAGCGAGAAGTACCTCAACGAGGATAAGCCTGTGTATTCCACATACCACAAGCGCACGATGCACTTCGACTTCCTAGCGAAGGTCATCATCCCCTACCAGCACTACTGCTACGTCGTCATCAACGCCTTCGGACGATTTTTGCTGTACGGACTTTCATGGTCCTTCGTCATCAAGGGCGAGAAGCCAGAGGCCAGTCGATGGAGAGGCATGGAAGCCGGTGGTATGGTGATCTTCGCAACCTGGTACATAGGTCTGTGTCGTACCGCGTTCTCCAACACTTGGGAGGCCATGCTCTTCGTGCTGGTTTCGCACCTCGCTGCCTCCATCTTGCACCTACAGATCAACGTCTCTCACTACGGTATGGATACTAAGGATGTGGAGTGTGAGGAACACTTCGCCACCAAGGCTCTTCGTACCACGATGGATGTCAGTACTCCCGAGTGGTTCGACTGGTTCCACGGGGGTCTCCAATTCCAGGTGATTCACCATCTATTCCCCCGCGTGCCTCGACACAACCTGAGAAAAGTCAAGCCATTAGTTCTCAAGTTCTGCGAGGAAACCGGCCTCGAGTACATCGAGTATCCCTTCTTGGAGGGTCAGTACTTCGTTGTGTCGCACCTCTCACTGATTGCGCGACACTGCTGGTTGCTCATGTCTACAGCTGGCGAGCAGATCCATGTCTGAGCAAAATAGTGGTCAGCGATGAAGCAGAAATCACATATAACAGTCACGCAAAAATTCCGTTGAAGATTGTACGCACCAAAAACTTGTCTTGCGCGAAGAGAAATTGTTAGAGAAGACGGGGTCTCTCGCGGGCGAGCAGTCACTCGCTTGCTGAGGCTCTACTGCCACTCGCTTTATCCTTGTCGATGGCAGGAGTTCATGTATAATAGTAAGATCGAATACACACACATTTACCTCGCTTTCATTCTGCCTTCACACACATAATTACACAAACTAAAAAATACCAACTGGTACAATTCACGGACAATGGCAACAACAAATCAATTTCGCCTGGATCCTGACTCATCTATTGGAGGAGGATGCGAGAACATCGACAAATGCTGAGTAGGAGGAATCGAGCTCCATCAATAGCTGGCGCACGTCGTCTTCTGTAATCTCATCCACAGCGCGCATTTGATTAAGTTTCTGAAGCCATAAAGTCATCTTCACGGACCCCTCAAAATTAGCCGGTAACGACGGCACCTTGCCCAGCGCACTGCACAGTGAGATAATCAGTGGTTTTATATCATCCACTGCTCTCTGTTCAAGCCTAAGAGCATCCATCAACGTAATAAAGGACTGTGTCGCTTGGGCAGAGAGATAGGCAGTCCCAGAGTCGTCATGAACTGAATGAATAACCGTAGAGGGCACCCCCATCTTGATCAGTGTCTCCGTCGCACGTGGGCATGATATCTGATACGTCTCCATAAAGTCAGTAGCGCTTTTTATAGCACCTGAGGCGACCAAAGCACTCTCGGTCGATTTGAACTGAGAAATAAGCTTTCGGCACTGCTCACTATATTGCTCTGGGGTCACTGCGTCTCGCGAATATGCCGCTTCCAAAGCTTCTGTTACGCGGATTATCGTGAACAACGTGCTCAGTTCCTCTGTGTTCTTTCTCTCGGCGCTCGACCCGTGTTCCCTAATCTCCTCCATTCGAGGCCGCCTATTCGACGCTCCACTAGGAAATGTCTGCTCAAAACTCGCCATACTCTTTAATAATAAATAGATTACAGAAATATGAACTCAACCACCGTATTAGAAGCAGCTATTGCGGGCAAAACTACCTTATTCAAATCAGAACCAAATATGTTACTATACGCTCCATTCTTTAACAATTATAGAGCTGTGAGTCAGAAGTGCAACTTTGGACCAACGCCTCCTGTGGAGAGGCTTATATTGATTTCGGGGTTGTTGAGCGGCTCAACTTTGGACAGGGGGTGCGTTCATCATGAGCAGAGATATCGCTCGTCGCTATGAGGACTTCGATTTGGACATGGAAGCAAACACGGCCTTCCCAAGCAAACTATTTCAGATGTTGGAGAACAATAGCGACACCGAGGTCATTGGCTGGCTAGGTAATGGCCTTTCTTTTGCGATATTTGACCAGGGTCGATTTGCTGATTTACTGCCTCAGTATTTCAAGCATAAGAAGATTAGTAGTTTCCAGAGACAATTGAATCTGTATGGGTTTCGACGTGACAAGCAGCAGAGTTCGTACTTCCATCCTAAATTTCAGAGAGGGCGACGTGACTTGCTGTCTAGCATCAAGAGGGTGCCAAACAAGGCAAGCCAAAAGTCTGATAGCGGCATGTATATGGACGCTGTGGCGAAGGAGAGCGAGGGTGACTACTTCCCTCCAAGAATTAATCTGAGAATGAGGCCTGATGGGAGCACCAGAGACGGAGCGGATCCAAGCGGCCGAGTACTAAGAAAAATACCCAATACTTGGATGAACGTCCATCATCACGTGACTGGCGCGCAGGGGGCAGCCGTCAAGCGTGCTCTCGAGGATGGATCGGAGGACAAGGAAGGAGAGAATCCAAGCACCAATTCGAAGAATGGCGTAGAGTCGCCAAGTGATAATAGTAAAGGTACACAGGCAAAATCGCGTGCTGATAGGTCCGCAGAAAGGGCTGAGAAGAAGGCGAAGCTGGAGTCTGACCTCTCCTTCGCGCGCATCACTGACGGAGACGTCTACAACTACTCAATCAAGAACCCAATCAAGCGCATTCCCCTTGTGTCTGACTCCGAAGGCAGCACTACCGGTGGCCTCGCCTCCTCCTCAACAGGCTCGGTGATGGTCACAAAGAAGTCGAAGGTCACTGCGAATATCGGCTATTACGAGATGCTCCGATCGGGCATTTTCCCTACCGACGAAACCCCACCGAGCGCCTCCACAAAGCAAGAGCACGAGCAAGAGCAAGAGCAAGGACTGGAGCTAGAGTCCATGATAACGACGTCAGAGCACTCTGACGCCTTTGGTGTAGTAAGAGATGTGGGCTCTGGTGGCAGCGGCAGCGACGGCGTTCTCTCGGGTGCCCTGAGCGGAGGGAAAGACGGTTTGCCTCTAGAGATTCTCGCTCAAATTTGATGAGAGCGGATGCGAAAAGTGAAATAGGTACAATAATAATGATGATATAAATGACAAGGGGTATATGATGCTGGTCGCACGGACGGCATTTCAGCGAAGATAGTGAAGTCACAAAACGCCGGCCGCTCCGGTTTCTACATTTTCTCACATCAGCGTTACAGGTTCTTGTTCTCTACTTGTAAATCAGTAACCAATCTCTGCGTGTTTCTACACTTTCTCACAACGAAACAAACACTTCTTTATTAAATCAAATCAAAATTCTGTCCTCATCTGATCCTCGAGCCATCAAGGCAGTAGATATTGTTCGATGCGCCTGACAAATCATCCGTCTGCTTTGACGTGCCCACTGCGACTGGGTTCCGCTGTAAGATATCTGCCTCGCAGAAGCGGCACCATACACGAACTTGCGGCGACAACAAACTCACGGTGGGGAACAAATCCACTTGGCCGTCCAGGCTCTCCAAGAGAACGCTCTCCAAGGCTGCGTTGGCTCGCTGGTCGAGCTGTAGCAGGTTACCATCGACGTTGATGGCGATGGAGGCACAGAGCTTCCCACCGTCCTCCTCCTGCCCTCCGTCCTGCGAGTTGGAGTCAGCTCTCTCGAGCCCCCTCTCAGGCGACACCGTGCCTGCCCGGGCGGTGGCGGTGGCGGTGGCGGACAGGGTGTGTGTGTCTACGCCGGCATTAGCGCTACCACTGGCCGTAGCCCCTTTTCCAAATGGACTCGCGCCCATGTACACGAGGAAGCCCACTGTGCTACCGGGAGAGAACGGGTGCAGCACAGAAGGCGAGTGCCATATGCTCCTCACCAGTAGCCTGCCGTCACTACGCACCCCGAACGACAGTTCACTCGACCCCACCATGGTGCCCAGGGGGGCAAATGCCGGACTAAGGCCGATGGAAAGCACTGGTACCTGCTTGTGGCTCGCCGTAACGGAGAACTCGTAGTAAATGTACATATCCCGGCGCAGCGACAGCATCGATCGGCTGCTGTAGCACAGGCCCTTACCTACCTTCATGAGGCAGTGATTGCCGCATGTTAGAGACAAGCCCTCAGAGGTTTGTTTCGGGTCGAATACCGCTATTTTCTTCTCATTCTTCGCTTCCAAAGCTGCCCTTCTGCTAGTTTCATCACCGGAGGTGGAAAGGAGTTCCATCCGGAGTATATCTCGGGCGGAGAAGATTGTACTGATGACCCGCTCGGCATTTTTATTCATCACTTGTGCTCGCGAATAGGGAGTAGCAGGGAACGACATGGGCGAAACGATGTCCTGCACGCTGGCCGCATCTCCGCTGGTGCTACCACTGACATTGACGCTGGCACCAGCTGGCGTGTAGGGTTCTGCAACTCGTCGCCCTGCCCGCTGGGTGGCACGAGTAGATGAGCGCTTGGGTCTTGCATCCCTCACCATCTCCTCCTCGTCTTCAGAGGGGCACAGCAGGGGCGAGGTAGGTCTTCGGCTCTCTGTTCCTGAGAAGGAAACAGCCGACGACACTGCAGAACTGCTCTCAGATTGTACCGCACTGGTGTCAGCGGACGTCGATGTGGTGTCTGTCTTCACCCGAATAGTAGCTCTGAAAGTGTGCGGAGGGATGTATTGGTGCATATGTTGCTTCATTTTGCGCCGCATGTTTTGCTTGCTTGGGCCGGCACTTGCCACATGTTGGCGTCCCACGCCGAGCAATCCCAAGCCAGTGGCACCGGGGCCTCCACGTCCGAAGCCAATCACATGTTTACCCCCTAGTCTTTCGTAAAGATCGTTGTCCCCCTCCTCGTCGCTCAATTCCTCGTAGTACAGTAGGTCATTTAACTCAGCGAATGTCATGGAAGGCACATCAATGGCCTGACTATTTACTTCCGATACTCGCCAATCTAAAAATGAAGTTAGAACGTCCATCAACAATTTTATTCCATCTACTGCTAGCACGGAAATACTCGTGTTGGCCAGTACATTCCCGATATTCACCAACACATCCACTATTGCACTCGCATGGATAAGAAATTTCTTCACAAGCGGACTATTGCGACTCCAAAAATACAAAAATGTGATTGTCAGCGACCAAACGAAGGCCATCATTGCTAGAGGTAAAGTAAAATAAAAATAGTAGACCAGCTTGTACCATAAGCCAAACAGGTACGAGATGAACGACGGCACAGGTGGTGCCACCGAAGCCAAAGTCCCCCAAAGCCGACTACTAGCGATCTCCATAAGCTTGCGGGCGCTAGGCAGATTAGAAGGCACCAAGGTACGAAAGTAGGCCACATAGCGGTCAGATCGGCTACGCCGACGGCTCTTATTAAACGACCTCGGCATTTTATAGACTCAGCGTTGTGGGGTATCAATGATCCCTTACAATAGATTACCTTACGACCAAGGTCTCTCCATCTAAACGTGATCTCAGTTAAGAGGTTGTAAAGAAAAATAAGGACGGAGAATCGACAACGATACCGACACACTCAGACACTCAGTTTCTAAATGGTCACAATCAATTTGACCGTAGATGCTTCGTTTGTTGTCGATATGGACTTGCGTATTCAGACATCTGGGTCTCTACACAAGGACCTATTATTATAAGGGACTACTCTCTCTCTGAATTTGAAGTGTTCAGTGATTCTGCGAAAGTAGCTGACCATGATGTTGATCATAGCGGTGTTGGCGCTTTCTACGATGACTCGTGCAAAGGGGGATGCAATGGTTGGTACAAATCTAGGAGGTTGGCTGGTGCTAGAACCATGGATTACGCCATCGCTGTTCTATAGATTCCTCGGAAAGTCACAAAATGAAGGAGTTGGAGTTGACTCCTACACACTGTGTGAAGCTTTGGGCCCGAAAGAAGGAAACCATGTCATGAGGAGCCATTGGGACAGTTGGCTAACGGAGGACTACGTGAAGGCGCTGGCCGACCGTAACGTGGAGATTGTGAGATTGCCATTGGGTGACTGGACCCTGAAGCCGTATGGACCGTACATTGGCTGTATGGATGGCGCCGCAGATAAAATTGACTGGCTTCTTGACACTGCCCAGAAATACAATATTAATGTGTTGCTGGACGTTCACGCCGTCATTGATAGTCAGAATGGCTTCGACAACTCCGGCCGTTCGTGGAACTTTAAGTGGGTGAACGAGACACATTTCGAGCACTGGAGTATCCTAAACTCCACCTGGATGGGCCACTTTGATGGAGATTCGCAGCAGTACACATCTATTAATAAAAATAACATGCAGTGGTCGGTAGACGTCGTCAAGGGCTTGATGGAAAGATGGGGTAAGCATCCTGCGGTCTACGCTCTGGAGCCTGTGAATGAGCCCTGGTGGCTGTCTGATCTGCCCACATTAAAGCAATTCTATCGCTCGTGCCGAGCTGCTATTCAGGCGGTGAATGCAAATGTGAAATTCGTGTTTCACGATTCTTTCCGAACCAGCGCAGACACTTGGAATGATCTGTTCGAGGATGACGATATGGACAACGTGATCATGGACACCCACAAATATCTTGCCTGGGCCGGAAGAATGGACGATATCGGGCAATACTGCGACGCCTATGGCGCCACCTTTGCAGACCCCGAGGTGGCAAACATCAAATATCCCGTGTGGGTGGGCGAGTGGTCGCTAGCCACGGATGTGTGTGCGATGTGGCTCGGAGGCTTCAACGATGCAAACACGGATGCGCAATTCGAGTGCCAGAGAGTCACGTGTCCTGCTTCGTACATGCCTGCGCCTTACGCGACTGACTTCGATCGCTCCGCTGCACTGCTTGGTCCCATTGGCGAGAGTGACGCTAGCACCATCAGCTACGGTCAATGCCTCACCGACTCGTCCTTCTTCTCAGCTCAGGACGTCAAAACCCTCGGAGATTGCTCCTCCTACATTCTTAATCAAGCCGTAGCAGGCCAATTCCTGTGGAATTTTCGCACAGAGCTTGAGCCACGCTGGTCCTATATCGAGGCCTATGACCAAGGTTGGCTCAACAACTATAGCTCCGAGTACCGATATCAGTATGTTGCACACGAGAAAGACTCGACACCTTTGAAGAACACGCCTCGCTGCGCGAGGGGCTTCTTCCTCGCACCGAGACCCCCCCCTTCTTCGCGAGCTCGATTAGAGGGCCATCTGATGGGGCCAAGGAGAGAGGGACGGA